>VOFH01002966.1_pt1 | contig 11478 bp, 9 predicted proteins | sample 5384091 | NCBI WGS metagenome assembly VOFH01 (sample SAMN12384727, study PRJNA508395) | human gut metagenome | isolation source: healthy gut G | host: Homo sapiens
GGTTACAGCGAGGACAGCAAGCTGGCGGCGCAGTTCGACGTGACGAAGTACCTCCGGCCGGGCGAGAACCTCGTCGCGCTGCAGATCTACCGCTGGTCGGACGGCACGTATCTGGAGGATCAGGACTTCTGGCGGCTGTCGGGCATCGCCCGCAGCGTGGAGCTGGTGGCGCGCGACAGGGCGCACCTCGAGGACGTGCGCATCACGACCGGGCTCGACGCCGACTACCGCGACGCCGTGCTGGCCGTGGAGACGCGGACCACGCCGCAGGTGAAATCCCTCGCGCTGACGCTGCGCGACGCGGCGGGTGCGGAGGTGGCTTCCGGAACGCTGAAACCCCGCGACGGCGCAGCCTCCGCGGAGCTGGACGTGGCCGGTCCCGCGAAATGGTCGGCCGAGGAGCCGAACCTCTATACGCTCGAAATCGCCGTGTCGGACGGCCGCCGGGTGACCGAGACCGTCACGCAGTGCGTCGGATTCCGCTCGGTGGAGATTCGCGGCGGGCAGCTGCTCGTGAACGGGCAGCCCGTGCTGATCAAGGGCGCCGACCGTCACGAGATGGATCCCCTGAAGGGATATGCCGTGAGCCGTGAGCGGATGATTGAGGATATACGCATCATGAAGGAGTTGAATATCAACGCGGTGCGTACATGTCACTACCGAACGACCCGCAGTGGTACGACCTCTGCGACCGTTACGGGCTCTATGTCGTGGACGAGGCCAACGTCGAGTCGCACGGCATGGGATACGGCGAAAGCACGCTGGCGAAGAACCCGGCCTATGCGAAGGCGCACGTGGAGCGCAGCAGCCGGATGGTGCTGCGCGACAAGAACCATCCCTCGGTGATCGTCTGGTCGCTGGGCAACGAGGCGGGCATGGGGCCCAATTTCGAGGCCTCCTACCGCTGGGTGAAGGAGTACGACGCGTCGCGTCCGGTGCAGTACGAGCAGGCGATCGGCTACAAGACGGAGGAGGGTTCGCCCTATACGGACATTGTCTGCCCGATGTACTGGGATTACGGGCGCTGCCGGGAGTACTGCGAGTCGAATCCGGACAAACCGCTCATCCAGTGCGAATACGCGCACGCCATGGGGAACTCGCTGGGCGGGTTCGACCTCTACTGGGACCTCGTGCGCAAATACCCCCGCCTACCAGGGCGGATTCATCTGGGACTTCGTGGACCAGGGTCTGGCGCACTACGAGCCGGACGGCCGCGTGTCGTTCCGTTACGGCGGCGACTTCAACGATTACGACGCGACGGACAATTCGTTCAACTGCAACGGCATCGTCGCGCCCGACCGCACGTGGCATCCGCATGCCCGCGAGGTGCAGCGGCAGTATCAGTCGGTGTGGACCGAGCCCGTCGCGCTGGAGCAGGGCCGTGTCAGGGTCTATAACGAGAATTTCTTCCGCTCGCTGGAGAACTGCGAGCTGGAGTGGCAGGTGGTGGCCGACGGCCGCACGGTCCGGCAGGGGCGTGTGTCCGATCTCGATGTGGCGCCGCAGCAGCGCCGCGAATACGCGCTGGGCTTCTCGGCGGCGGATTTCCCCGCCGGAGCCGGCGAGGTGCTGGTGAACGTGGCCTACCGGCTCAAGAACTCCGAACCGCTGCTCGACGCCGGATTCGCGGTGGCGCGGCAGCAGTTCGTCGTGCGAGGGTACGATTTCGGAGCGCATTTCGGTTCGGATACGGTTTCGGAGGGGACCGTGCGGGTGTCCCGGTGGGAGCGCGGCACGCGCGTCGAGGGCGACCGCTGGACGGCCTTCTTCTCGCGCGACGGGTTCCTCTCGCGCTACTGCACGGACGGCCGCGAGCTGCTGGCCGAAGGCGCCTCGCTGCGTCCGCAGTTCTGGCGCGCACCGACGGAGAACGACCTCGGGGCCGCGCTCGACCGCAGGCAGGGCGTGTGGAAGAATCCGGAGATGAAGCTCGAATCGTTCGAGGCGCGGCAGGCGGAGGCCGGGGCCGTCGTGACGGCGCGCTACTCGCTGCCCGGGACCGGCGCTTCGCTGACGCTCGTGTACCGGATCGACGGTGCGGGCGCGATGACCGTCGAGGAGCGGATGGAGGCCGGGGCGGAGGAGGCTCCGCACCTCTTCCGGTTCGGAATGACGATGGAGATGCCGGCGCGTTACGACCGCATCCGCTATTACGGCCGCGGGGCGCACGAGAACTATGCGGACCGCCTCTCGTCGGCCGACCTGGGACTGTACGTGCAGCGGGTGGCCGACCAGTACCACGACGAGTACGTGCGGCCGCAGGAGTCGGGCACGAAGTGCGACGTGCGCTGGTGGCAGGTGCTCGATTCGTCGGGATCGGGGCTGGAGATCGTCTCCGACGCACCCTTCTCGGCTTCGGCGCTGCCCTATTCGACGGCCGCGCTCGACGTCTCGAATTTTCCGCCGCAGCAGCACTCCGGACCGCTTCAGCCGGACGGCCGGACGCATGTGAACTTCGAACTGCGCCAGTCGGGACTGGGCTGCGTCGATTCGTGGGGCCGCCTGCCCGAAGAGCGGTACAGGCTTCCCTACGGGGACTATACGTTCCGGTTCCGGCTGAAGCCGGTGGTGAAATAGGCCGGTGCGGTGCGGCCGGGCGTTTTCCTCGTCCGGCCGCATGCCGCGGTACGGCCCTCTCTTCCTCCGTCTGCCGGGGCGGAGAGCGGGCGGAAGTTTCCGCCTTGCGGGGCGGAGGGCGTTTTTTGATTTTCGGAAACTATGCAAATGCAACTGACCCCCGCATTCGGGGATTACGAACTGCTCGATACGGGCGATTTCGAGAAACTGGAGCGTTTCGGCCGCTTCGTTACGCGCCGTCCGGAGCCGCAGGCCATCTGGCGGCGGTCGCTGCCGGAGGCGGAGTGGCGGCGGGCCGACGCTTCGTTCAGACGCGACGGACGCAGCGAGGAGCGCGGCGAATGGCGCCTTGCACCCGGTATGCCCGACCGCTGGACGGTGGAGTATGCCGGCCGGGGGATGCGCCTCCGGATGCGGCTGGCGCTGACGTCGTTCAAGCACGTCGGGATTTTTCCCGAGCAGGCCGCCAACTGGGATTTCATCTACGACCGATGCCGGGCGCTGGCCGGCGGCGGTGCGTCCGCGGGGAGCGGCGAGCGGGCGGAAGGCGCGCCGAAGGTGCTGAACCTGTTCGCCTATACGGGCGGCGCGACGCTCGCGGCCCGGGCGGCCGGGGCCGAGGTGACGCACGTGGATTCGGTGCGGCAGGTGGTGACCTGGGCGCGCGAGAACATGGAGCGGAGCGGGCTGGACGGGGTGCGCTGGATCGTGGAGGACGCGCTGAAATTCGTGCAGCGCGAAGTGCGCCGCGGCAACCGCTATGCCGGCATCGTCCTCGACCCGCCGGCCTACGGACGCGGTGCGAACGGCGAGAAATGGGTGCTCGAGGAGGGTATTTGCGAGATGCTGGAGCATTGTGCGCGGCTGCTGGAGCCCGCGGGGGCGTTTCTCGTACTCAACCTCTACTCGATGGGGCTCTCCCCGACGCTGGCCCGGACAGCCGTCCGGCAGGCGTTCGGCGCGCCCGGCGAGGAGCAGTGGGGCGAGTTGTGTTTCACGGACCGCGGCGGGAAGCAGTTGCCGCTGGGAACCTATTACCGTTTCGTGCGATAGCGATGGAGTGGCTGCTCGATTTGGGCTATCTGGGCCTTTTTCTCGGCACGTTTCTGGCAGGGACGGTGCTGCCGCTCAGTTCGGACGTGCTGCTGATCGGAATGCTCGCCGCGAAGGCCGACCCGGCGGTGTGCCTCGTCGTGGCGGCGGTGGGCAACTGGCTCGGAGCCATGACCTCCTACTGGCTCGGATGGTACGCCCGGTGGGAGTGGCTCGGGCGCTGGTTCGGGGTGCGGCCGGAGACGCTGGAGAAGCAGAAGGTGCGCGTAGATCGTTTCGGTGTGTGGCTCGCGCCGTTTTTTCTGGGCTCCGGTGATCGGTGTGGTCTTCATGATCGCGCTGGGAATCTACCGCGTGCGGCCCCGCACGACGGCGTTCATGGCGCTTGCCGGCTCGTTCGCCCGGTTTCTTTTCTGGGTGTTGCTGCATCGGGCGTTCGTCTGACAGGCGAAGAGGGGCGGCCGGGAATTGCCGCCGGGATTTGAAAACGACTAAAACGATTGCGATATGGGCATACTTACCGTGGTATTCGGCATCCTGAGCGGATGCCTGCTCTCCGTGCTGGTGGGCATCATCGGCAGCAGCCGCAGGATCGGTTTCGGCTGGGCCTTTCTCATCAGTCTGATCTTCACGCCCCTCGTGGGGCTTATCGTCGCTCTGCTGACCGATCCGCTGCCGGGCGGCGACCGCCGCTGGGGCTGTATCGGCACACTATTGGCCATTCTGGGCTTGGCCTTCCTCGCGGCGTTCCTCCTGCTGCTGCTCACGGGCGGCGCGCTCGTGCTTGGGGCATGCTGAGTTTGTCGTATTTTGATGAAATATTACTTTTCCGGAATATATTCGCCATTATGGGAAAGCATATTGTTTAGAGTTGATTCGAATAGTTTCCACATGTCGGTATTAAGAAGCGGATCTCCGATGAGAACGATATGATTATGCCGATCCAATAGGAATGTATGAAAGCGGGTATCTTTAGGTAAATTGGGGTTCAATTGACGAAATTCGTCTTTTCGATCAAGGTATATAGAAAATGGATTTGTTTGACTTTTGAATGATTTTAAAAGAAATCCTGGAATGCTCCGTTTTGTACAATAGCCGGATTTTTCGGAAGCTGAATTTCTGTTTGAGTAAAAAGTTCAAGCTCTTTTTCCAATTTTAAACGGGTGCAACTGGTCGCTAAAAGCAATATTCCCAATAAAATAGTTTTATATTGCATAGTCGTATATTTTTGTAATCAATGATTGAGGTGTTGCTTTAGCCGGAACGATTCGAGTATATGTCGTATCATCTGTTTTTGCTCGGGTTCCTCGAAATCGTTTCGCATGTGTGTTACGGTTAGACGGATGCGAGTATTTTCGATTGAAAATCGGTATGTTGCATGGTAAATTGCTTGAATGTTTCCATTCTCTTCGACCGTTGTCGTCTGAATGAGTCGTTCCGTTTCGATGTCATTGACGAAGAACGTGCTTTTCCCGATTGTTCCATCCTCGTGGTCGAATGGCGTCGCATTCGGGTCTGCTTTCTCCGAGGGTTCGAAAAGACCGATACAAACCGTTCCCGAGAATCGGCCTTCGGTCAATCCTTCCTGAGTTCGTTGGGGCGCGAAATAATTGACGTTTCCGTAATAACCCTTGAATAGAGTGATTGCATCGGGTTGCTTTGACGTCGTGGCGTAAGTCTCGGGCAACTCGATCGTGTAATAGGCCGTTTCTACATGTTCTGTCGTTTGCGGCGCGAAGTTACTGTTGTCTAAGGGTGGAAGATTATATTCGTAGATGATGTTGCCTTCTTCGAGTGAAGTACAGTAAATCTTGCCGAGTTCCTCCGAGACGGTGAAAGCGATAACCGGTTTGTCAAGTTGATAATTGGCTGTCAGGTTCCCTTTCCAGTCGAATACGAAAATGGAAGGGGTGAAGTCGGTCCCTTTTTTTCCGACTTCGTTTTTTACGATGTTGGCCCACATTACGTAAATGCGGTCGTCTGTGACGAATGGTTCGGTGAAAAGTATCTTTTCTTTGTCGGCATTACGGAATGAAAAATCCGACAGACCGTCGATGTGAATCTCCGCAGAGCAGATTCCGGTGGAAGCGTCGATGATTTTAAGAACTGGATACAGATAGTAGAAAGCTGCTATTTTGTCTTGTTTTTCATTGTATTGGGTCGATTTTAAATACAACCTGTATTTGTCCGTATCGGAGAGACGATTCGTGCACCAATTCGGATAGTAACCGAAATAGTGTCGATCTCGTGTTGCGATATTCAGTTTTACGAATTCGCTCCGATCCTTTTCCCGATACATTCGGTCAAAATAATATAGCGAATCATTGATTTTCTTGAGTCGGTTGATCGGATAGTCGTCTTTTTGGAACGGAATGGGAATTGTTTTTATGATTGAGGCAGAAGAATCCCCGAACTCGATTGTTTTGAGTTTTCCGACGTCGTATATTTCGACCTGTCGATCCGACACGATAACGGCATCATTGTTTGGACGGACGGATATTTCGTTATTGGCCCGGCCTATGTTTCCGAATGAATAGAGGTGCTCGAATGTCTGCGGATCGAAAACTTTGAACATGTCGTTTTTAACTTGTTCGAAAATGATCAACTTGTCCTTGTGAAGGAATATTTTGGTCGGCAGAAGCAGATCTGTACCGACAGTCCGCGATTCGTGTGCCAAGAGGATGGGGGCGGGAATCGGAGTATGCCGGATCGGTTCGGAGTTGCGAGAACATCCTGCGAAGATGGATATGATTGACAGGTATATTGTCAATTTGTTCGGATATATAGACATAGGTCGGGCCTGTTGATTACATTGAATAGAGTGTACATTGTCCTTTGTCGAAGGCTTCATCGGATGATACCTCTTTGCATATAGGATAGTTGCAGTGATAAACAGTATTGCAATTCCAGAACCGGCAATTATTGTAGGAGCAATAACAGGTTCCTGTTGTTGAGCCGTATTCGTTGTTGGCCGGCACTTCGGCATTAGTAAAGAATAATGAATCGTTTTTGTTGTGCGAGGTTATGTGTCCGGTAACGAGAGTTGCGGCTGTTAGCAATGCGATACCCGCAAAAATAAGTGTTTTTTATAAGAGTGAAATTCTAAGTAAAATTAGGGTTAAGTTGTGAACTGTTTGGCGCTATTGTACCGAATGGTTTGCAGTAAAGATATATAAAATATATCTGACAAGCAAAAAAGGTTAATATTTTATTATTATGGGCGTTGCTTATTAAGCAATAGATCGTTTGATATGGCTGTGATGCATGACAATAACCGCAATACGGCATACGTATCGCGATCTCTCGGGAAGTATGGCGACGGGTGTTAGCAGAAAGGATGGTAGATCACGATGCCCGCGGCGGCCGAGAGAAGGATCAGCAGGATGGGATTGACCTTGCGGGCCGAGGCGACGACGCAGAGGCCGAAGATCGCCCAGCTCCAGCCGTCGATGAAGCTCTCGCCCTCGTGCGAGGCGGGGAACATGAGCAGCAGGGCCGCCGAAGCGATCATGCCGATGACGACGGGTTTCATGCCCGACATGGCTCCCGCCAGGACGGCATTGCCCTTCAGGCGCAGGAAGAAGCGTGTCAGGACGAGCATGACCGTCAGCGACGGCAGGCAGACGGCGAAGGTGGCGATCGCAGAGCCGAGGATGCCGAAGAACGGGTTGTCGCCCGCCTGCGCCCCGACCGTGTAGCCCACGTAGGTCGCCGAGTTGATGGCGATGGGGCCGGGGGTCATCTGGCTCACGGCCACGATATCCGTAAATTCGGTGTTGGTCATCCACGCGTGGCGGACGACCACCTCGTTTTGGATCAGCGCCAGCATGGCGTAGCCGCCGCCGAATCCGAAGAACCCGATCTTGAGGTACGATAGGAAGAGTTGCAGGTAGATCATTTGTGCAGGCGTTTACCGATTGTGAGCGTCCATCCGATGCCGGCCGCGGCTCCGGCGGCGATGAGCAGCACGGGCGACCAGCCCAGGCCCCAGACGGCCAGCGCCGCGAGGACCGCGACGGCCATGAGCGCCGGGTGCATGCCCCGGGCCAGCGAGAAGACCGGCACGACGATCAGCGCCACGACGGCCGGGCGCATCCCCTTGAAGGCGGCGTCCACCACCGGGTTGTGGCGGATGCCCGCGAAGAAGATCGCCACGATCAGGATGATGAGGAACGACGGCAGCACGGCCCCCAGCGAGGCCGCCACGGCGCCCCGCAGTCCGCGGACCTTGTAGCCGATGAAGACCGACGTATTGACGGCGATGGGCCCGGGCGAGGATTGCGCCAGCGTCAGCAGGTCCAGGAATTCCCCCTGCGGCAGCCAGCGGCGCCGTTCGATGATCTCGGCCTCGATGAGCGGAACCATCGCGTAGCCGCCCCCGAAGGTGAACAGTCCGATCTTGAAAAAGCTGCGGAAGAGTTCGAAAAGAGTGGTCCGCTCCATGACTTATTCCCGTTTTTTTCTGCCCAGCAGCGTGCGGATGCCGTCGATGAAGACCATCGGGTGAGTCGGTGCGCCGGGCAGCCAGAGATCGACCCGGTGACGGTCGAAGAACGAGCGGTCTATGGCGCGGCTCGCGGCGAACAGCCCGCCCGAGCAGGCCTCCGTGCCGCAGGCGAAGAGCACCTTCGGTTCGGCGACGGCGTCGTAGCAGATCTCGAGCGCCTCGGCCATGTTCCGCGTGACGGGTCCCGAGACGACCACGCCGTCGGCGTGGCGCGGCGAGGCGGTGAATCCGATGCCGTGGCGGCCGAGGTCGAAATTGACGTTGCCCGTGGCTCCCAGCTCCATCTCCACCGAGGCGTCGCCGCCGGCCGAGACTTCGCGCAACTGGAGCGCTTCGGCGAAAAACCGGCGGATCTCGGGCCGCACCTGTGCGGCGTCGAACGGGATGCGCTCCTGCCCCGGGCGGACGACGAGACCCTCGCGCACGGGCGATCCGATGCGGTAGTCGTTCGTGAAGCGTATCGCGCTTTGCGCGATGCGGGCGCACTCGCCGCAGAAGAGGCAGCGCCCCAGGTCGAGCGCGAAGGGATGCGCGGAGAGCGCGCCCGTGGGACACCGCTGCGCGGCGCGTCCGACGGCTTCCGCCGTCTGGTCGTCGCAGGGAGCCGTCAGGACGGGACGTCCCCGGAATTTGGGGGTCAGCTCCACGGTGTCGAGATCCGGAATGGCCTGCCGGCCGTGGCTGCGTAGAACGCGTATCTTGGGAAACAGCATGTTCGGTCTATTTTTTTCGGTTCGTTCCGGCGGACGGTCCGCGGTGGCGGTGCGCCCTGCCGGGCCTCTTCTCCGGGCGGGCCGCGTCAAAGGTCGTGCCCGCAGTAGGAGAGGTTGAAACTCTTGTTGCAGATCGGGAAATCGGAGATGCCTTCGCCGCGCACGGCCAGCGCGAGGGCCAGCCAGTTGTGCAGGCTCGGGTCCTTGATGCGGCAGGCCGCGATGCGCCCCGCGGCGTCGGTCACCGCGACGTGGCATGTCTCGCCGCGCCATCCTTCGACCAGTCCGAACGACAGCGCCTCGGGGGCCAGCGGCGCCGTGTAGTCGGGCTGCGGGACGGCCGGAGGCGTCTGCCGCTCCCACGCGTCGAGCAGGCGGTCGATGTAGGCGGCCGATTGCAGCACCTCGCGGCAGCGGACCATCAGGCGGGCCATCACGTCGCCCTGCGTCCTGACGATGGGTTCGTGGCGCAGCGTTTCGGCGTAGATGCCCCACGGGTGCGAGGCGCGGACGTCGCGCGCAAGGCCGCTCGCGCGGGCCGCCTGTCCCACGCCGCCGATGCGCAGCATCTCCTCGCGCGGCACGATGCCGCACTGTTCGAAACGGGCCAGCAGCGAGGGCGAGGACTTGATGTCGCGGCGCACCTCGTCGTAGCGGCGGGCGATTTCGCGGACGTTGCGGCGGATCGTGCCGGCCGTCCCGGCGTCGAGCGGATGGTCCGTGCCGCCGGGGCGGACGAGGCCCTTGCCGAAGCGGTTGCCGCACCACGCCTGCGTGGTGTTGATCGTCATGGTGCGCAACGCCTCGCAGGCCACCTGCCCGAGCTGGTAGCCGACGTCCATGGAGAGCGCCCCCGTGTCGGCGATCTGCATGGCCATCCGTTCGAGTTCGAGGGCGATGCCGCGCTCGGTCTCCAGACGCTCCGGAGCGCGGAATCCCGCGAGGCGTTCGACGGCGGCGGCGAATGCCGAGGCATGGGCCACGGCGCTGTCGCCCGCGACGGTTTCGGCCAGACACGCCTGCCGCAGCCGGTTCTCCGTAGCGGCGAACTCGGCCTCCGCGCCGCGGTGCTGGTAGCCCAGCGCGATTTCGAGGTGGAGGACCTGCTCGCCGTTGCAGATGAAGCGGAAGGCCCCCGGTTCGATGATTCCGGCGTGGATCGGTCCGACGTTCACTTCGTGCAGCGAGCGTCCCTCCATCGTGTAGAAGGGGTAGTTGTCGATCGAGCTGCGGCGGTCGTAGCCGTCGGCGGGGAACCGCAGCGGTTTGGGCCACGGCATGGCGTCGAACCGGATGCCGTAGCGCTCCGCGATGTCGCGTTCGAAGGGGTGCATCTGCGGGTGCAGGGCCGTGAGCGACGGCAGAGCTCCGTCGTCGTAGTACTCCGTGGCGTGCGAGGCGATGAGCACGCGGCTCCGGGCGTCGTCGAGCAGCAGGCAGAAGAAGCGCATCCGGTCGCCCGCGGGAAGGGCGAAATAGTGCGCCACGTGGTACTGCGGCCGGGCGAGGCGCGCGGCCAGCTCGTCGTGGAATTCGGCGTAGGCGACCTCGGGAATCTCGCTCAGCGGGACGTGCAGGGAGCGGTTGTCGGTCGAATACCAGTTCATAGCGATACGATTTGAGCGATCAGACGTTCGAGGAATGCGGGCTGCCACACGCCGACGACGATCGCGGCCAGCAGCAGCGTGAGGGCCGACCACGAGAGTTTGCGGTCGGCTTTCGAGGGGTGCAGCTCGTCCTGGTTGGGCTGGTAGCAGAGCCGGAGCATCCGCACGCAGAAGGAATAGATGACGATGCAGAGCAGCAGCAGCATGACGCCCACGAGCCACCATTTGCCGGCGGCGATCACCTCGCGGAGGATCGCCAGCTCGGAGACGAAGAGCGGCGAGGGCGGGAAGGCCATCACGACGACCATGCCGGCGAGCAAGCCGACGGCCCCCACGCGGTTGATGTGGATGTAGTCGCCGATGCGGTTGATGCGGTAGCCGTTGTAAACCTGCCGCACGACGGCCATTTGCAGGAAGAGGCTGCTCTTGATGAGCGTGTGGCAGACGACGTGGAACACGGCGGCCCAGACGCCCGCGCCGCCGATGCCCAGTCCGATGGCCGCGATACCCATGTTCTCGACCGTGGAGTAGGAGAGGAAGCGCTTGTAGTTGTTCGTGCGGCGCAGGAAGAGCGCGCCGATCGCGAGCGACAGCACGCCGACGACGAGCAGCACGGAGCGGACCCACGGGAAGACCTCCGTGGCGGCGAGAATCCTATAGACGCGCAGCACGGCCAGGAAGCCGGCATTGACCAGCCCCGTGGAGATGAGCGCCGAGGCGGGCGACGGCGCGGCGAAGTTGGCATCGACGCCCACGGTGTAGAGCGGGAAAAGCTCGACCTTGCAACTGTATCCGCAGAGGATCAGCAGGAAGGCGGTCTTCAGGTAGAGGGCGTTGCCGCCCGCGGCCGCGGCGGCGACCGCTTCGTAGGAGAGCGATTCGCATTTGGTGGCGGCGGCCAGCAGCAGGATGCCCAGATAGGCCATGGCGATGCCCGTCGAGCAGACGAAGACGTATTTCCACGCCGCTTCGAGCGTCTGCGCCGTGCGGCGGTGGTAGATGATCGTGGCTTCGAGGAAGA
>VOFH01003859.1_pt1 | contig 11448 bp, 15 predicted proteins | sample 5384091 | NCBI WGS metagenome assembly VOFH01 (sample SAMN12384727, study PRJNA508395) | human gut metagenome | isolation source: healthy gut G | host: Homo sapiens
GAATTTATGTGAATTGAAAAACCAATTATTGAGTTTAAAAATGTTTCAAAGGTCTTTGAAGATAGCGGAACCGTTGTCCTAAAGGATATCAATTTTGAATTGGAAGAAGGGAAGTTCTATACCCTGCTCGGTGCATCTGGATCAGGGAAATCGACTATCCTTAATATCATTGCCGGTCTTTTGGACGCGACGACTGGAGATGTCTACCTTGATGGGGAACGGATCAATGATGTCCCTACCAACAAACGGGATGTCCACACCGTCTTTCAGTCCTATGCCCTGTTTCCACATATGACGGTCTTTGAAAATGTGGCTTTTCCCCTTCGTTTGAAAAAAGGTGGATAAGGCTGAGATCGAACGTCGGGTTTCAGAAGTCTTGAAAATGGTCCAGTTAGCTGGATTTGAAAAACCTCGATCCAAACAATTATCTGGTGGTCAAAGCGGGAATTGCGGGCTATTATCAATGAACCATGTCGGATTGTCTGATTTTTGTTGCAGTATGAGTTGCGGGAATTGCAACAACGATTGGGGATTACCTTTGTCTTTGTTATGAACGATGGTGAAATTGTTCAATCAGGAACTCCGGTTGATATCTATGACGAACCTATTAACCACTTCGTTGCAACCTTTATTGGAGAATCTAACATCCTACCAGGTGTTATGATTGAGGACTATTTGGTTGAGTTCAATGGGAAACGTTTTGAATCTGTTGATGGAGGAATGCGTCCTAACGAACCTGTCGAAGTGGTTATTCGTCCTGAAGATTTGCAGATTACACTTCCTGAGGAAGGCAAATTACAAGTCCGCGTGGAAACTCAGCTCTTCCGTGGAGTCCACTATGAAATCATTGCCTATGACAATCTTGGTAATGAATGGATGATTCACTCAACTCGTAAGGCCATTGTGGGTGAGATTATCGGTCTTGATTTTACGCCTGAGGATATTCATATCATGCGTCTTAATGAGACAGAAGAAGAATTTGATGCACGTATTGAAGAATATGTGGAAGTGGAAGAGCATGAAGATGGCTTGATTAATGCCATTGAGGAGGAGCGCTATGAAGAAAACAACCTCTAATCTATTTATCCTCCCCTATTTCTTGTGGCTTTTTCTCTTTGTGGTTGCTCCAGTGCTCATGATCATCTTTCAATCTTTTTTAACGTTGAAGGGCACTTTACACTTGAAAACTAAAAGGTTCTTTTTCAAAATTGGACCTATTTAAAGATGAGTTTTAATTCGGTTCTTTATGCCGGAATCGTCACCCTGGTGACGCTCTTGATCTCCTATCCGACTGCTTATCTTTTTTAACGCAGCTGAAACACCGGCAGTTTGGTTAATGTTGATCGTCTTGCCAACCTGGGTCAATCTCTTGCTCAAGGCCTATGCCTTTATTGGGATCTTTGGGCAAAACGGTTCCATCAATAGCTTTTTAAGCTTTCTCGGAGTCGCTCCCCAGCAGATCCTCTTTACCGATTTCTCCTTTATCTTTGTAGCCAGCTACATCGAGTTGCCATTTATGATTTTACCGATCTTTAATGTCTTAGATGACGATCCAAACTTGATCAATGCCAGCTATGATTTGGGAGCCAATCGTTGGGATACCTTCCGTCATGTGGTCTTCCCCTTGTCCATGAATGGAGTCCGCTCAGGTGTGCAGTCTGTCTTTATTCCTAGTCTGAGTCTCTTCATGTTGACACGGATGATCGGTGGAAACCGCGTCATTACCCTAGGGACTGCGATTGAACAGCACTTCCTGACAACACAAAACTGGGGAATGGGTTCTACCATCGGAGTTGTTCTGATCCTTGCCATGCTCTTTACCATGTGGGCAACTAGAGAAAGGAGAGAACGATGAAAAAAGTATCTCATTTCTATCTAGGCTTCGTCTTTCTGATCCTCTATCTTCCTATCTTTTATTTGATCTTTTATGCCTTCAATAAAGGGGGAGATATGAATGCTTTCACAGGCTTCACGCTTGAGCATTTCAATGAATTGTTCGCAGATAGTCGCCTGATGCTGATCTTATCAGAGACCTTCCTCTTGGCCTTTTGTCAGCCTTGATTGCGACAGTGATTGGAACCTTTGGAGCCATTTATATCTACCAATCGAAGAAAAGTTAGAAGGACCTTTGCTCTCTATCAACAACATTCTTATGGTAGCGCCAGACGTTATGATTGGTGCCAGCTTCTTGATTCTCTTTACGACGGTGAAGTACCAGTTCGGTTTCCTTTCTGTTCTGGCTAGTCACGTCGCCTTCTCGATTCCCATTGTGGTCTTGATGGTCTTGCCACGTCTCAAGGAAATGAACCGGGATATGGTCAATGCTGCCTATGACTTGGGAGCTACCCAAGTGCAAATGCTCAAAGAGATCATGTTGCCGTATCTGACACCAGCCATTATTGCTGGCTACTTTATGGCCTTCACCTATTCGCTGGATGACTTTGCCGTGACCTTCTTTGTAACGGGAAATGGCTTTTCAACCTTGTCTGTAGAGATTTACTCACGTGCGCGTCAAGGGATCTCCCTCAGTATCAATGCCTTGTCCGCCCTTGTCTTTCTCTTTAGTGTGCTCTTGGTCATCGGTTATTACTTTATTACCCGTGAAAAGGAGGAAGCAGCATGAAAAAACTTTATTCATTCCTAACTGGGATTGTCCTTGTCATTCTGGTCCTCTGGGGAATTAGCCACCAGATCGAAGCGAGCATGAATACCAAGAATAGTGACAAGTTGGTCATCTACAACTGGGGAGATTATATCGATCCAGAATTGCTAACGGAATTCACAAAGAGACAGGAATTCAGGTGCAATATGATACCTTTGATTCCAACGAAGCCATGTACACTAAGATCAAGCAAGGGGAACCACCTACGATATTGCGATTCCTAGTGAATACATGATTGCCAAGATGATGGATGAGCATCTGGTTGAAAAGTTGGACCAATCCAAGATCAAAGGGATGGAAAATATCGATCCAAAACTTTTGAATCAATCGTTTGATCCGGGCAACCAATATTCCGTACCTTATTTCTGGGGTACCTTGGGGATTGTCTACAATACCAAGATGGTTAAAAAATGCTCCTGAACATTGGTCAGATCTCTGGCGTGAAGAGTACAGAAATGACATCATGATGTACGATGGTGCGCGTGAGGTCATGGGAATTGGTCTCAATACCTTGGGCTATAGCCTCAATGAAAAGGATCCAAAGAAATTGCAAGAGGCAGTAGATAAACTCTACACCTTGACGCCAAACATCAAAGCCTTGGTTGCTGATGAGATGAAAGGGTATATGATCCAAAACAATGCAGCTATTGGGGTTACTTTTTCTCAGGAGAGGCTAGCCAAATGCTGGATGCCAATAAGGATCTTCGCTATGTCGTTCCAACTGAAGCCAGCAACCTTTGGTTTGATAATATTGTCATTCCAAAAACCGTAAAAATAAAGAAGCAGCATATGCCTTTATTAACTTCATGCTTCGTCCTAAAAATGCTTTGAAAAATGCTCTTTATGTCGGCTACTCAACGCCAAATAAAAAGCCAAAGCCATGTTGCCAAAGAAATCCAAGATGACCAATCCTTCTATCCAAGTGATGAAACACTAGACCATTTGGAAGTCTATCAACAATTAGGCAAGAAATTGCTTGAGTCTATAACGATCTTTACCTTCAGGTCAAGATGTATCGGAAATAACACAAAAGGAACCTTCGGGTTCCTTTTTGAACTTAGAAACTTTCCTTAGGTGTACGGACGTCAGCGAACTTCGAAGAAGTTCCATGACTTAATTTTGAACCTAAGGTTTCAAAAAAGTGCTAGTGAGTTACAACGGAAAGATTGAGATTCAAAATGAAAGATGCTATAATTATTTGTAAAAAAAAGGAAAGTGACTGGCCCATTCAGTCATGAAAGGAATTGAGGATTGGAGAAGAAGAGATGAAGAGAGAAAGATGAAGAGAACTATTTTTGATCATTTTGTTACCGATACTAGGACTGGTTTTTTCTTGGAGGAAAAATCATGACCCTGGCCAAAAGGCCCGAACAGAAGATAACAACCCTCATCTTCAAAGAAAGTCGTACAAAAAACAAAAGAAGAAATAAAAAAAGAACAAATCGCTTATCTCAAAGAGCATGAGCAAGAAATCGTCGATTTTGTGAAAGCCCAAAATCCGAAAGTCGAATTAATTGGGATGTTCAGATTGATTGGAACAGTATGCAAATTGAAGAGTCTGGAAACGGAACGCCTCAGGGTGTTTATGCTCCATGGATACAATTTATCTATTTCTGGTAAGATTAATCAATTAGAAAATACAAAATTCTCCGTTGATTTTTACCTAGAAGATCAAAAATTAAGCATACCAACTATCAAAAAAATGGGCATGTTTAATAAATATCTATATCGAGGAAAATGGTGGCTGGAAAATTCGACTTAAGAAAAAAGAAGGATTAGTGTTAGGAGGAAGCATGAAAAGTAAAATGAAATGTACACTTAAGTTGATAGCTTTAATGATAATTTTCACAATTATTGGAGGTTGAACTAAAACTAAATGGTTATGCCAATGGAAGTGATCTAACAAAAGCCTGAATTTTACGTTAGACGAAAATAAAATGAAAATAGATTCAATTGGTTTCAAAGACAATTTTTTTTAAAAAAAGAAAGATCCGTCCGTTAGACAATGAGAATGCAATCCAGAAGTTTTTAAACGAAATAAAATTATGGAAAACAAATAAACAATTTGATAATCGCACTTGCTTTCATTTCCAACACTTGGATGTCTAGGTTTGACATTCGTGAAAAAGGTCTATGGGGCAAATCAATAACAAAAACTCAATGGCTATTCATTCTTTATTTTTGTCAAAACCAAAACCAAATGTTGAGAATCCAAGTTCAATTGATTCAATCTCTGGTTCGAATTTTCCTTGATTAAATCAATGGATTATTCTACCTATTAAGATCAAAAAGCATACCAACTATCAAAAAATGGGCATGCTTAATGATATCTATATCGAGGAAAATGGTGGCTGGAAAATTTTTTTTAAAGAATAATCTGTACAGAATGATAGGAGGACTTATGAAAAGTCGAAAAATCATGATGATAGTTAGCTTCAATTGTAGTGCTCCTAAGTATAGGAGGATGTACTGTAAAACAAAAGATGATACAAAACAAGGAAAAACGATTGCTGCTTCATCAACGAAAGACCTAAAGGAAGACGAAGAAACTATAAAGAAAAACAACTGGACTACCTAAAAGAACACGAACAGGAGATCGTCGATTTTGTGAAAAGCACAAAATTCAAAAGTTGAATCCGTTCAAATATATTGGGATGAAACTGATGGGGCGTGGCAGGAAATGGAACACCTCAAGGTGGTGACGAAATGATTCTCATTTTTGGTGGATTTGATAAAAATCCTGAATCTAGTTGGCGAGTTGATGTAGTCGTGGAAGATGGAAAGATTAATTTAAAGACGATGTCTCTGGGACAAAAAACTTAAGCATAGATTAAGAAATTTTCGAGTGACTCAGTTGATAGATCAATTAAAAGTGTGTAGATTGGAGAGAATTGAATGAAGAGACAAATGGAACTATTGTTGGTTATTTTGTTACCGATCCTAGGACTGGTTTTTCTTGGAGGAAAAATCATGACCCTGACCAAAAGACCCGAACAGAAGATAACGACCCCATCTTCAAAGAAAGTCGTACAAAAACCAGAAGGAGACATAAAAAAAGAACAACTTGACTACCTAAAAGAACACGAACAGAAGGTTATTGATTTAGTCAAAGCACAAAATTCAAAAGTTGAATCCGTTCAAATTGATTGGGATCAGACACAATGGAGTGATGGTGGGCTTACAACTCCTGAATATTATATGAATGTTTATGGACGTATAAATAATATTGAAGAATCGGGTTGGGGAGTAGATATCCCAATTAATGAGGACAATACATTAAATATAGATGAGATGTATATAGGATCCGACATTAGAGTAGGGGTAGATTATTTGAGTAATTGGAATTTGAGCAGTTTTGATAATCTAGATGGTTCAGAAGCTGAATCAACATACAGAGATAGACTCAACAAGTTTCCATATGAATGATTGGATCAAATCCAGGAAGAGCGTTCAAAGCTCAAATGGGAGTTTGACAATGAGATAGATGCTTTCTATAAAAATCAGAAAATGCTGGAATCGAAAGATAAAAAAAATCAGTAAGGTTGTCCTTACTGTTTTTTAGTTGGTTCCAGATGATGCTGTATCTGCGCCACTGTCTGTTGCTGTGGAGCCTTGGTCTTGTGCGGCAGACGAACTAGATTCGGTAGCAGATGAGCTATCGGTTTCTTTTTGTGAACTTGTTTCTGTATTGCTTGAATTGGTTTGCGTATTGGTGTTAGCATCTGTATTGGTAGCGCTTGAGTCAGATCCCTTATCATGAACCACGACGACGCTGGTGCTACTAGATGGTTTATCTTCTGTTTTTGATTGTCTTTATTGAGCAGGCTCATGATGGTAAAGGAAGTGACGATAATCCCTAAGAGACTGGCAATCGTAGCTACAACAGTTTGAAATACGGACAAACCTTGTTTGACTTTTCTCACCGCGAGATGGTCTTGAATCTACTTTTTTTCCTCAGGTTTTTGGTTTTGTTACTTCTTGAATATTGTGACATGTTCTTTCTCTTTCTATCAAAAATTGTTTTTTAACACTTTCCTATTATAAGTCATTTTCTGAAAAATGTCTAAAAGAACTGAATTTTATAGAGTGATTTTGCCAACATCTCTCTTTATCAAATCCTTGTCCCAAGCGGTTAGAAATGATAAAATAGAAGTTACGTAAAAGAAAGTGATGGATGCGTAGGACATGATCTATTTTGACAATTCAGCAACGACTAAACCCTATCCAGAAGCCCTTGCGACTTATACAGAAGTAGCGACTCGGATCTGGGGCAACCCTTCTAGTTTGCACAATCTAGGTAGTCAAGCGACTCGTATTTTAGAAGCTTCTCGGAAACAAATTGCGGAGCTAATTGGCAAGAAAGCTGAGGAAATTTACTTCACGTCTGGTGGGACAGAAGGGGACAACTGGATCCTAAAGGGTGTCGCCTTTGAGAAAGCTCCTTATGGCAAGCATATCATTGTCTCTGACATCGAGCATCCCGCTATCAAGGAATCGGCTGCTTGGTTAAAGACGCAGGGATTCGAAGTGGATTACGCTCCAGTGGATGCGCGTGGCTTTGTCAAGGTGGATGCCTTGGCTAATCTTCTCCGTCCAGATACGACCTTGGTTTCTGTCATGGCCGTCAACAATGAGATTGGCTCTATCCAGCCCATACATGACATCGCGGCTCTCCTGGAAGATCGCCCAACGGTTAGTTTCCATGTCGATGCGGTTCAAGCTTTGGCAAAGGTAGCAACAGAAGTTTATCTACCAGAGCGCGTGGATTTCGCGACCTTCTCTAGTCACAAATTCCATGGGCTTCGAGGAGTAGGCTTTGTCTACATCAAAGAAGGCAAAAAGACCCACCCCTCTTAACCGGAGGTGGTCAAGAAAAAGAAATGCGCTCGACAACCGAGAACGTGGCAGGCATCGCAGCAACAGCAAAAAGCCCTACGCTTAGCCATGGAAAACCAAGAAGCTTTTTGCCAGCAAGACCCAGCAGATGAAAGAAGTCATCCGCGAAGAATTGGCTAACTATCCAGATGTTACTGTCTTTTTCTGGTGAGGATCACTTTGCGCCTCACATCTTGACTTTCGGGATCAAAGGAGTTCGTGGAGAAGTAGTGGTCCATGCCTTTGAAGAGTTTGATATTTACATCTCGACAACCAGTGCCTGCTCGTCCAAAGCTGGTAAGCCAGCTGGAACATTGATTGCCATGGGAGTGGACAAGAGTATCGCCCAGACAGCTGTTCGCTTGAGCCTCGATCTTGAAAATGACATGAGCCAAGTCGAGCAATTCTTGACCAAGTTCAAACTGATTTACGAACAAACACAAAAGTACGTTAATTTTAGAAGGAAATCAATATGACCTTAACCTATTCAGAAATTATGATTCGCTATGGAGAGCTTTCTACTAAAAGGAAAGAACCGCATGCGCTTCATCAATAAACTTCGCAATAATATCCAAGATGTTTTATCTATTTATCCAGCTGTCAAAGTGACAGCGGACCGCGATCGAGCGCATGCTTATCTACATGGGACGGATTATGAACCGGTAGCCGAATCCCTCAAGCAAGTTTTTTGGAATCCAAAATTTTTCACCCGTTTACAAGATTGAAAAATCAGTACCAGCCTTAAAAGCAGCGGTGCAAGAGATTATGAAGGAGATTTACAAGGACGGCTTGACCTTTAAAATCTCAAGTAAGCGCAGTGACCATACCTTTGAACTCGATAGTCGCGAGCTCAATCAAACCTTGGGAGGTGCTGTCTTTTGAAGCGATCCCAACCATCAAGCTCAGATGAAAAAACCAGATATCAACATGCAAGTTGAAATTCGTGAAGAAGCAGCCTACATCTCTTATGAAACTATTAAGGGGGCAGGTGGCCTTCCTGTTGGTACGTCTGGCAAGGGCATGCTCATGCTTTCTGGTGGGATCGACTCTCCAGTAGCTGGTTACCTAGCCTTGAAGCGTGGAGTAGATATTGAGGCCGTCCATTTTGCTAGCCCGCCATATACCAGCCCAGGTGCGCTGAAAAAAGCCCATGATTTAACACGGAAGTTGACCAAGTTTGGGGGCAATATCCAATTTATCGAGGTGCCCTTCACAGAGATCCAAGAGGAAATCAAGGCAAAAGCGCCAGAAGCTTACCTCATGACTTTGACCCGTCGTTTTATGATGCGCATAACAGACCGTATTCGCGAGGTTCGCGGTGGTTTGGTGATTATCAATGGTGAAAGCTTGGGACAAGTGGCTAGCCAAACCTTAGAGAGTATGCAGGCCATCAATGCCGTGACCAATACGCCGGTTATCCGTCCGGTAGTGACCATGGACAAGTTGGAAATCATCGATATTGCCCAAGCCATTGATACCTTTGAAATTTCTATCCAGCCATTCGAAGATTGTTGTACCATCTTTGCACCAGATCGTCCAAAGACCAATCCGAAACTCAAAAATGCGGAGCAGTATGAGCAACGTATGGATGTGGAAGCTTTGGTTGAGCGTGCGGTAGCAGGCATTATCGTAACAGAGATCACACCAAAAGAAGAAAAGATGAGGTCGATGACCTGATTGAGGATTTGCTATAAAAATAGTTGTCCTAAATGAATAAACTACACCCTAAAAGTTGAGATGAAACATCTAGCTTTTGGGGTGTTTTCTATTTGAATGAGCCAGTGAGAAGACAGTTTTGTTTTCTCATATGAACCATGAAAACAGAATAGAAAAGGTAATGGAGATCATCCTCATAGGACTGTTCTCTATCGAAACAAAGAAAAGGATCTAGACCGCAACAAAAGAACTAGATCCTTTAAAATATTGAGGATAAAATAGTTTTTAACAATGGATCTGAGCTTAGCTTCTAGCTTGAATAGTGGCTTGAGCGACAGCTAGTCTAGCTGCAGGAATGCGATAAGGAGAGCAGGAAACATAGGTAACTTGAATCTTCTGGAAGAAGGAAATAGAAAGAGGATCTCCACCAACACCACAAATTCAATAGGGATGTTTGGTTTTACCTGACGTGCTTTGCGGATAGCTATTTTCATTAATTCGCCAACTCCTTCTTTATCAACCATTTGGAAAGGGTCAAAAGGCAGAATTTCAAGCTCTTTATATTGGCCAATAAATTTTCCAATATCATCTCGAGAGAAACCATAAGTCATTTGGGTCAAGTCATTGGTTCCAAAACTGAAGAAATCAGCTTCTTCAGCAAGTTTGTCAGCTGTTAGGCAAGCTCGTGGAAGTTCAATCATTGTACCAATTTCATAAGGGAAAGGTTCTTGATCATACTGCTTGAAGAGTTGGTCAATATGCTGAACCAAATAGTTTTTGATGAACTCTAATTCTTTCTGATCTGCGATTAGAGGAACCATGATTTCAGGTTTGATCTCCTGACCTTGCTGATGTAGCTTGATAGCACTCTAAAAATGGCTTCTGTTTGCATCTTGTAAATTTCAGGTTTTGTAATGCCAAGACGGCAACCACGGTGTCCCAACATAGGGTTATTTTTCTTGCAAACTTTCGATACGATCGACCAATTTTTCAGGAGATTTTTTAAGTTTTGTTGCTAAAATTTCAATCTCTTGAAAATCCTTAGGTAGGAATTCATGCATCGGTGGATCCAATAGGCGGACAATCATCGGTTTTATCTTGGACCGCTTGGAACATTTGATAGAAGTCTTTTCTTGGAACTCTAATAGCCTATTTAAAAGGCTTCTCGTGTTTTTCTTCTTCTGTATCAGTTAAAATGAGGGCGTCATTTCGAGGTTCGTTCCTTGTCCAAAGAAACATATGTTCTGTTCAGGCAAGTCCAACACCTTGGGTACCAAATTTCATGGCAGTTTTGCAAATCTTTGATGGTCTCTGCATTCGCTCGAACTTGGAGGATTGCTACTTCATCAGCCAAGAAAGTAAACGCTGAAGATCTTGGTTATGTTCGACTAGGTAGTTGGAATTTCTCCACTATAAATACGGCCGAATAGCCTCAACCAGAAATAATATTCCTTCAGTAAGGACAAAGGGACCACAGGAAGGATTTTGTTCTCTTCGCTGATATTTAACTCTCCACAACCAGCAACACAGCAGGTTCCCATTCCCCCGAGCAACAACAGCAGCGTGAAAGTCATTCCCCTTGACTAGTGACAATGGCTTGGCTGACAATCATTCCTTCAATATCTTCTGGTGATGTCTCCTGTCTAACAGGATTTACTTTTCCTCCTGATGGGCTTCTTGCTCAGGTCAGTAAATACGATTCCTTAGTAGCAACATAGGCCTTGAACTATAGGCCTTATGAGCCAGTTCTTGAAAACTGGATGAATCAGTTGACTAATGAAGTTATCAGGGAGGCTTCTTCATATTAATAAGACCTTGGTCTACCATATCTGAAGCAATTTTAAAGCAGCCTTTTGCTGTGCGTTTTCCCCACTACGGGTTTGTAGAATATAGAGTTTGCCTTTCTCAATAGTAAATTCAATGTCTTGCATATCCTTATAGTGGTTTTCAAGGATGGTAGCATAGTCTCTAAAAGATTTATAGACTTCTGGTTGTGAAATTTTTAATGAGGCGATGGGCTCTGGAGTACGAATACCAGCTACGACGTCTTCCCTTGAGCATTAAGTGAAAAATTCACCAAAAAGTTCTGGTTCCCCCATTAGCGGGGTTCCTAGTGAAGCAAACACCTGTTCCACTGGTCTCGATCACTATTCCCAAAAACCATAGATTGAACATTTACGGCTGTTCCTAAATCATGAGGATCTGATGCAATTCGCGTAAATCCTTGCTCGATGATTATTCCAGGATTTGAAAAC
>VOFH01003043.1_pt1 | contig 11441 bp, 20 predicted proteins | sample 5384091 | NCBI WGS metagenome assembly VOFH01 (sample SAMN12384727, study PRJNA508395) | human gut metagenome | isolation source: healthy gut G | host: Homo sapiens
GAGGTTGATAGGTTGAGGTGTAAGCATGGTAACATGTTCAGCTGACCAATACTAATAGATCGAGGGCTTGACCAAAAGATTACCTGGCGATTGCTAAGTTTGTATTCAGTTTTGAAGGTGTAATCCCACCCAAGTGGGAGGCCGTTATACAGGGTATAGTTCAGCTGGTAGAGCGTTGGTCTCCAAAACCAAATGTCGAGGGTTCGAATCCTTCTGCCCCTGCCATTTTTTAAAACAGAAAACGATTCGCCATTTTTATATGGCTCAGTAGCTCAGTTGGTTAGAGCGCCGGCCTGTCACGCCGGAGGTCGGGTTCGAGCCCCATCTGAGTCGTTTTGTGGAAGTTTAGCTCAGCTGGGAGAGCATCTGCCTTACAAAGCAGAGGGTCACAGGTTCGAGCCCTGTAACTTCCACTTTTTTATGCAAAAAATTATCCCTCCTGCGAAGTGCGGCGAGGGTCTTTTTATTGCGAACAGCGAGGAAAAATACAGAAAGAGGAACGGGGGAATTCTATGCAGTCAAATTGCGAAACCTGTATGTATTTTGGATATGATGAGGAATTTGAGGAATATTTCTGCGAAGTGAATCTGGATGAGGATGAGATGGAAAAAATTTCTCACGGACAGCTTTCAAGGCGGCTGTCCCTATTACCGCTTAGAGTGATGAATACCGGACGGTGCGTAAGCAGATGTAAAAAGGGTCGAAACAATTTTGATTGTTTCTGATTTTTCGGTATAACGTGAAAAGCAGGAAATGTAGCTGTGAATCAACAGATGGATTGATAATTCTGTAAAATCCGGATATACTAACAACAATTTACGAAGCTTACGAAACGGAGGGATGACTTTGATTTATACGGTAACGGTGAATCCTTCGGTGGATTATGTGGTGCAGCTGGGCGAATTTCACCGGGGGATGGTAAACCGTGCGCTGAACGAGGCGGTTTTTTCGGGCTTAAAGGGCATCAATGTCGCTATGATTTTTGCAGAATCTAGTGTAAGTAATCGTGCGCTGGGATTTCTGGCAGGCTTTATGGGTGATTTCATTGAGAAGGTTTGCAGCGGCGCGGGTGTCGGACGGATTTTGTTCGTTTGGAAAAGGGCTTCAGCCGCATCAATGTGAAGCTGAAGGGGGCAGGAAGGCAGTGAAATCAACGGCAGTGGTCCTGCGGTGGATCAGGCGGCGGTGCAGGCACTTTTGAGAGGATAAGCCCCTACAGAAAGGAGATATTCTGATTATTTCGGGCAGTGTACCGCTCTCGCTGCCACAGGATTTTTTATGAAAGAATCATGGATTTATTGAAGGGGCGTGGGATTGATACGGTTGTGGATGCGACGGGGGAGCGCTGCTAAAAAACTCTGCGGTATGAGCCGTTTTTGATTAAACCGAACCATCAGGAGCTGGAGGAGCTGGCGGAAAGACGCTTATTCACGCGCGAGGAAATCATTGCGCAGGGGAAACGCCTGCAGGAGATGGGGGCGAAAAATGTGCTGATTTCTCTGGCGGCGGAGGGGGCAATCCTTCTGACGGCGGAGGGGGAGATTTTATTCGGCGAAGCCCGAGAGGAAAGCTGGTCAATGCTGTTGGAGCGGGGACTCCATGGTGGGCGGCTTTGTGGCAGGATGGGTGAAAACGGCAACTACCGTGAGGCGCTGCAATGGGGCGTTGCAGCAGGCAGTGCGAGTGCATTCTGTGAAACCTTGGCAACGGGGGAAGAAATTCGGAGATTATATGACGAAACCATCAATATCATTCGTGAGGAATGTTAAGAAAGGATGTATTTTCGATGAGAATTTCGGAGTTGTTGCAAAAGAAAGCATTGCCCTTGGCAGAAAGCCGCAGGATAAGGCGGATGCCATCGGGCAGATGGTGGAGCTGCTGGCGAAAAGCGGCAGCTTAGAGGATAAAAAGAAATTCAAGCAGGCAATTTTAGGAGAGAGAACGCCTTTCTACCACAGGCATCGGCGAGGGCATTGCCATTCCGCATGGCAAAAGCAGTGCGGTGAAACGGGCGGCGGTGGCGGCAATGGTTGTGCCACAGGGCGTGGATTTCGCGAGTGCGGACGGTGCGCCGGTGCATTTATTATTCATGATTGCGGTGCCGGCAGAGGGGGGGCGGAGCTGCATCTGGAGGTACTGGAACGGCTTGCCGCCATGCTGATGGATGAGGATTTTCGCAAAAGGCTGACTGCGGCAAAGGATGCGGCAGAATTTCTGCGCATTTTAAGCGCAGAGGAGGAAAAACGCTTTGCGGAGACTGCGGAAAAGCAGGAATATGATTATGACGTTCTGGCGGTGACTGCCTGCCCGACGGGGATTGCGCATACCTTTATGGCGGCGGAGAGTCTGGAAAACAAGGCGCGCGAGATGGGCATTACCATCAAAGGTAGAAACCAACGGAGCGGCGGTGCGAAAAACGTGCTGACGGCGGAGGAAACCGAGCGGCGAAGGGAATTATTGTTGCGGCGGATAAAAACGTGGAGATGCAGCGATTTTACGGAAAAAGGCTCTTGCAGGTGCCTGTTGCGGACGGGATTCGCAAGCCGGAGGTGCTGCTTGGAAAGATTTTGCAGGGCGAAGCACCTGTTTACGGCGAGGGCAAGGATGTGGAAATGGCGGACGGCAGAGAGGAAATCCGCGGCAGAGGGAAGAAGGTCTATCGCGATCTGATGAACGGCGTTTCGCACATGCTTCCGTTTGTCATTGGCGGCGGTATTCTGATTGCGGTTGCGTTCCTTCTGGACGATTACAGCCTGAATCCTGCCAATTTCGGCTCCAACCTGCCGCAGGCTGCATTTTTCAAGGCAATCGGGGATGCAGCGTTTGGCTTTATGCTTCCGATTCTGGCAGGCTATATCGCGATGGGGATTGCAGACCGACCTGCGCTTGCACCCGGCTTTGTGGGCGGCTTTCTGGCGAAGGAGGGCGGCAGTGGCTTTCTGGGGGCGCTCCTGGCAGGCTTTGCGGCAGGGTATCTGATTCCTGCTGCTGAAGAAGCTCTTTGATAAGCTGCCGCGTTCTCTGAGGGAATCAAGTCCATTCTGCTCTATCCCGTTTTCGGGATTCTCCTGATGGGGGTATTGATTCAGCTGATTATCAATCCGCCTGTGGCATGGCTGAATGAAGCGCTTTACGGGCTTCTGGCGCGGCTTGGCACCGGTAGCCGTGTACTGCTCGGAATTCTTCTGGGCGGCATGATGAGCGGGATATGGGCGGCCCGATCAATAAGGCGGCGTATGTATTCGGTACGGCATCCCTTGCAGAGCGATGAATTTCAGATTATGGCGGCGGTCATGGCAGGTGGTATGGTGCCGCCGTTGGCGTTGGCACTGGCAGTATTCGCCTTTCGGGATAATCAGCGGTGCGAACGGCAGTCCGGCGGCAAACCTGATTATGGGGGCATGCTTTATTACGGAGGGGGCGATTCCCTTTGCGGCAGCTGACCCTCTGCGCGTTCTGCCTGCCTGCATTATCGGCTCTGCGGTGGCAGGGGGATTGAGCATGTTTTTGGCTGCGGACTGCGCGCACCGCATGGCGGCATTTTCGTTCTGCCCGTCATCAGTCATCCCTTCGGCTTTCTGGCAGCGGTTATTCTGGGGGCGTTGGTCGGGATGCTCCTGCTTGGCGTTTTGAGAAAAAGAATTGAGCCGCGCGAGTCATAACCGTAATTTTCCATCGGAAAGTCCCTTGCGTCTTTCGGCTGAATCTTTTATACTAATATAGAGAATTTTGGCGAATTTGTTTCAATCTGGGGAAAGCCCCAATCGTTTCCCTGCCCTTGGGCAGGGGTTACATAAACAGCTTCGCCGCCGAAGGTTGTGAAGGAATGAACGTGCATTTACAAGAATGGGGAAAAAGCCATCCTGCAGGCGGCTGTGATTATTGTGATTCTGTTTTTCTTTTCTGCTGGCCTATGCGGATTTCGGGGCAGCTCCATGGAATCGACCATGAAGGATGGGGAAATCGTGCTGATGAGCCGCTTGCGACGATGCAGGAAAAATATGAAACGGGCGATATTGCTGATGTTCCATTATTATGATGCGGACGGGGGAAAACGGTAAAACGCACATTGCCACAGAGGGCGACCACATCCGGATTCTGGCGGATGGCGGTGTGGAGGTGAACGGAGCAAGATTGCAGGAGGAATATGTCCACGACAGAACGGACGGTCTGGTGGATATGACTGTGCCGAAGGGAACGGTATTTGTGATGGGGATAACCGTGGGGAAAGCTTTGACAGCCGCAACATGGGTGCAATTCCCTGTGAGGATTTGAAGGGAAGGTGTTTTTCCGCCTGTTCCCTTTGGGAAGGATTGGTGAACATAACATAAAAAGCATTGTCGGAGAAATGCTCCGGCAATGCTTTTTGTGCAGAAAAATTTTTAGCGATAGGGGAGATATTCCAGAAACCGTCTGACGGCAAGCGGAGCAGTTTTTCTGTCGCGCAGGGCAAGCACGATATCCCGATGGAAGGAGGGAGCGGTTTCCTTTGCCGCCACCTGATAGGAATCCGCTTCAAAATCAGACGGGGCAAAAAAGGCTGACCCCAAGACCGCTTTCCACAATGGAGAGAATGGCGTAATCATCCCAAGTAGTAAACGGACATTGGGCGAAAGACCTTCTCTGCGGAAAAAATCGGCAATTTCGGCATTTTTGTCCTTCTCCAGCATCAGAAACGGCTCTTTGCAGAGGGCATCAAGAAAGATGCACTCCGCCTGCGCTAAGGGGTGTGTTGCAGGAGGATAGCAAGAAAATCATCCCGTTCCAGAAAAATCGTATCCAAATCGGGACGGACGGGCAGGCAGAGAAAGCCGCAGTCTACTCGCCCTTCCCGAATCCATGCTTCAATTTCGCGATAATCCCCCAGAAGAAATTCATATTCGATATTGGGATAGTCCTTCTGAAATTCCCTGATGATACTGGGGAGCCAATGTGTTGCAACACTGGAAAAGGTTCCGATGCGAATCAGCCCTGCGGTAAGCTCCTTTACATCCCCTGCCTGCTGCAAAAGAGACTGATAGGCATTGCAGAGTTGCGTTTTCATCTGCGGCAGAAGCTTCGCTACCCTCTGCCGTCAGGCGCACACCGCCGCGTCCGCGCTCCAGCAGGGAAAGAGAAAGCTCCTTTTCCACCTCCTGAATCATGCGGCTGATGCCCGATTGCGAATAGCACAGTGCTTCGGCTGCCTTGGTGATACTGCCAAGCTCTATGGTTTTAGAAATGCCTCGTATTTTTGAATATCCAAGGAAGCTTCCCTCTCTTCTTTCTATGCGAATTTATCATGTAAATTATGAAAACATGCGCTTTTTCGTTGCTTTTTTCTTATAGTATACTGAAACAAAAGAGAATTGTAAGGGGGAATCAGTTGTGCCACAGGAAAGAAAATCTTATTGGAACTACATCGCAGGATTGTTGTTATTCGGTTCAAATGGTATTGTGGCAAGCGGCATTGCGCTGGACAGCTATAAATTGTATATCTGCGCTGTATCATCGGCATTACAGTGTTGTCCTGCTGTTTTTGCGACAAGGCAGAAGCGAAACGTCAAGGGATACGAGAGAGATTTATGCTTTCTGGCAATTTCGGGGGCGACAATGGGCGGCAACTGGCTGTTTTATATGAAGCGTATCAGCAGATTGGGTGGGAACGGCATCGCTTTTTGTGCTACTGCGGCCCTGTCATTGTGATGGCTTTGGCACCGATACTGTTCCATGAGAAATTGACACTGCATAAATGTCTTGGCTTTTTGGTGGTGCTTGTCGGGGTATTCCTTATTAACGGGCAGGCGGCGCAGGAGGGGAAAACCTCTGGGGACTGTTTTGTGGCGGTATGTCGGCAGTGATGTATGCGGTGCTTGTGATTGCGAATAAGAAGGTGACGCATATCGTCGGAATGGAAAATGTGCTGTATCAGCTGCTGTTCAGCACGGTGACGGTGGCGATTTTTCTGCTTTTCCGAGAGGGGCTGTTCTTTCGATTCCGGCAGACGCTTGGCGATTCGTACTTCTGCTTGGCGTTGTGAATACAGGTCTTGGGTGCTATCTTTATTTTTCATCTATCGGGCGGCTGTCTGTGCAGAGCGTTGCGGTTTTGGGCTATTTGGAGCCGTTTTCGGCTGTGGTGCTTTCGGCAGTGCTGCTGCGGGAGGGTATGAGTCTCCTGCGGCTTCTGGGCGTGGATGCATCTTAGGTGGCGCGATGCTTGCGGAGATGAGTGGGAAAAAAAAGACAAGGTCCTCCTTTTCAGAATAAAAGAAGCGGTGAAACACTCCCTCGTTTCACCGCTTCTCTGTATAAGCCCCATTTTCGACTTAAGCGACAAGTTCCTCCGCCATTTTTACAAGTTCATCTCCGCTCAGTTTGCCGTTAATCTGCAATAGCTGATACTGCGTGCCGTCTTACGAAGGTAGCACTCTGCACCTCGCTGATTTCTACCTCTGCCGCGCCGTAGCTGAATACAAGGTCGCCGTTTGCCTCGGCTCTTTTGTCTGCGTCAGTCAGCGTATAATCAGCGGGAACAAACTTATTCGTGTAGCTGTAGTAGTAAATATCGGTATCCCCGACAGTTTTTGCGACACTCGCCCTGCAATTCCACCTGAGAATTGTATTTATCCTGCGAAAAAATAACGGTATCACCGTCCTTTCATAGTCGAAGGATACAGATTTGAATTTTTCGATGGAATTGTTGTTTTCATCCTTCAAATTGTTGTTGATGATATTCCTGTCTTTGAAGGTATAGCCATTTGCAAAAGCTGTCAATCAGAATGGGGGTATAGCCGATGTCATTCTTTACCTGCTGTGCCGTCGGCAGGGTTTTATAATCCGCAATGGCAGAGGAGGAGCTGAACCAGTTGGAGACTATTCCGTTTGCGGCAAACGCCGTCACACTCAGTGCCAGAGTTGCGGCAAGGGCGATACATGCTGTTTTCTTTTTTGGATTTCATAATGACAGTCTTCCTTTCTGTATATGCGGAATCGAGTGTTTGGTTGACGTTCCGTTTGATTGCCTGTATATCAACGGCAAAACGGACTGCAAACATCCTTTGTTCTTTTGATTGATATTTAATTCTTCAAACAAGTCATTTTTTTTTGCTTCATAACAGTCCCTCCGCATGTAATAAAATTTCTTTCAGTTTTCGTTTTCCTCTGAAAGCTTGGTTTTTACGGTAGATGGGTTTACGCCGGTCGCCTTTGCGATTTCTCGGATTTTTTCACCGAATACATAATAACGCACAAAGATTTCATTATCCGGTTCTCCTAAGCTCATAACGGCATCCCAGACAACATTTTCCGCCGTGTTCTCCTCCGGAATTGGAGCTTTATCGGGAAGCTCAATTTCGTCAAGGCTGGTGTAGTCTCTCTGCTTATTTAATTTCTTTAATGCGAAGTTTCGGGCAACCGCGGCGAGGTAGGCACGCAGCGTGCCCTTTTTCCAAATCAATGGTATCTGCGTTCCTCCAGAGCGTTACAAACACATCGGATAGGATTTCCTCGATATCCTCCTTCGGCAGTCGGTTCCCTGAGCATATTATAAAGAACCGTGCTGAGATAGGGGGTATAGACCGCGATTGCTTCGTCGATTGCATTTCTTTTTCCATTTTTGAGCCGCATGAGCAGCTTTTTCTTCCTCTGCCATTTCAAACCTACTTTCTTTTGTAAGTGTAAAAGGATTTGTAAAGCGCCTTTTACACTCTTTATATATCCTAAAAAATTGAAAAAGGTTTCATTTTTGAAAAATAGTTTTTTTTATACCATAAAGTATAGCCTTGCAGAATGCAAGAAAAAAGAGCCTGCTGTCTGTATTATATAGACAATAGGCTCTTTTCGGTCAATGTACCATTTTGATGATGAGCAGCTTCTGCCCGGGGTAAATGAGGTCGGGGTTTTCAATCTCATTGATGGAAAGAATATCCTCCACCGTTGTGCGGTAGCGCTTGGCAATTTTCCAAAGCGTATCCTGCGGCTGTACCATATAAAATGATTGCGCCTGCCGTGGGGGGGGGGCTGCTTCCTCCTCCGGCGTGATATCCTTCACGATTGCCGCCGTTTCGTCTCGCAGGACAACGGCTTCCATGGTGACGGCAGCACGCAGCTCGCCTTCCTTCTGCTCGGAAAGCATCTGAAAATCCAAATCATCCAGACGCAGCTGTACAGCGGCGGCATCGCCCTCAGCCACACCACGCAGCTCCATCATTTGCCCGAAGGGAATCCCGCGTTCCAGCATACAGAGCGGTGTTTCGTCATTCTCGCAGTGATACAGCAGGCTGACGGTCAGAACGCCATCGGCTTCTACGGCATCTGTGGTGGTGCGTGCTTCGGAAAGGCGCACCTCGCCCCCAAACCTCCTCTGCGCGGAGCAGAGGCTTTTCGCTTTCCGCTAAGTGAATCCGTTCCTTCAGAGAGAATTGGTTTTTCCCGCTGCCGACGGTGACGGGGTAGGTGATGGTTTCCTTTTCGAGTGTGACTGTACCTGTCGGGGCATAGGCATCCTGCAGGATTTCTCGTTCAACGGTTTCTCTGCCCTGCAAGGCGGGCGCTGACAGCGACATCGACTGCAAGCTGTCTTGCCTCGCCGTCTTCATCTACGGTAGGGGTCAGCTTTGCATCCTCAATCTGTAAAGTGCCGGTCAATTCGGTTTTCGGCTCGATGCCTTCCCCTTCCAGATAGCCGCTAAAAGGGATTTTTTTCGCAGAAGCTGCCGAGATTGCCCTCGGTATCGCAATACAGCATACAAATGCGCAGATTGCCACGCACCATCACCTTTTTTACCATCCATGGCGCGAATATCCTGCTCTATGAGGTCGATGGTTTGCCAGAGGACATCTGCAATTTCCGGCTTGGCGGAGGGAAGGGTGATTTCCTCCTTGACGGTGAAGCGGTCTTTCAGGGGAGCGGTGTTCTGCTCCATCCGCAGTATGCCTTGCAGAGATTCAATGCCCTCACCGCTGATGCCGCTCAGAATTTCTGTATGATTCTGACGCTCGCCTGTTGCGGTCACGCCGAAGGACAGCCTTCACGCCGATTTTTCTATCATTGATAATTTGGCAGTCCAGATGCTCGGGACAGCATCGAGGGAGGTTTCCATATCCTTTTCCAGACCGTCGATATGTAAAAATCCTCAAGGGGCAGGCTTGCCTGCATGGCATACAGCGGACGCTCGCCGTTTTTTGCCCGATAGAGTACAGAGATTTCAGATCGCCCGAAAAGGAAATGCGGTCATCGGTGACGCGCTTTTCTCTGATTTTCACGTTTCGACAGCGCAGGAGTTCCTGCAGATCCGGCTTACTGTCGGGGACGATCATATCTCCTTCCAGAAGAATTTGAGAGGAACCGCTTGCGGCAGTATCCTTCCAGTTCATATCCATTGTTTCCTTTGCCAATGTCAACGGCATAAAAACCCTCCTATTCTGAATCAAGTATCCTTCTTTTGCAAAAAAAATGCCAAACAAATCCACACTTTGTCTCTATGCAAATATATGAAGGAGGGGATTTTATGAATGATATTTGAGGGAAGGGATAAAACGTCCGGTTATTCTTGAGAAATCTTTTTCAAAAAGGCAAACGCTACGCATTTTAAATATTTTGAAAAAGAATTCTCTGCGAGCGGGTGAAAGGTTTAAAACGTCCGCAACCTTCGGGAAATCTTCTCTGAAATAGGGAAAATGCGTTGCATTTAAAATATTTCATCGAAGAATTCCATGTAGGCGGACGATTATTTAATTTCCTGTTCCAATGCATTAAACTCTGGGGTATCGAAAAATTCTGCAAGGGTAATATCCAGACCATCGCAGAGCATTTTCAGTGTGAGGATTTTTGGGTTATTGCTATTTCCGTAGAGGATACTTTTCAGAGAAGAAGGGGAAACGGCAGAAATCGTTGCCAGTTTATTGATGGTAAGGTTACGTTCCTCGCAAAGCTGCAAGATGCGGTTTCTGATTGCGGTAATGGTATTCATGTGGGTATCCTCCTATTTGTTTTTTCAGAATACCCAGAATTTATGGGTCTGTCAACGTCCGCAACCTTTTCGGGAAATCTTCTCTGAAATAGGAAAATGCGCTGCATTTAAAATATTTCATCGAAGAATTCCCTGTGGGCGGACAAAAAAGACCTTTTATCTTATGGAGACAGAAGGGCATCAACGAGGCACAACACGGTTTGTTTTTTACGGTTATCCAATTTTTTTAAAAGCGGAAAGCAGATGCAGTTCATCTGATTTTTGTTTTATGCCGACCAATTCATCAATGGTTACATCTAAAGCTTCTGCCAATTTAATCAGAGAATCAATAGAAGGTTCGTTTCTGCCCGGATTCATAATTTGCGATGGCAGTACAGCCATAGTGCAGAGTCTTTGCTAGTTTGCATTGTGATAAATTTTCCGTTTTCGATATTTTTTCAAATTGAAAAGAGAAATCCGACATAAAATCACCTCTGTTTTTATTATACTACTTTATCCTACTTTAGGCGAATAGTCAATACTAAGGGCGAGGATGTAGTATTGTTTGGTTAGAGGTGAGGAAAGATGAGACCACTGAAACAGAAGGTCAGCGTTACGCTGGATGAAGACATTGTAAAAAGAGTGAAGGAATTATCGGAGGAGCAACAGCGTTCTTTTTTCACAATATATCAATTTAGTTTTAACAGAGCATTTGAAGCATTTAGAGCAAACGGAAAAATAGAATATCGTATTTTTACAAGCCCTTCAACTTGATTGAAGGGCTGATTTTTCGTCGTAAATTTTGCCGCCGCAGCAGGAATTTCCATGCAATTTCTTTGCGTCCTTATGATGGATATGCTATAATATACAATTAGCAAGCGTATACCCATTTTTTCGGGTTCGCGCCTGCGGCGGACAAGGTTTTTATGATTTTTACGCAGAGGTGTATGATGAAAGGCTATTTTATTTCCGTGGAGGGCGGCGATGGCAGCGGCAAATCCACACAGATGCAGAAAATAGAGGCATATCTGACAGAAATGGGGCAGGAAGTCCTTCTGACCAGAGAGCCGGGCGGTACGCCGATGGCAGAAAAATCCGAGAGATGATTCTTGACCCCTGCCAACAGGGACTTGTCGGGGCGTGCGGAAATGCTGCTGTATGCGGCGGCGCGCGCACAGCACGTTGAGGAAAAAAATTCTTCCTGCGCTCAGGGCAGGAAAGACGGTGCTTTCTGACCGTTTCACCGATTCCAGTATTGCCTATCAGGGCTTCGGCAGAGGCCTTGGGGATATGGTGGCAGAGGTAAAACCGTATTGCAACAGGCGGTGGAGCCGGATCTGACGATTTTTCTGAACATTACCCCTGCGGCGGGGATGGCGCGGAAAAACCGACAGGACGGGCATGTGCTTGACCGTTTGGAGCAGGAAAAAGGCGGCATTTCATGAAGCGGTGTATGCAGGCTATTTGCAGCTTGCGAAGGAAAAAACAGGCACAAGAATTGCGGATATTG
>VOFH01002276.1_pt1 | contig 11429 bp, 20 predicted proteins | sample 5384091 | NCBI WGS metagenome assembly VOFH01 (sample SAMN12384727, study PRJNA508395) | human gut metagenome | isolation source: healthy gut G | host: Homo sapiens
GGATAAGAATGATCCATACTGTCCTGCCTCCTCACTGTTCCTCTTTTTCATCAGGAACAAACTCCATAATGTCTCCAATATCGCACTTTAACACAGTACAGATTTTTTCTATTACATCCATACTTACATTTTCATTTTTTGACAGTTTTGACATTGTTGTCGTGCTGAAACCTGTCTGTAAACGTAAATCTTTCTTTATCATATCTTTATCAATCAACATTTTCCACAGCTTTTTATAGCATACTGCCATATTGTCACCTCTTATAATTACCACTGCCTGCTCTTTAGTGTTTTGTTATTTTCCATCATATCACATAGCTATGAGTAGTACAATCATTCTTTCATTATTTCAAATTATTGCTTTACGAATTCGCATTTAAACTTCATAATTTTAGGCAGAATCATAAAGCAGCCCACTCTTGCAAGTTCTCCAGTTTGAAATAGGAAGCAGTCCGTTTTAAAGAAATTTTCCAGTGAATACATTTAAATTTTTCTATAAAAAGCCGCCTGGAGCTTTTCTCCCATAGGTTCATAATCCTATCACAGAGAAAGACCAGACGGTTTTTTTTCTTTATCTACGCTGCAATTTGTACCGCAGCTTTCTTTTCTGAATTTCTTTACGCTAACACAGTCCTTCCGGAAATGCGCCACGGAACACCTTGCGGACAAGCGGTCCTGCGATGATGAGCTGAACGGCAGTGCCATTCACAAAATTCTTTTGGGATATTCGTGAGCCAGATAATCAGCAGAAGGCTGAAGTTTACGAGGAAGCCGCTCTTTACGCAGCCCTCAAGGGCACCGTAGAGGGACATGATAATCACCATCGTAGAGGGGAACCATCATGGAGCAGGAAACCGCGATCACCTTGTGGAGTACCGGGCTCTCCGGTTTTACGAGGAAGCGGAACGCAAATCCCTTCGCCGGTCCGGAGACCACGAACCAGTCCATGCACATTGCAAAACACGTAGGCGATCGGGAATCCTGATCCAAGCCTCGCGGATCGTTGTGAGGTTTAACGCTCCCATATGAAGTGTTACGTTGTAGATGCTCATCCAGAGCACCATGGTAAAAACACATTAATACTGTGTAGATCAGACTTTCTCTCTTATTTCTTGGCATACATTTTCTCCTTTTTCAACCTGTAATTTTTTTGTGAAAACGCCGTGGACATAAGAACCGTCTCTGACCATTCCTTCCGGACATATGACAGAAAAAACAGCGAAGCCAGCAAAACTCGTTGCGACTCCACTGCTCTTTTCGTGTACATCTCACTGCGTTCTCAATCTCTATGTGAACGCAGTATACAATATTTTTATATCGCTTCGTAAGTACTTTTTTCCACAAAATACCAATTTTGTATACTTGCACAAAACTTTAGCCCAATTCTATCATTTCATTATTCACATTCATCCTGTCCTCACCATGACATCCATGGGATTCTAAAGTTGTCCCCACTTTCTATCGCAAACCATAGCTTTTTTCATCATTGATCACAGTTTCTTCACAATTTTTTCATTGACATTCCCCACAAAAGTCTTATTATGCTTAGTAAGCTAATAAATTAGTTTGCTAAGTATATGGCAGACGACCGAATCACAGCTTTTTATTTATAAGGGGAACTTGATCTATGAAAGAAACCGTTGGACGCAGTGTGGGAATGCTCTCAACCTGATCCGCAGGCACTTCAGTACCTTTTCTTTTCATGATACCTTAAGCGGCACGCAAGGAAAAACGCTTCATTTTATTCTGGCGCGCGGGCAGGAATGTGATGTCTTCCAGAAAGATATCGAAGAGGAGTACAGTCTCAGACCACCGACCGCCACAAAGCTCTTAAAGGATATGGAAAAAGCGGACTGATCTACCGGGAGGCAGTTCCTTATGATGCCCGCCTAAAACGCATTGTCGCTACTGAAAAAGCCATGCAGTATCAGGAACTGATCCACCAGAGTCTGGAAGAAACCGAAGATCGTCTGACCTCCGGAATATCTTCTCAGGATCTCGCCGTGTTTTTTCAGGGTCATCAACCAGATGATCCGAAATATGTCCTGAATATCCGGACGGGTCCCACCTGCAGAACCTGCATGTTCTCCGCATCAGGAGCTTTTGCGGGATCGCAAATTTTATATGGAAATGAGGTAAATCATTCATGGTTAAAACACTTTTAAAAAAAGCGTGCGCCAGTACAAACGCGTGTCCATCGAGACACCGCTGTTTGTCACCATGGAAGTCATTCTGGAATGTACGATTCCTCTCATCATGTCTAAGCTTATCGATGACATGACCGGATCTTCCATGGCACCGATCTTAAAATACGGCGCCCTCTTACTGGTCCTTGCGACCCTTTCCCTGCTCTTCGGCGTTCTCTCGGCGAGAGCGGCTGCTACAGCCGGGTGCGGACTCGCAAAGAACTTAAGAAGAGATCTCTACTTTAAGACCCAGGACTTCGCCTTTGCAGACATCGACAAGTTCTCCTCCTCCTCTCGTGACGAGGATGACGACAGATGTCTCGAACGTTCAGAACGCCTACCAGATGCTGATCCGCATGGCAGTCCGTGCCCCGCTTATGACAGTCTTTTCCGTCATCATGAGCATGAGCATCAATGTCCGGATGTCCTTCATCTTTCTGGCACTTCTCCCGGTTCTTGCAGCGGCACTGTTTGGCATCTTCTTCTATGTCCACCCGATCTTTAAGCGGATCTTCAAGAAATACGATGCCTTAAATAACTCCGTCCAGGAGAACGTCGGCGGCATCCGTGTCGTAAAATCCTTCGTCCGCGAAGATTACGAGAAGAAGAAATTCGAAAACGCTGCCGAGGAGGTGCGAAAAGACTTCACGATGGCAGAAAAAGATCCTCGCCTTAAATAACCCGGTGATGACCTTCTGCATCTATGTTTCAATGCTTTTAGTAAGCTTTTTTCGGCGCGAAGCTCATCATCGGCACCGGAGGCAGCGAGCTTTCCACCGGGGAACTTTCTTCCCTGATCAGCTACGGCGTCCAGATCCTCACGTCCATGATGATGCTGTCCATGGTATTCGTTATGTGCAGCATGGCCCAGGAATCCGGCGACCGTATTGCCGAAGTCCTGAATCATGAGAGCGTTTTACGATCCCCGGAAAACGGAGCAACAGATGTAAAGGACGGCAGCGTCGAGTTCGACCATGTTTCCTTCCGCTATTCCGGAAAGAACAAAAATTTGCCCTGACTGACATTGATCTTAAGATTCCGTCCGGTTCCACCATCGGTATCATCGGCGGTACCGGCTCCGCAAAGACAACATTGATCCAGCTGATCCCACGTCTCTACGATATAACGGAAGGCGCGGTGAAGGTCGGCGGACGCGATGTGCGTGAGTACGATCTTCAGGCCCTCCGTGACGCTGTGGCTGTCGTTCTCCAGAAGAACGTCCTCTTCTCCGGAACGATCAAGGAAAACCTCCGCTGGGGCAATAAGAACGCCACAGACGAGGAGCTGATCCACGCGTGCCGATTAGCGCAGGCGGACGAGTTCGTCACACAATTCCCGGATGGATATGACACCTACATCGAACAGGGCGGCGCGAACGTTTCCGGCGGACAGAAGCAGCGGCTGTGCATCGCGAGGCGATCTTAAAAGAAACCGAAAATCCTGATCCTGGACGACTCGACTTCCGCAGTCGATACAAAGACTGATGCCCTGATCCGTCAGGCATTTAAACATGAGCTTCCGGACACCACAAAGATCATCATCGCCCAGCGTGTTTCCTCTGTTCAGGACGCAGACCGCATCCTCGTCATGGATGGCGGGCGGATCGTGGAATCCGGAACCCACGAAGAACTTCTCGCCTTAAACGGCATTTACAGAGAAGTCAATGATTCCCAGACAAAGAGCAAGGAGGCATGATCATGGAAAAACAGAATAGGAAAAATGGCACCTTCGGCCGCCTGCTCCGCTACATTTACAAGAACTACCGGGTGTACATGATCACCGTGATCATCTGCATCATCATCGCCGCAGCTGCCTCCGTGGTCCAGACCGTATTTTACAGCGGCTCATCGATACCTGCATTCTTCCGGGACTGGAGAACGGGTTTGAGAGCATCCGGCAGCCGTTCATGCAGACGATCCTCTCGATGGTCACCCTGTATGTGTTTTGGTGTCGCGGCAGCCTTCACCTACACCCACCTCATGGCGACCGTGACACAGGGGACATTAAAGCACCTGCGCGTGGACATGTTCGATAAGATGCAGTCCCTGCCGATCAAATATTTTGACACCCACGCCCACGGCGATATCATGAGTACCTACACAAACGATACGGACGCGATCCGCCAGCTGATCGGCCAGTCGCTTCCGATGGTCTTCCAGTCTTCTCTCACGATCACCGTCATGTTCCTTATGATGATCTATTACAGCGTCTGGATGACGATCATTGTGTGCCTTTTCTCCGCTCTCATGCTGACCGTCACGAAGAAATTCGGCGGTGCAAGCTCCCGCTACATGATGGCACAGCAGAAATCTCTTGCCAGAGAAGAGGGCTTTATCGAAGAGATGATCCAGGGACAGAAGGTCGTAAAGGTTTTTCTGCCACGAGGAAGAATGTAAAAAAGATTTCGACAAATTAAATGAACAGCTATTCTCCGACGGTGAGATGGCAAACCGTTATGGCAACTCCCTGATGCCGATCTTAAATAACGTGGGAAACCTGATGTATGTGGTCCTCGCCATCGTCGGCGGACTCCTCGTATATCTCAAAGCCCCGAACTTAAGTCTCAGCGGTTCCGGTGTTGTCACCATCGGTGTGATCGTCTCCTTCCTCGGTATGGCAAGACAGCTCTCCCAGACCACCGGTCAGGCCTCCATGCAGGTCTCCATGATCGCCATGGGTCTTGCGGGCGCTTCCCGTGTCTTCGCGCTGATCGACGAGGAGGCCGGAGGAAGATGAGGGTTATGTGACTCTTGTACGCGCGGAATGGGGCGCTGACGGCGTCTTAAAAGAGACAAACGACAGATGGAAGTAGAAGAAAAAAAAAAATTTTTTTATATGAAAGGCTGGTTGCAGAATGTCAAAACAAAATATTTATGATAATGATTTATTTTACGAAAACTTCGAGAAAATACGTAGCAAAGAAATCAATTTTAATGATATTATTGAGACACCAATAATATTAGGAATGATACCTGAACTATATAAAAAGAAAGTATTAGATATTGGATGTGGTATGGGGCAACATGCACTTCAATATTCAAAGAAGGGGGCGTTATCCGTTCTTGGAATTGATATATCGGAAAAAATGTTAGCATATGCAAGAAAAAATAATGCTGCCTCTAATATTGAATACAGAAGACTGGCTTTTGAAGAATTGGATGATTTAGAGGAAAAGTTTGATGTTATTACAAGTTCATTGGCTTTTGATTATGTAGAAAATTTTGAAAGGCTTATGAAACAGATTTATAGTCACTTGAATGAAAATGGCAAATGTGTGTTTTTTCGATGTCACACCCAATAAGTACAGCATATGATGGGACTTTTGACAGATATACCAGAACCGAAACTGGAGAAAGATTATATGCTAATCTGCGAAATTACGGAATAGAGGGTAAGCGTGTTATTCATTGGGTAGTAGATGAATATGAACTTTATCATAGAACGATTTCAACATTAATAAATGATATTGTTTCTGCTGGATTTATTATTGAGGAATGTCAGGAATCAAAAAACCTCGCGTACCGCCAAGAGAGCTCCTCCACATCCTGCATGGACAGCTTCTTCCCGTTTTCCAGCCACCGGACGATCAAAATTCCTGAATCCACCGGACAGAGAACAGCGCCAGCTCCAGCTTGGAGCAGACCATATCGTCATAGACTGCCCCGCAAAAATAGGTATAGACAAAAAACATTAAAAGCTGCTCGCCCAGATTTTCCCATTCTTCTTTATGGCTGCTCAGCGCCCCATACATCCGGTGAAATTCCTCACAGATCTTAAAATATTCCTCTTTGCTTCCCTGATACAGCCACTTTTCAGCACCATCCAGCACATCATCCCACTCCGGGCGCAGACGTTCCAGACCGTAAAGCACCTGAAGTTCTTCCTTCTGCCACTCCCACTGATGAAAAGATGCCGCATCCACGCCCTTTTCTGAGAGACTTTCCGATATAAACTCCCGCAAGGTTCCATCCCTGTGATGGCGTTCGCATTCTGAAGCAGATCATCGATCTCAAACTCTCTTCCTTCCTCCATACAGATCTGGTATCTCTCCGCCAGCTGCTCGCACGCTGCCATACGCAGTGTCAGCGGCAAATTTCGATCCTGTAAAACAGAGAAAAGAACATCTCTGGTGTCTTCCAGTCTCGAAAACATCATAAAATCAAACTCGTCAAAATCATCTTCCTCGTCCGTCTCCTCCTCTATGAACCGCACCGGCTCCTTGCAGGAAAGAATGATCTTCGCCGCCTCCGGGCAGGAAAGGGACAAAGGATAATTCCTGAGTCCCTCAAATTCCTCCGTGTGTCTCGGATAAAAGGCGGCAGGTATCGCAAACGCGTCCGGTCCCAGTGCCTTATAGAGATCACACAGATTCTCATCATTCAAAAAACGCGCACCGCCTGTCATTCTGACAGAAGCACTCCTCTTCCCAGTTGATCGAATTATGCAGACGTTTTCTAAACTCCCCTGCACGCTTTTATACTTCTCAAGAGAATCCTCATCGATCATGATCTGCCATCCCGCGCAGCAGGTATCCGGGCAATCTCCGGCTGTACAGACAAATTTATCGTAAAAATGTGGTTTTAAATATCGCATCGTTTATTTTCCTTTCTGAATCACATAACTCTCCAACTGCAGCTTTTCTTCCGTCGCATATCTGCGTCTGCCGTTAATGATATTCCCTGTAATAATCATCCGGATCTCCGTACTGTAAAACAGCTTCCTGCTGCTCCTCATCACTCAGACTCCTCATAAACAGCCAGTTTTTCCTCATACATATAATGCGGATACCGGAATCTCGTTCTCACAAATGTATTCGTTACATACAGGGCAATGTGTTCATCATACTGCTCCACTTTCTGCTCAGATCCAAGACTGTAAAGAAACCAGTTCCATGCCAAAAAAACAGGAACAGAAATACCGCCGCCACGATCACCGGTACCCTGATAATCCTTCTCATCCAGCCGTCGAATTTCTTTCTGATCCACGCCATCAAAAAGCATGTCCCCGCTGTCAGCACGATCTGCCAGAACACGCAGAACCCAAGTGCAATGGCGATCGCCTTGTCAGGAATATAATACCAGCCATCACGCAGCCATTTTTCACCTGAAAAAAGAGAATTGTGACCACGCCGATCACACCTGCTGCAGTCAGCAGTATATAGAGCCATTTTTTCTGTATCTTCATGCCGCACCTCAACGCAATCTAAATTTTCCCACTACCATAATATCATAAAAACAGGTGTAATGCAAAATTTTCACATTTCTGCACTACACCCATCTATCATTAACACCAATCAATTATAAAAAAGAATATACTTTGACACATTCGGACGTCTTACACGGTTGTTTGTAACCCCTGCATCTTCACCGAGAACAGTTTCCGAAACCATCGCTTTACAACGTTTCTTACAGAAGGCAATTCCGTAAAGAGTGATATCTTTTCGACCATCATTTTAAAAGATATTCCTGATAACGCCGATCATTGATCTGATCCAGCGCCGCCCTGCAGGCCTGTTCCATATTATTGTAATCCTTCGCATATTTCAGTTCCACAACAATACCTGCATTCGGATCCTCCGTTTCACGATAATATCCGCGAATCCCTCACCTGCCTCGACATTAGATTTTACAAGCCATTCTGCATTTCCCGTCAAAATACCAACAAGAAGGTTATGATACGAGATTTCTTTTTTCCCTTCTCCCTGTTTTTATATCAAAAACACTGATGGAATTGCTCATGATCCGATTAAGATATATCTCAACTCCGTCCGTATTTCCCTCTTCAAAAGCATTCCAGAAAGCAGTTAACTGCTCCGTATTGCTGAAGATCGACTTTTTAAACCACTCCTGGATCTGCAATTTAAACACTTCACAAATCTCCCGGTTTGGTATCACGAGCCTGTACGCGCCATCCTCTGTCATTCCCGCCTGCGTGAGATATCCAGTCGTAAATAGAACACTCCAAAGATTTTCGATGCTGTTATCGATCTCATCATATGTGAGATCAAGACGGAGCGTCTTCTCAATTGCATTCCCGGCAATCAACTGTTCGATCTCATTCCGGGTCGTTCTGTTTGCCTTGTCTACAAAGCGCTTTACAAGGTCATTCCCGCTGGTATTGATCCAGTATGCTTCTGGTCTTGCATTCGGATCGTCCTTGATTCGGTCGATATGATTAATGACATCCCACGGACAGTACACGTCAACATTGCCAAAACGATAACCGTCGTACCATTCCTTCGTTTCCGAAAATTTCGCTTCCAAGTGATAATCTGCGAGAAGTTTCTGTACTTCTTTATCTGTAAAACCAAACTGTTCATCAAACCGCGAATCCGTAATCGACAGGATCTTAAAATTATTTAATCCCGTAAAAATACTCTCTTTAGAAACCCTGAGACATCCAGTCAATACTGCAAAGGCTAAAGCCTCATTTGTTTTCAGTGCCCTTCGAACAGCGCCCGGATCAAAGCGACCATCTCCCGATAATAACCATGCTGAAATGCCTTATCAAGCGGTACATCATATTCATCGATCAAAATAACCGTCTTCTGATTAAAATGCTTATACAGAAGTTCGGAAAGCGTCTGCAGAGAGCCGTACAGTACATCATCACTCATCTGCTAATGTCCATCTGCAAATGCAGTCAACACTCTATACTTTTCCCTGTCACGATCCGATAAATTTGTGTCCTTTGCCAAAAAGGAAACCGCTCTGCCTCCCTCGCAATGAGTTCGACCATCTGATATTTCGCTGTATCAAAATTCAATCCCTCTGCATTTTTTAATGAAAGAAAGATCACCGGGTACTTTCCCATATGTTTAGAACAGATCTTTTCATTGGCACAAATATGGAGTCCGTCAAAAAGCGACCGGTCCGTCCCGATTTCAAAGAAATATTTCAGCATGCTCATATTGAGTGTTTTTCCAAAACGGCGCGGACGGGTAAATAAATTAACTTCCCCAATTCGAAAAGAGCTGCTCGATCAAGCTCGTCTTATCGACATAGTAAAATCCATTTTGACGGATCTTTTCAAAATTATCGATGCCAACCGGCAATTTTAAAAATTCATCCATGATATCAGCTCCTTCCGTTGCTTTATAGCTAATTACACTTTATCAGAAATTTATCATGAAAGCAATCGCTATCCATCTTTCCCATAGCTAAAGCTGTCGTTCCGCAAAAATTGCCGCAACGACAGCCCTGCTGTTTATTCATATTTTCCCGCTACAGGGCCGTCCCTTTCTTCGGCACAAACATCCCAGACATGTCCGTCCGTTCCAGTTTCAGCAGTCCGATCTTCTTCTCGATTCCGCCCGCATACCCGGTGAGACTCCCGTTCGTTCCGACCACCCGGTGGCATGGGATCAGGATCGAGATCGGATTGTGGCCGACCGCGCCTCCGACAGCCTGGGCAGACATATTCTTCTTTCCTGTCATCTCAGCAACTTTTCTGCCGATTTCTCCGTAAGTCATCGTCTTCCCGTACGGGATCGTAAGCAGGACTTCCAGACCTCTTTCCGGAATTCTGATCCGTCCGGCACCAGCGGCGGAAGAAACTCCGGATCTTTTCCCTGCGAAATAAAGATCAGCCACTCTCTCGTCCTCTTCAAGACAGGAGTTTCCTTCTCCTCTGTCCCGTTCTCTTTTTAACCCGGAAGCAAAATACTTCTGCCCCTCAAACCAGACTCCCTTTAATCCATCTTTATCCGCCGCCAGATAAAGGATTCCAAGCGGTGAATCATAATGCGATACAAAGATCATATTCTGTTTCTCCTTAAATTTATCATATCCGCCAGGTATTTTGTGTCTTCTTTATCATGCTCTCTTTCCAAGCCACACAGCCACCCTGAAATGCACCAGGCAGACCGCTGCTCCCAATACAAACACCCACTCCGGACCGACAAACTTCCAGACAGCGCCTAAAGCCCGGAGACCGTCACTGCCAGCACATGATCCACACTGAGCCCAAACGACAGGTTCTCCATCACGTCCGCCGGAGAGTCGCTGAGTTTTTCATTAACATCACATGAACCGCGTTAAAATGATCTGCGATCATAATAAAAATATATGCCGTGAACGCAAAAGATCTGCTCCACTCTCCCCGTAAACACACCTGACGTGATCCCATGGACTGCCCAGGCCGCATACAGAAAGATCGCCCCCGATCGTCACACTCTCAGAACAAGTCCCTTTTTCACACCATACCGGTCAAGAAATTTTCCGATCTGCGGAGCAATCATACTGCTGCCAAAATGCGCCGCGATTCCAGAAGCGCCACCGTATCTGCCCCCATCGCAAGGAGCTCGATAATGATCCACGGTGCAAACACCAGACGCATCCGTTTCTGAAACCATAAACTCCCGTAACGATATAATAAGGAATGTATTTCTTCTTAAGCGGCAGTCCTTTTTCTTCTCATCATGCTTCCGCACATCAAGGGCCGGAACCTCTCTCTCTCAGTCTCCACAGGAAGAATAACGCCGCCGCAACGACTACAAGTGACACGCAGAACGACGGAACGATTGATCTGTCCGCCCGGAACCAGAACGCCCCGTACCGGAACCCGATAAATACAAGCAGCGATGCCGCCATGGACCCCATCGTCGCATATCCCCGGTATTTTCCGAGAAACGTTCCCGTCTTCCCCTCATCCGCCAGATCCATCGCGATCGCGTCCCGGACCGGCATGACAATATGATCCCCGAGAGAATAGGTAAACACAAACAGCTGCATTAAGAGATATCCCGGAGATAAAAGACCAGGACAAACATTCCCACCGCGTACAGGCAGAAACTGATCATCGCTAACGTCAGATTTCCACATCCCGACAGCGCCGTGATCACAAACACTCCCACAACTCCCGGCAGCTCCCTCGGAATCTCCAAAAGCCCCTCTGCACCGAGTCCACTTGATACACGCCCTTAAAATAATTCGAGATAATACTGCCACCAAATCCGTTCGCAAACGTAAACAGGACGAAAGCGATCAAAAACAGCCGCCTTGCCCTCTCCTCTTCTTCATCTGTTCTGTCATAACCTTCCTCCCATTCAATCTCGTCAATATCCAGCACAAGACTGCCGCTGGACGCGGATACCTGATTTTCAAAAAACGAAACAGTACAGTTTCCTCCATCCAGATATCTCTTTCTTCCTCGTAAAAACGTTATCTAACCCCAATTATAATACATATCTCTCATATGAACAAGCGTTCTTTCCCACAGTGACAACCAGATCATACATCCTCA
>VOFH01003794.1_pt1 | contig 11414 bp, 11 predicted proteins | sample 5384091 | NCBI WGS metagenome assembly VOFH01 (sample SAMN12384727, study PRJNA508395) | human gut metagenome | isolation source: healthy gut G | host: Homo sapiens
GTTACTTCGTTCAGTTACATGTTACTACTGGAGTGTGTTTTATGGTGAGCATAGTTCCAAAAGCCCGCCCGGATAGGTGATGATCGTGCACAACCTACATTTTTCTTTCAACATCTCCGGATTAGTTGCGTATGCCAATGCAGTTTCTGCTGTAAGCAGGGGAAGCACGAAGAGCCGTTACATAACTTTCTGTATCTACGTTAATCTCACGCTGGCTGACAATACCTGGTCCATAGAAACTTTGCATGTAAAAAGGGGCTTAACCCCCTTTGACGAATCTGTGATAAACTCGTATAATAAAAAAAGTATATGAGATATTTTTAAAGACGTTGACGAAGACAGTAGGTTATATTGAACGATACAGAGAACCGGCGATGGTGGAATCCGGTACAAGTAAGATATAATTGAAGATCACTTCCGAGTTTCAGAGTTTGAACGATCTGTGATATGAGCCAGGGCATCTGCACAGGCATAAGGAACAGAATTCAGTAAGACCTGAGCCTGTTTTATTGTATAAGAAAGCAATATCTTTACAATAAGTTATGTTTAATGGTAAAAAGGGACACCGCAAAAAAAAAGGGACACCCTTAATCAATGATTGGGACGTGGTACTTTGGCAAAATGCTACGTCCCCAACAAGGAGGATATTATGTATAAGAAGGTTTCAACAGACATGAATTTTGTTGACGGGAGAAAAAAACGGAGAAATTCTGGGAAGACAATCACATTTTTGAGAAGAGTATGGAGGACCGTGAGGGCTGTCCACAGTATATGTTTTATGATGGACCGCCGACGCGAATGGAAAACCGCATATCGGACACGTTCTTACCCGTGTAATCAAAGATATGATTCCGAGATACCGTACAATGAAGGGCTACATGGTTCCGCGTAAGGCAGGATGGGATACTCACGGACTTCGAGCTGGAGGTTGAGAAGGCTCTTTGGCCGGAAATCAGATTGAAAAATATGGTGTAGAACCATTTATCAATAAATGTAAAGAAAGTGTCTGGAAATACAAAGGAATGTGGGAAGATTTCTCTTCTACAGTAGGTTTCTGGGCAGATATGGAAAATCCATATGTTACTTATGATAATAACTTTATCGAGTCTGAATGGTGGGCTCTGAAGAAAATCTGGGATAAGGGACTCCTTTACAAAGGATTTAAGATCGTTCCGTATTGCCCACGTTGTGGAACACCACTTTCAGCACAGGAAGTTGCACAGGGATATAAGGACGTCAAAGAACGTTCTGCTATCGTTCGTTTCAAAGTGAGAGACGAAGATGCATACATCCTTGCATTGACAACCACACCTTGGACTATTCCGTCTAATATCGCACTCTGCGTAAACCCGGAAGAAGATTACGCAAAAGTAAAATGTGCAGACGGATATACTTATTATATGGCATGCGCTCTGCTTGACACCATTCTTGGGAAATTTGCAGAAGAAGACAAACCGGCATACGAAGTTCTGGAAACTTACAAAGGAAAAGCTCTGGACTACAAAGAATATGAACCGCTTTACCAGTGTGCATATGACTGCGCAAAGCAAAACAGAAAAAGAAAGCATTCTTTGTTACCTGTGATGATTATGTAACTCTGACAGATGGTACTGGTGTTGTTCATCTGGCACCAGCATTTGGTGAAGACGATGCAAAAGTAGGACGTAAATATGACCTTCCATTCGTGCAGTTTGTTGACGAAAAAGGTGATATGGGTGAGACAACTCCATTTGCAGGACTCTTTGTAAAGAAGGCTGATCCGGAAGTACTTAAAGATCTGGATGCTCGTGGACTTCTCTTCGATGCTCCGAAGTTTGAACACAGTTATCCGCACTGCTGGAGATGTGATACACCACTGATCTACTATGCAAGAGAATCTTGGTTCATCAAGATGACAGAAGTTAAAGATGACCTGATCGCAAATAACAATACTATCAACTGGATTCCGGAAAGCATCGGTAAAGGACGTTTTGGTGACTGGCTTGAAAATGTCCAGGACTGGGGTATCAGCCGTAACCGTTACTGGGGAACTCCACTGAATATCTGGGAATGCGAATGCGGATGCCAGCACTCGATCGGAAGCATTGAAGAACTGAAATCCATGTCAGACAACTGCCCGGATGATATCGAGCTTCACCGCCCATATATTGACGATGTAACAATCAAGTGTCCGAAGTGTGGAAAACAGATGCACCGTGTACCGGAAGTTATCGACTGCTGGTTCGACAGCGGATCCATGCCATTTGCACAGCATCACTATCCATTTGAAAATAAAGAAGTATTTGAACAGCAGTTCCCGGCTCAGTTCATTTCTGAAGCCGTTGACCAGACAAGAGGATGGTTCTATTCTCTGTTGGCAATTTCTACATTGTTGTTCAATAAAGCACCTTACCAGAATGTAATCGTACTTGGACACGTGCAGGATGAGAACGGCCAGAAGATGAGTAAATCTAAGGGAAATGCGGTTGATCCGGTTGATGCTCTGGAGACATACGGAGCAGATGCAATCCGTGGGTATTTCTATGTAAACAGTGCACCATGGCTGCCAAACCGTTTCCACGGAAAAGCCGTTATGGAAGGACAGCGTAAATTCATGGGAACATTGTGGAACACCTATGCATTCTTCGTATTGTATGCTAATATTGATGATTTTGATGCAACAAAATATGCACTTGAATATGACAAATTATCTGTAATGGATAAATGGCTCTTATCAAAACTGAATACACTGATCAAGACAGTAGATAATCATCTTGCAAATTACCAGATTCCGGAAGCTGCAAGAGCACTTCAGGACTTCGTAGATGATATGAGTAACTGGTATGTAAGACGAAGCCGCGAACGTTTCTGGGCAAAAGGAATGGAACAGGATAAGATCAATGCTTACATGACTCTTTATACAGCACTCGTTACGGTATCAAAGGTTGCAGCACCGATGATCCCGTTCATGACCGAAGAAATTTATCAGAACCTGGTAAGAAGCGTAGATGAAACCGCTCCGGAAAGTATCCACCTTTGTGATTATCCGGTTGCAAATGAAGCTTATATCGATAAGACTCTGGAAGAGAACATGGATGAAGTTCTGAAGATCGTTGTAATGGGACGTGCATGCCGTAATACAGCCAACATCAAGAACCGTCAGCCAATCGGAAAGATGTTCGTAAAAGGTGCTTCCGATCTGCCGGAGTTCTATCAGGATATCGTGACAGATGAGCTGAATGTAAAAGAAATCGAACTTACAGATGATGTTCGTGCATTTACTTCTTATACATTTAAACCACAATTAAAGACAGTTGGACCAAAATATGGTAAACTGTTAGGTGGAATCAAAAATGAACTCAGCAATCTGGACGGAAATGCTGCTATGGACGAACTGAATGCGACAGGTGTTCTGAAGCTTCAGGTAAATGGACAGGAAATTGAACTTACAAAAGAAGACCTTCTGATCGACATGGCACAGATGGAAGGATATGTATCTGAGAGTGACTATGGTATCACCGTTGTACTGGATACAAACCTGACAGAAGAACTTCTGACAGAAGGATTTGTACGTGAGATCATCAGTAAGATCCAGACTATGCGTAAAGAAGCCGGATTTGAAGTTATGGATAAGATCAAGGTAACTTACGACGGAAGCGAAAAAGCAGAAAAAGTATTTGCAGAGTATGCAGAGCAGATCGGACAGGAGACACTTGCGGTAGCAGTTGAAAAGGCTGAACCTGCAGGCTATGTGAAAGACTGGAAGATCAACGGTGAAGCTGTAAATATGGGTGTAGAAAAGCAGGGAGAATAATCCCTGCAGCTGCTGCAAAATGAGAAGGGAATATAAGCATGTACAGTAAAAGATTTGAAAAAGAAACTTTTAAAAATGATGTGAAAGAAAATGTGCGGACACTGTATCGTAAAGAGATTGAAGAAGCAACTCCGCAAAGCAGATTTTTCAGGCAGTATCTTATGCAGTAAAAGAAGCAATCGTAGATGACTGGCTTGCGACACAGAAAACATACGAAAAGAAGATCCAAAGACCGTATATTATATGTCAATGGAATTTCTTATGGGACGTGCACTTGGCAACAACCTGATCAACATGACTGCATATAAAGAAGTAAAAGAAGCCCTTGATGAGATGGGCATTGATCTGAATGTGGTAGAAGATCAGGAACCAGATGCAGCACTTGGTAATGGTGGTCTTGGACGTCTTGCAGCTTGCTTCCTGGATTCACTTGCATCTCTTGGATACGCAGCTTACGGCTGTGGAATCCGTTACCGCTACGGTATGTTCAAACAGAAGATCAAAGATGGCTATCAGGTAGAAGTACCGGATAACTGGCTCAAAGATGGCAATCCGTTTGAAATTCGTCGTGACGAGTATGCAAAGGAAGTTCGTTTTGGTGGTACCATTCGTGTACAGTATAATGAACAGACCAAGAAAGAAGATTTCATCCAGGAAAATTATGAATCCGTACTTGCTATTCCATATGATATGCCGATCGTAGGATATGGCAACCACGTAGTCAATACACTGCGTATCTGGGATGCACAGGCAATCACAGACTTTAAATTGGATGCATTTGACAGAGGAGAATACCATAAAGCGATCGAGCAGGAAAACCTTGCAAAAACGATCGTAGAGGTTCTTTATCCAAATGACAACCACTATGCAGGAAAAGAGCTTCGTCTGAAACAGCAGTATTTCTTTGTAGCTGCCAGTCTTCAGGTTATGCTTGATAAATATAAAAAGAAACACAAAGATGTGCGCAAACTGTATGAAAAGTTACGATTCAGATGAACGATACTCACCCGACTGTAGCAGTTGCAGAGTTGATGCGTCTGCTCATTGACCAGGAAGGTCTTGGATGGGATGAAGCATGGGAAGTAACAACAAAGACGGTTGCTTATACCAACCATACTATCATGTCAGAAGCACTTGAAAAATGGCCGATCGACCTGTTCTCAAGACTGCTTCCGCGTGTATACCAGATTGTACAGGAAATTAACCGCCGTTTTGTAGAACAGGTTCGCCGTATGTATCCGGGCAATGAAGATAAAGTCCGTAAGATGGCTATCCTGATGGACGGTCAGGTAAGAATGGCACATATGGCTATTATTGCAGGCTACTCCGTAAATGGTGTTGCAAGACTTCATACAGAGATTCTGAAACATCAGGAATTAAAAGATTTCTATGAAATGATGCCGGAGAAATTCAACAACAAGACCAATGGTATCACACAGAGAAGATTCCTTCTTCATGGAAACCCGCGCTTGCAGACTGGGTAACAGACCACATCGGAGACGGCTGGATCACAGATCTGTCCCAGATGTCAAAATTGAAAAACCGCTTGCAGATGATCCGAAGGCAAGAGCAGAATTTATGGATATCAAATACAAGAACAAAGAACGTCTTGCAAAATATATTCTGGAACACAATGGAGTAGAGATCGATCCGAGATCTATTTATGATGTACAGGTTAAGCGTCTTCATGAATATAAGAGACAGCTTCTTAATATTCTGCATGTAATGTATCTGTATAATCAGATTAAAGAGCATCCGGAGATGTCCTTCTATCCGAGAACATTTATCTTTGGTGCAAAAGCTTCCGCAGGATATGTCCGTGCAAAAGAGATCATCAAACTGATCAACTCTGTAGCAGATGTGGTAAATAATGACCTGAGCATCAACGGAAAGCTGAAAGTCGTATTTATCGGTGTATGAGGAGGGATATTTTTATGTATAGACAATCTGTCAGAAAGTATCGTATGAAAACAGGATATGGAATATGTGGATAAAATTAAAAAGGTGTGCGCGTATTTAACAATCATGGTATTGCTGCCTTATATTATAACGGTGTTTATTCATGGACCGGGCTTTGCATCCACATCAAATGTGGATAATACTTACATTAAGGTGAAAACAAAAACGGCTTACTGGAAATGCCGATCGAGGAATATTGTATCGGAGTTTTGGCAAAAGAAATACCGGCGGATTACACGGAGGAAGCATTGAAAGCACAGGCAATCCTTGTACGGACAAATGTGTATATGAAGATTCAGGAAGGCGGAAGTGAGGTGGAATTTTCGGACGATTTTTGGACCCAGAAAAAATGGAGAAAGTATGGGGAGCGGCAAAATATTTTAAATATCATCAAAAACTAAAAAATGCGTGGGATGCTACGGAAGGAAAGGTTCTTACATATGAAGATAAGCTTGCGAAAACTCCGTTTTGCCGATTGACGAATGGAAGTACAAGAGATGGAAAGGAAGCGCTGGGGAGGATTATCCGTATCTTACAATTACGGATTGTTCAGAAGATGTAGAAGCTGTGGAGCAGATTCAGACAGTTACACTAGATAAATTAGATGCAGAGATTACACAGTGTGATACAACCGGATATGTACAAAGCATTCGTGTGTGGGGAAGGAAACAGTGAGCGGAGAGGAATTTCGGAACACGTACGGGTTGGCGTCCAGCTGTTTTTTACACTTCAAAATTACAATGGAAAATTAAGGATCACAACAAGAGGGGTGGGGCACGGAATCGGCATGAGCCAGTATACCGCGAATCATATGGGCAAGAAAGGAAAAAAATGCGAGGAGATTTTTGAATTATTTTTTTAAAGATACAGAATTAAAAAGAAGTCACACAGATTGTGTGAATTTCTGATATTTTATGTTTACGAAAGTATAACTGCACTGCGATCTGGCAAAAATAAAGTCAGAGGTGGTGATAAAATGAATCAAAATCAAACGCAGAGTCCGAAGAGACCAAGACCAAAAAAAGAAAAACAGAGGAGCAACTGTTGCAGCAGTTCTTTGTTTTGTGGCAGCTATCGCAATTGTTGGAACATATACATTCAAAGACTTTAAAGCCATGAAAAATGAACAGCTGCTGGCAAAACAGGGAAGAAGCGAAAGCAGAAAAGAGAAGGAAGCAGAGCCTCTTAAAGAGACAACAACAGATCTTATCATTAATGATCTGCAAGAGAAAGTCAAAGAGACAAATCAGGAAAATGCCAATCAGAAGCAAGAGGATTCCGTAGAAAACGGACAGGCAGATGCGCAGTCAGCCCAGACGTCACAACAGCATCAGGAAAGACAAAAAACCGTAAGCTTCAACAGCGACAGCAAATTGCTCTGGCCGGTCAACGGAAATATCCTTATGAGCTACAGCATGGATAAAACGGTCTATTTTTCCACATTGGATCAATATAAGTATAATCCGGCGCTGGTAATTGCAGGAGAAGAAGGCGATCAAGTAATCTCAGCAGCTCCAGGGAATTGTAAAGTCCATTGACCAGTCCGCAGAGACAGGGCTGACCGTAAATGTAGATATCGGAAGTGGTTATGAACTTTTCTACGGGCAGCTCAAAGAAGTACCGGTAAAAGTCGGAGATCATGTAGAGGCAAAAAAAACAGTACTCGGTTACGTAAGCGAACCAACCAAATACTACAGCGTAGAAGGAAGCAACGTATATTTCGAAATGAGAAAAGACGGACAGCCGGTAAATCCGATGGAATATCTGGTGGAATAATGAATTTGGGACGTAGCATTTTTGCAAAATGCTACGTCCCAAACTTATATATAAGCATTACATTACGATGTAATGACAGAGGCTGCCGCCCATTACGAATAAATGGAAGATTTCATGGCTTCCGAAGTATTTATGCCGGTTATTGAAAACCGGAAGTTTTAAGGCATAAATGACTCCACCCACAGTGTAGATAATTCCGCCATACAGAAGCCAGCCGAAACCAGCCGGTGACAATGCATGAAAGATAACTGTGTACGCAAATGCGACACATGTCCAGCCCATGCCGATGTAAAGGATAGAGGATACCCATTTCGGACAGTAAACCCAAAATGCTTTGATTAAAATTCGATTAGAGCGATACCCCATACAATGCTAAGAAGAATAATACCGGGCTTTTTTTATTTAAAACTAAAAAGGCAAAAATTGTATAACTTCCGGCGATTAAAACGCTGATCATCATATGGTCTATTTTCTTTAATATTGTATCCGATCCGTTCACTGCGGTCAAATGTGTGATATGTGGTACTTGCCGCATATAAAAGAATCAAACTTAACGCATAGACGCTCATAGAAATAAGGTATAGTGGATCCGGCTTGCCTGCTTGCTTTTATAAAAGTGGAATGGAAGCGCCGATTGCCATAACCATTCCGATAAAATGGGTAATAGCGCTTCCATGGATCTTTTACATATTTTATGACTAATGTTTTAAATGTACTTTTGTTCTTTGGTTGTTGAAGAATCTTCAAATAAATGGTTGATTGAAGTTGTTGTGTGTATCGCCATATCTTTCATATAGATGCCTCCATTTCTAATTTTATATCTGACGATTTCAGTTGCTGCTTTGATAGTTCTATTTCTGGTGAAAATAGCGAATGTTCACTACTTTCTAGTTAAAACAATATATAAATAACGACATGTAGTATTAAAACTACATTAAGCATATGCTTATATTATACCCTTTGTTTTGGAAATGCAAGCACTATAATAAATTTTTTATGATTATTTTTTATTTTGTGTTTTGTTTCCGGTCCATATTTTACAATAAAAAATGCCGACCAGTGTACTTATTCCGTAGCGAGAATTTCCGGCGCCCGCGATTCCGGCGGGATCGATACTTCCGTATTGGCTTCGATAGGCAATCACATTTATGGGAATAAGCTGCAAAAGAAATGTTTAGAATTGGGAATGTGCACATTTCATTACTGGCTGTTCTGCGTTTTCGCACGGGACCGGGCAGAAGTCCTTTTCCTTCGATCATCCTCCAGTGATTTCAGTGATTCCATAGCCTTTAAACCTGCCGGAGTAGCCGCCCATCCAAGACCGAAAAATGTTTGCAAGGATATTTGTAGTGATGTGTTCCCGCGCCGGATGGTTTGATGGAAGTTCGAGAAAATAGAAATTGAATAAAAGGGTGACATTTTTTTGAAATATTTTCAATCATGCCGGATCTAGTGGCAATTTCCATAAGACCGGTCCAAAAGACATAACACCCATCATAGTGATACAAAGAGTGACCGCCTCTTTGGAGGAGTCGAAGCAGCGTCTGTGATATCCGGCATTCGTCCGGTGAAGGCGGCATAAAATGAATTCCGATAAAAATCATTCCGGCCCAGAGATAGTTAAGCATGAGAAACTCCATAAATTTGTTTTTAAATTATTCTATGGATAAATGTGAAGTATTATGAAAGAAAGTGGATGCATATACATTTGATGAGTGACGGGAATTAGATGGGATAAATTACATGAAAATATTTCTTGATGTATCGAGGCTGATTGTTCCATTTGTCATATTTGGAATTGTGACTTATGGGATAATTATGCGTGTAAGTGTTTATGATTCTTTTGTAAAAGGTGCCAGAAATGGATTTTTTACAGTGATTAAGATTATGCCTACGCTGATAGGACTTATGGTTGCAGTAGGAATTCTGCGCGCGTCAGGGTTTTTGGATTTTTGTCTGGATTTCTGGGAAATTTTTCGGAAGTCATCGGTTTCCCCCGGAGAGCTTGTACCACTTACGGTGGTAAAATGTTTTCGTCTTCGGCTGCCACAGGACTTCTGCTGGATATTTTCAAAGAATATGGAACAGATTCTTATATTGTCCTGCCGTAAGTCTATCAGTATGTCTTGTACAGAAACTATTTTCTATACAATGAGCGTTTACTATATGGCAGCCAAAGTGACAAAGAGAAGTGAAAAGTTTATTTCCACTTTGAAAAAGAGAAGAATGAAAGTGGCAATTACTCTTACAAAAAGGGATAATTGCTACTTTTTCTGTTTTATAAAGTGGAATTCAATGTTACAATAAGGAATATAAAACAATAGGATGACTGCCGAAGACCTGTTTTTTTGCATCACAAAAAAGCGGAGTTTAGTCGTGGTTTTAAAAGGTGTAGGACTAAATTCCACTTGCGAATGGGGCATATTCAGTTGCATAGACAGTCGCCTGTTGTTTTTTGTTTTATTTTATACGTTTATTTTTTTAACAGGTATGGTTTTAAAATCACATGATCTTTATCAATCTGTTGAATACCGAAATCGTATAACTTTTTGTAAAGATCATGGTACATAAAATCAGTAAGTTCTAATGGACTTTTACCGCCTAGTAATTCAACAGGAGCAGAATTCACATGACTGATAGCAAGATTCAAGTCCTCCTGTCCGTTTAATCCTAAAGCTCTTAGGTCAGCTCCTTTTGGAAGGATATAACGAAGTTCAACATGTTTGTTTTCCAAAGTTCCCTTTTGTCCGGATTGCATGGGATCGCAATAGTATACTCGTGTACGTCTGGTGCCGTCAGGACTGCACTCCATCGCTTCGGCTGCCGAGAATTCACTCCCACGGTCGGTAAGCAGGATATGGACATATTTGCGGAATAGCATCTGCCCAAGAATGGATTCCAACAAGTCAACTCCGTTTTTCATGGCGATGGACGTTTTCTCTTCGTGGTAAATGGCAAAAGGAGACCGGTTTTTACAAACTTAAAGGTTTGTAAAAAGGACCATTCGATTCATTGTTGTAAACGGTATCCATCTGAACAACGAAAACATCGGGATTATCAGAAATGTATGTTTTGTAATCCCGATATGTTCTGCCTTTTAGATACTTGTTATCTTTTCTTTTTTTGTAAACCTGAGCTTTCTTTTTTGGAAGCTTTCTGCTGACTTGTCGTCTGAGATCCAACGAAGTAATCCCGGCAAGTTCGCGGAAAACACCGGATTCAATATAATTATAGAGCGTTTTCTCGGAAATATTTAACTCAGGATGGTTGGCAAGGATCTGATAGGGAGAATGTCCTTGCTTAAGAAGAGGAGAGATAACAGAAGCCATAGATTTTGCTTCCTGAACAGTAAGATTTACACCTTGTCTGGAATCAATGAGAGTTGTGCGATAATCCATTTGTGCGTCTTCAGGGCAGTATTGGAATTTATCAAATCTGCAACGAGACCAATGGGAGCAACCATTACAAGCACCAGGAGAGCGATCACGCCTGGAGCAACGGAAAGGGCTGTATTCCGGGCAATCGAGTGTGCAGTTACGACCCAAGGTACATTTACGGTAGTTATTACATTCCAAAGGCATTTTGCATTTGTGTGTAAGCACACGATGTAGTTTGATTTCTTTTCCAACCGTGGATTTGTCTTTGCCGATAGTTCGGGCGATGGCAGTCTTGGTGGAATTGTTAGTAATACCAGTAAGAATGATTCTCCGTTCTTCTAAAGTTAAATGTGAAAAAGCATTTGTAGTTTTCATATGACACCAGCCTTTCTGCGACTGTCACAAAGGATAGTGTAAGACTAAATGCTACATCTGTGGAAGTGGAAATGAGTGAAAGACTAAAATCTACTTTGCCCTATTCAAAGTGGAAATAAACCTTTGCGTTCCAG
>VOFH01002727.1_pt1 | contig 11384 bp, 15 predicted proteins | sample 5384091 | NCBI WGS metagenome assembly VOFH01 (sample SAMN12384727, study PRJNA508395) | human gut metagenome | isolation source: healthy gut G | host: Homo sapiens
TATATGCCGGTTGGAAATGATGCAAACACCGGATCTGCTCCCGACAAAGGAACAGAGAGAATATATGTATCACCGGGTAAGAGAAATCCGCGGTGTAACAGGTGGAAAGCCGATTTATGCAATGGATTTCCAGAATGACGGAGAATTTGTCGGAGGCTGTATCGCAGGTGGAAGAAACTACTGCCATATCAATGCGAATGGAGATGTAGAACCATGTGTATTTATTCACTACTCTTCTGCAAATATTCGGGAAGTCACTCTGCTGGAAGCTCTGAAACAGCCACTCTTTATGGCATACAGAGACCGGCAGCCTTTTAATAGCAATCATTTGCGTCCTTGCCCGATGCTTGAAAATCCGGAGATTCTTCAGGAAATGATCAAAGAGACCGGTGCAAAATCGACCGATCTGCAGTCACCGGAAAGTGCGGAACATTTGTGCAGTAAGTGCAAAGCTTATGCCTGTGAGTGGAAAAAACGGCAGATCAACTATGGAAAGAGCATCCGCATCAGCAGAAGGGTTACACAAATTACAAAAAACGCGTGGAAAAGCAGTAAAAAACAGAAAAAGCGGTTTGAAAAAGTGTTTTGTTTGTGATAGAATATTCGTCAAGAGAAATGGGCAGGAAAAAGAGGACAACACATGGAAAGAAAAAGAGAATTAACAAAAAATCCTGCTTGCGGAAAGCTTTAAGGAACTACTGATAAAAGGATCTTTTGATAAGATAACGATTAAAATGATCACAGATCAGGCGGGAGTCATTAGACCGACTTTTTATAATTATTTTCAGGATAAGTATGAAGTGATGGAATGGCTTCTGGAGACGGAGGTTTTTCAGCATATCCGTGAGATGACCGAAGACGGGATGGAAAGAGAAGCCATTTATCTGTTGTTCCGAAAGATGGAGAAAGACCGGATTTATTATCAGAAAGCATTTGAAGCAACCGGTCAGAATGGGTTTGAGGAAATTCTTGAAAAGAAGATCCGTCAGCTGATCGAAGAGATGGTGGGCAGACATAAGATCAAGCTTGAGAAGCTTCAGGGAATAAAAGACAAAAAGATTTTTCTGGAGTTCCATACGATTACCGTTGTAACCGGACTCAAATACTGGCTGACCAGCCGGGATATTCATCTGTCGGCGGATGAAGCGATGGAGTATTATCTGTTCCTAATGTCGCATCCTATTTTGAGCTGCTTGAAAAGTAAAGAACAAAATATAAATTTGAGAAGAATCTGGGAAAATCCGGGTTCTTCTTTTTTGGTTTTTCTGTCAGAAAATTCTGATAGAGCGTTCTGATAAATAAAAAGGGAATACGTTCTGAGAGGTATATTCTTTTGAAATTGTAGAAAATAAAAATGTTATCTAAACTGCTTGACGGATTTCTATTACAGAGTTATTATGAACATATGAACAGTTGCTCATATGTTCAGTGAGAGAAAAAATTTTCAGGAGGAAAGAAAGATGAAGAAAAAATTTAAAATGGTAGACCTTGATTGCGCAAACTGTGCAAAGCAAAAATGGAAGATGCAATCAAAAAATTGATGGTGTAAATGATGCAACGGTAAGTTTTATGATGCAGAAGCTTACGATTGATGCAGATGATGCAAGATTTGATGAGATCATGCAGGAAGTCGTTGCTGTATGCAAGAAGGTAGAGCCGGATTGCCAGATTCAGCTGTAAAACCGGAAAAGGTATGAAAGGAGAGGCTTCTATGATGAAAAAACAGAAAATAATGCTGTACCGTATTATCGCAGCGGCAGTTATTTATGTTCCTCTTTTGTACTGGAACATATGGGAAAACTGGAATTTCAGTCCGAAATTCCGGTGCAGTTTTTTGTTATTTATGATACCTTATCTGATCGTGGGATGGGACATCATTTACCGGGCTGTGCGCAATATCAGTCATGGTCAGGTATTTGATGAGAACTTTCTGATGTGTATAGCAACGTTTGGTGCACTTGGGTAAAGGAATATTCGGAAGCGGTAGCGGTTATGTTGTTCTATCAGATCGGGGAGTTATTCCAGAGTTATGCAGTCAACCGTTCCCGCCAGTCAATCAGTGCAATGATGGATATCTGTCCGGAATATGCGAATATTGAAGAAGACGGAAAGCTCAAACAGGTTGATCCGGATGATGTAGAGATTGGTACAGAGATCGTCATCAAAGCAGGAGAGAGAGTTCCTCTCGATGGTGTGGTTGTATCGGGAACATCCTTTGTAGATACTTCTGCACTGACCGGAGAGTCGGTTCCGCGAGAAGTAACAGAAGGTTCCGAGATTATCAGCGGTTGTGTAAATGGAAGCGGACTTCTTAAGGTGCGCACAACGAAAGAGTTTGATGATTCTACAGTTGCGAAGATTCTGGAACTGGTTGAAAATGCCAGCAAAGGCAAAAAGGCACATGTAGAGAACTTCATTACAAAGTTTGCAAAATACTATACGCCGATCGTGGTTTGTGCGGCAGTTGTACTTGCATTCCTTCCACCAATCATTCTTGGCGGTGGATTTGCAGAATGGATTCAGAGAGCATGTATTTTCCTTGTAATCTCCTGCCCATGTGCACTGGTGATCTCTGTTCCACTTGGTTTTTTGAGGAATCGGAGCAAAGATCCAAACAAGGCGTTCTGGTAAAGGGAAGCAATTATCTGGAAGCACTCTCTGAGATGAAAACGATTGTATTTGATAAGACTGGTACACTGACAAAAGGTGAATTCGTTGTATCAGAAGTTATTCCGAACGGATGGGAAAAAGAAGGACTTCTTGAAGTGGCAGCCCTTGCGGAAGGCTATTCCGATCATCCAATCTCAGCAAAGCACTCAAGAAAGCGTACGAAGAAGCGGAGCTTGGTGAGTTGTCCATGGACAGGGTGGAACAGGCTGAAGAAATCGCCGGACACGGAATCAAGGCAAAGATCGACGGAAGAGTTGTCTATGCCGGAAATGCAAAGCTGATGGAAGAAAAAGGCGTGGAATATGAGTCATGCACAGTCCCTGGTACGGTCGTATATCTGGCGGCTGAAAAAGAATTCCTCGGGACCATTGTAATTTCTGATACGGTCAAACCGGAAGCCAAACGTGCGATCGCGCAGCTCAAACAAAGCGGTGTCAAAAGACAGTTATGCTTACCGGTGACAGAAAAGATGTCGGTGAAGCAGTAGCAGAAAGCCTTGGAATCGATGAAGTCTACACAGATCTCCTTCCGGGGGATAAGGTAGATAAGGTTGAAGCACTTCTCGGAGAACTCGGTGAGAAAGAAAAGCTCGGTTTTGTTGGTGATGGTATCAATGATGCACCGGTACTCTCCAGAGCTGATATCGGAATCGCAATGGGAAGCATGGGATCCGATGCAGACAATCGAAGCCGCAGATGTTGTTCTGATGGATGATAATATCCTTAAGATATCCTCCATTATGAGAATTGCAGGAAAAACTCTCCAGATCGTACATCAGAATATCGTCTTTGCCCTCGGTGTTAAAGTTCTGGTCCTCATCCTGGGAGCCCTCGGCATGGCCAATATGTGGGAAGCCGTCTTTGCCGATGTAGGAGTATCCGTAATCGCAATCCTGAACTCCATGAGAACACTGAAAGTAAAATAGATGTCAAAAGCATAAAGTAAAACAAGAAAGAATTATCCTTAACGTGATGGGGATAATTCTTTTTTTGTTTCATAGGAAATTCCAAAGGAACTTCCTATGAAATAAAAGGCACTGCGTGCCGGAGATGCGCACTCGCACGAAGATGAAGAATGTCGCAAGCGACCGCGCTCGGCGCGAGAATGTGCCGAGGCACATTCTTTCTTATTGCTATAGAAAACGTACCGGGGCTACTGGTCTGGTTCTCACCAATAAAGTAGAAGGGCAAAGCAGCAGAAATAAATGGGATAAATTCTATTTTGTGCAATGGAGATGAAACTCAAAAATCGTGGAAGCCTCTGCTGAACACGATTTTCGCCCTAAGAGGTTTATCGGAATGGTTTGCACAACTTGAATTTATCCCATTTATTTCTGTTGCTTTGCCACACTAATTTATTCTACTTGCATTTTTTTGTCAGCGACAGTGTAAAATGACAAAACGGATTAGAATAGTGAAACCAAGAAGGAGATACAAGATGGAACTGTTTATAGATATACTAAAAGATACAACAATTGACACTGTGAAACTGATACCTTTCCTTTTCTGACATACCTTGCGATGGAATATCTGGAGAATAAAGCCGGTCAGAAGACGGTGCGGATGCTTCTTGGAGCAGGGAAAAAAGGACCTGTGATCGGTGGGATACTGGGCGTTGTTCCGCAGTGCGGATTTTCGGCAGCAGCAGCAAATCTGTATTCCGGCGGAGTCATCACAGTTGGAACGATGATCGCTGTTTTTCTGTCTACATCAGATGAGATGCTTCCGATTCTGATCTCAGAGCAGGCGGATGTCCGTAAGATCATGGCAATTTTAATCGGAAAGATTATCGTTGGTATTGTTGCAGGGATTCTGGTTGATATCGGAGTGCGGGTGCTAGGCAAAGGATACCAGAGAGGGCTGCACATTCATGATATCTGTGAGCATGACCACTGTCACTGTGAAGAAGGAAGCATTGTAAAATCAGCACTCATCCATTCGGTACAGATTCTGGTATTTTATATGTAATTTCTTTTGCGTTAAATGCAGTTGTGGAGTGGATTGGAATGGAAGAGGTCATGAACGTGGTGACGCATTATCAATTGCCGGAATTTTTCTGGCTGGTCTTGTCGGTCTGATTCCGAACTGCGCAAGCTTCTATTACAATTACGAAATTTTATCTTGAGGGAGTCTTAAATGTCGGCAGTATGTTTGCCGGACTTTTGTCATGTGCCGGAATCGGACTGATCGTACTTTTAAGACGAACCATAGTTGGAAGAAGAATGTGATGATCGTCACAACACTTTACGGAATCAGTGTAGTGTGTGGAATTATAGTGGAAATCCTGTTTGGAATGTAGTACAATATCCTTTATATGCCGCAGAAGCCTAAAAGGAACGAAAGAAGTGGATTTGAGATGGCTAAAAAGGATTTATTGCAGAATTCAAAGAGTTTATTGCAAGGGAAATGTAATGGATCTTGCAGTCGGCGTTATTATTGGTGGTGCATTCCAGTCGATTGTGAATTCTCTTGTAAATGATATGATCATGCCGGTGATCAGTCTTCTGACTGGTGGTGTCAATTTTTCCAACTGGGTGATCGGATCGGATCTGGTGCGAATGACACGATCAAATATGGCAATTTTATTACAGCGGTGATCAACTTTCTTCTGATGGCACTTGTTATTTTTTGTTTTGTAAAAGTGATGAACAATCTTGCTTCAAGAACAGAAAAGCTCGCTTAAGAAGGAGGAAGAAGCACCGGCAAAGCACCGGCTACGAAGATCTGCCCGTACTGCATGTCAGAAATCCCGATCGCGGCAACCAGATGTGCATACTGTACATCTGAGCTTCCGGCTGAGGATACGGACAAAGAAGAATAAAGAAAAGACAGGAATAATACGACAGAGAGGAACATAAAAACAATGGAGAAAATTATTTTAACAGGTGACAGACCAACCGGACGGCTTCATGTCGGACATTATGTTGGATCCTTAAAGCGAAGAGTAGAACTGCAGAATTCCGGAGAATATGACAAGATCTTTATCATGATCGCAGATGCACAGGCACTGACTGATAATGCAGATAACCCGGAAAAGGTACGTCAGAATATTATTGAGGTTGCACTGGATTATCTGTCATGCGGACTGGATCCGGAGAAATCCACGATTTTCATCCAGTCACAGGTACCGGAACTGACAGAACTTTCTTTTTATTATATGAATCTGGTTACGGTATCCCGTCTTCAGAGAAACCCAACGGTTAAATCGGAGATCCAGATGCGTAATTTTGAAGCAAGTATTCCGGTAGGATTCTTTACTTATCCGATCAGCCAGGCAGCAGATATCACAGCGTTTAAGGCAACGACTGTACCGGTAGGTGAGGATCAGCTTCCGATGATCGAACAGTGCCGTGAGATCGTACACAAATTCAACAGTGTATATGGAGAAGCATTGGTTATGCCGAAAGCGCTGATTCCGGAGAACGAAAGCTGTTGCCGTCTTCCTGGAACGGATGGAAAAGCAAAGATGAGTAAATCCCTTGGTAACTGTATTTATCTGTCTGATTCCGAGGAAGAAGTAAGACAGAAGATCATGGGAATGTATACAGATCCGAATCATTTGAAGGTATCTGATCCGGGACAGGTAGAAGGGAATTCCGTTTTCACTTATCTGGATGCATTCTGTACAGATGAACATTTTGAAAAATATCTGCCGGATTATAAGAATCTGGATGAATTGAAGGATCATTACAGACGTGGTGGACTTGGTGACGTTAAGGTTAAGAAGTTCCTGAATGCGGTTATGCAGGAAGAGCTTGCACCGATCCGTGCAAGAAGAAAAGAACTGGAGAAGAAGATTCCGAGATCTACGAGATCCTTCATAAAGGAAGTATTGAAGCTGAAAAAGTGGCAAAGCACAGACTTTAAAAGAAGTAAAAGATGCGATGAAGATCAACTATTTTGAAGATCAGCAGTTGATCCGGGAACAGACAGCAAGATTTGCAGAATAAAGAAAGGCTTTAAGCCGGAGGAGAGATAATAATTATGGGTAAATATTTCGGAACAGATGGATTCCGTGGAGAAGCCAATGTAGTACTGACGGTAGAGCATGCGTTTAAGGTAGGACGTTATCTTGGCTGGTATTACGGACAGGAACACAAGGCAAGAATCGTGATCGGTAAAGATACCAGAAGAAGCAGCTATATGTTTGAATATGCACTGGCGGCAGGACTTACTGCGTCAGGAGCAGATGCATATCTTCTTCATGTGACGACAACTCCAAGCGTGTCTTACGTGGTAAGAACCGAAGATTTTGACTGCGGAATCATGATTTCTGCAAGCCATAACCCGTACTATGATAATGGAATCAAAGTGATCAACAGTAAAGGTCAGAAGCTGGAAGCAGAAGTAGAAGCCAAAGTGGAAGCTTATATTGATGGGGAATCCGGAGAAATTCCGCTTGCTAAAAAAGAGGCGATCGGAAGAACCGTAGATTATGCAGCAGGAAGAAACCGTTATATCGGACATTTGATCAGTCTGGCAACCCGTTCTTTTAAAGAGGTGAAAGTCGGACTGGATTGTTCCAACGGAAGTTCATCAAGTATTGCCAAAAGCGTATTTGATGCACTTGGAGCAAAAACTTATGTGATCAATAATGAGCCGGATGGAACCAATATCAACACAAATTGTGGTTCTACACATATTAACGTGCTCCAGGAATATGTAAAAGAAAATGGTCTGGATGTCGGATTTGCATACGATGGAGATGCGGACCGCTGCATCGCTGTTGATGAGAATGGAAATGTTGTTGACGGGGATCTGATCCTTTATGTGTGTGGCAAATATATGAAAGAACATGGTCAGTTAAAAGACGATACCATCGTTACTACTATCATGTCGAATCTTGGACTTTATAAAGCATGCGACAAGATTGGCATGAAGTACGAAAAGACACAGGTCGGCGACAAATATGTCTATGAGAACATGGTCAAGAATGGATTCATGCTGGGCGGTGAACAGTCCGGACATATTATTTTCAGTAAGCATGCAACGACAGGAGATGGTATTCTGACTTCTCTGATGCTGATGGAAGTTATCATGGAGACCAAACAGTCCCTCGGACAGCTGACAGAAGAAGTGAAGATCTATCCACAGCTTCTGAAAAATGTGCGTGTGGCAGATAAGAAGACAGCAAGGGAGAATCCGGAAGTGGTCAAAGCAGTCGATGCAGTTGCAGAAGCACTTGGAGATGACGGAAGAATCCTTGTCCGTGAAAGTGGAACGGAACCGGTAATCCGAGTCATGGTTGAAGCGGCGACGGACGAGCTTTGTGAAAAGTATGTGACTCAGGTAATCGATGTGATTGAAAAAGAAGGACTCATCGTAGAATAAAAAATCTGAAATAGAATCGTGCAGAAAAGGATAGCTTGCAGATGAAAGTCTGTGGCCATCCTTTTTAGTTTGCGAACCATAGTCTGGATGTTTGAAAAATATTATTTGAATAATAAAGAAAAATGTTCTTCCGGTATAGATTTTCTATATTTTGACATGCTATTAAAAAACATGGAGGAAAAAGAAATGGAGGAAATGTTTTGTTTTCAATGCCAGCAGACCGCTCATAACACGGGCTGCGAAGGACATACAGGTGTATGTGGGAAAAAGTCGGATACAGCAAATCTTCAAGATGAACTGACTGGTGAACTGATCCGGCTGGCAAGGGCAGTTGCAGAAAATGAAAGAAGCAGATCTTCGGATGAACTGATGTTAAAAGGTCTGTTTACCACGATTACAAATGTAAATTTCAACAGTGATACAGTGAAAAAACTGTCAGATGAGATCAGAGAAGAAGCAGAAAACAGAAAACCAGGAAAAGATGCTTATAATGTACAGAAGATCTGGGAGGCACCGGAAGATATCCGTTCGTTAAAGTCATTGATCTTGTTTGGCTTACGAGGGACTGCAAAGCATATGCTTATCATGCATGGGCACTGGGATATGTGGATGCGGAGATTATGAATTTCTTTTTATAAGGGAATGAGGATTCTGGGAGAAGAAAAAGGGATGGAAGAACTGCTTCCGGTAGTCATAGAAACAGGTAAAATCAACCTGCGCTGCATGGAACTTCTGGATAAAGCAAACACGGAAAGCTATGGAGATCCAATTCCGACAGAAGTTCCGCTTACGATAGAAAAGGACCGTTTATTGTAGTCAGTGGTCATGATCTGCATGATATGAAGTCGCTTCTGGAGCAGACCAAAGATAAAGGCATCAATATTTATACGCACAGTGAAATGCTTCCGGCACACGGATATCCAAAATTAAAGGAATATCCGCATTTGAAAGGCAATTTCGGAACGGCCTGGCAGAGCCAGCAATTTGAGTTCCATAATATTCCTGCGCCAATTTTATTTACGACAAATTGTCTGATGCCGGTCAGACAGAGCTATGCAGACCGGGTGTTTACAACTTCGGTGGTGTCTTATCCGGAGATGGTTCATATTGGTGCGGACAAAGATTTTACGCCGGTTATTGCAAAAGCATTGGAATGCGGTGGATATCCGGAAGATCATCCGATGACAGGGATTAATGGAGGAACAACCGTGATGACCGGATTTGCACACAACGCAGTTCTGGAAAATGCAGGAAAGATCGTGGATTTGGTAAAGCAGGGGAAAATCAGGCATTTCTTTCTGATCGGAGGCTGTGATGGCGCAGCACCAGGACGGAGCTACTATACGGAATTTGCGAAAAAGACACCGATGGATACGATCATCCTGACGCTGGCATGTGGAAAATACAGATTGAATGATCTGAGGCTCGGAGAAATTGAGGGGATTCCAAGAATTTTGGATATGGGACAGTGTAATGATGCGTACAGTGCGATTAAAGTTGCAATTGCTCTTGCAGAAGCGTTTGAGTGTGAGGTAAATGAACTTCCACTGTCTATGATCCTGTCATGGTATGAACAGAAAGCGGTTGCGATTCTGCTGACACTTCTGGCGCTCGGAATCAAAAATATTTATCTGGGTCCGACGCTTCCGGCGTTTGTGTCACCGAATGTTCTGAATTACCTGGTACAAGAGTATCAGATTACCCCGATCAGTACAGTAGATGAGGATCTGAAGAATATTTTAGGTTGAAGAGGTTTGAACGTGAGAGAAAGAAATCGGAAATAAGAAATGAAAAGCATTACTTCTGAAACGGAAAGCACAAAAAAGTGTGAGTAAGAAGAGGTAGTGCTTTTTTTACATACTGTTTCCTTTACAAAAAGTGTCGTCTGTGCTAACATAAATATAACAATGGCGATGCCGGTACAATAGAAAAAAGGAGTGCGTTTTATGCTGATTGAAATTGATTTTAACAGTGATGAGGCGATTTATATACAGCTCAGGAATCAGATCATTATGGGAATTGCCACTTCGATGATTCATGAAGGAGATACTTTGCCGTCTGTGAGACAGCTGGCAGATAATATCGGAATCAATATGCATACAGTGAATAAGGCATACAATGTCCTGCGGCAGGAAGGTTTTCTTCAGCTTGACAGACGAAGAGGTGCGGTGATCTGTATTGATGAAGATAAGCTGGAAGCTTTGCAGGATCTGAAAAGCAGCTTCGGGTACTTCTGGCAAAAGGAAGTTGCAAAAACATTACGAAAGAAGAAGTTCATGAACTGGTAGACGAGATCTATGCAGATTATGAACAAAGATAGATTGAAAAAGGAGACTAAAATTATATGGCAGAAAAGCAATATACAAGGCAGGCGCAGGAAGCGCTGAATATGGCACGGAAGATTGCAGCCGAACTGAAGCATCCATATGTTGGGACAGAACATCTTCTTTTCGGGCTTAAGAGGGTTTTTACCGGAGTTGCAGGGCAGGTGCTTGATAAGAATAAAGTCGATGAAGAACAGATGGAAAAAGCAATGGATATCCTTGTATCTGCTCCTGAGGCAGCTAAGAAGGAAAGAAAGCATCTGGAGTACAGTCCGAGACTTCGATATATTCTGGAAGAAAGCCAGAATGAGGCAGTGCGGCTTGCATCTGAAAAAGTCGGAACCGAACATCTTCTGCTTACAATGCTTAAAGATGGAGATTGTGTGGCTACCCGTATGTTGATGACCCTGAATGTAAATATTCAAAAACTTTTTCAGGATCTTCTGCTTGCGGCGGGAATTGATCCGAAAGAGTATATGGAAAATCAGAAGGATGGGGAAACTGTTGGCGGAATTATAGACCAGTACAGTACGGATCTGACACAGGAAGCAAGAGAAGGAAAGCTGGATCCGGTTATTGGACGTGAAAAAGAAATTGCACGTGTCATGGAGATCCTGAGCAGACGGACCAAGAATAATCCGTGCCTTGTGGGAGAGCCTGGAGTCGGTAAGACAGCAATCGTGGAAGGACTTGCAAGACAGATCGCGGAAGGAATTGTTCGGAAAGCATGAAAGATAAGCGGATCATGGTGCTGGATCTTCCGGGGATGATTGCAGGCTCCAAGTATCGTGGTGAATTTGAAGAGCGCATGAAAAAAACTGATCCGTGAGGTAAAGACGGCGGGTAATATTATCCTTTTCTTAGATGAACTTCATACCATTATCGGTGCCGGTGGTGCAGAGGGCGCGATTGATGCATCCAATATTCTGAAACCATCTCTGGCAAGAGGGGAGATGCAGCTGATCGGTGCAACAACTCTTACGGAATACCGCAAGTATATTGAGAAGGATGCTGCACTGGAGCGGAGATTCCAGCCGGTTACGGTTGAAGAACCGACAGA
>VOFH01003989.1_pt1 | contig 11379 bp, 15 predicted proteins | sample 5384091 | NCBI WGS metagenome assembly VOFH01 (sample SAMN12384727, study PRJNA508395) | human gut metagenome | isolation source: healthy gut G | host: Homo sapiens
GTATCTGCCGTACGTGATTTGGTACGTGAATCCGGTTTTACCGATGTGCCTCTGTTTCAATGTGACTGGAGCAGTAACTTTACCAATAACGCACTCGACGATTTGATTTGGACTGTGAATTTCGGAACTGGAGCTAATATCGACCAGCAGTTTAAGAAACTGAAAGAGCTTCGCCCCGAAACTCCGTTGATGTGTAGCGAGTTCTGGAGCGGATGGTTCGACCACTGGGGACGCAAACATGAGACACGTCCTGCGAAAGATATGGTACAGGGCATTAAGGATATGCTCGACCGGAACATCTCTTTCAGTCTGTATATGACTCACGGAGGAACGACTTTCGGACATTGGGGAGGTGCGAACAACCCGGCTTATTCCGCCATGTGCAGCTCATACGATTATGATGCTCCTATTAGCGAACCGGGATGGACGACCGAGAAGTATTTCTTGCTTCGTGACTTGTTGAAAAACTATCTTTCTGCAGGTGAAGCGTTGCCCGCAGTCCCCGCAGCTTTGCCTGTTATTGAAATCCCAGATTTCACTTCAATAAAGTGGCTCCACTCTTCTCAAATCTGCCGGAGGCGAAACAAACGACGGATATCCAACCGATGGAACAGTTTAACCAGGGATGGGGAACGATTCTGTATCGTACAACCTTGCCGGAGGCTGTTGCTGTGCAGGAACCACTCTCAAAATTACGGAGGTACACGACTGGGCGCAGGTATATGCCGACGGTAAGCTTTTGGCACGCTTGGACCGTCGCAAAGGAGAATTTACTACGACCTTGCCCGCACTAAAAAAGGCATACAACTGGATATTCTCATAGAAGCGATGGGGCGTGTTAACTTTGACAAATCCATCCACGACCGCAAAGGTATTACAGAAAAGGTGGAGCTAGTTTCAGGTAATCAGGCTAAGGAATTGAAAAACTGGACTGTATACAACTTTCCAGTAGATTATTCTTTTATAAAAGACAAGAAATATAGTGATACCAAGACATTGCCGACTATGCCGGCCTATTATAAGAGGTACCTTTACACTGGACAAAGTAGGAGATACATTTCTGGATATGAGTACATGGGGTAAAGGTATGGTTTGGGTGAATGGTCATGCGATGGGACGTTTCTGGGAAATCGGTCCGCAACAGACCCTCTTTATGCCGGGCTGCTGGCTGAAAGAAGGAGAGAATGAGATTCTCGTCTTTGATTTGAAAGGTCCTCCCAAAGCTTCTATCAAAGGCTTGAAGAAGCCTATTCTTGATATGCTTCGTGAAAAAGCACCCGAAACACACCGTAAGGATGGCGAGAAGCTGAAACTTGCAGGTGAGAAAGTAATACGAAGGAGCTTTCACTCCAGGTAACGGCTGGCAGGAAGTACGATTTGATGCTCCAGTGAAAGGACGCTATTTCTGTTTGGAAGCGCTTTCTCCGCAAGCGAATGATAATATCGCAGCAGTGGCGGAGTTCGATGTCCTGGGAGCCGATGGCAAACCTGTGTCTCGTGAGCACTGGAAGATCCGTTATGCCGACAGTGAGGAAACACGTAGCGGTAACCGTACGGCCGACAAGATCTTCGACCTGCAGGAGTCCACTTTCTGGATGACAGTAGACAATGTCCTATCCTCATCAACTAGTGATCGACTTGAGTAAAGTGGAAACAGTGACCGGCTTCCGCTATCTGCCCCGTGCCGAAAAGAACTATCCGGGTATGATTCGTGAATATCGTGTATATGTAAGACCTGTGGATTTCAACTATTGAATGAACAAGAATAACAATGGATGAAAAAATTGAAATGATGATGAATATGAAGAAATATATCATTCTCTTGGCACTCCTCTTCGTAGGAGTGCTGACCGGCTACAGCCAACAATCCGCCTACCTGTTTGTTTATTTTACAGGCAATCGCATGAGTGAAGAAGCCGTCCGGATGGCTGTCAGCCTTGATGGATACAATTATAAAGCCTTGAACGGGAATCAGCCGGTACTTGATTCCCGTGTGATTAGTTCAACAGGTGGAGTACGTGATCCTCATATCTTACGTTCTGAAGATGGAAGACATTCTATATGGTGGTTACCGATATGGTGTCCGGCAACGGATGGGATTCTAATCGTGCCATGATGTTATTGAAATCGAAAGACCTTGTACACTGGACTTCCAATGTTGTGAACATCCAAAAGAAGTATCCCAATCAAGAGAATCTGAAACGGGTATGGGCACCGCAGACGGTTTATGATAAAGAAGCCGGGAAATATATGATATATTGGTCAATGAAACATGGCAACGGTGCGGATATCATTTATTATGCGTATGCCAACAAGGATTTTACGGATATAGAAGGTGAACCGAAACCTCTGTTTCTACCGGCAAACGGAAAGTCATGTATCGACGGGGATATTATTTATAAAACGGACTTTACCATCTGTTCTATAAAACGGAAGGCAATGGAAATGGAATCAAAAAGGCGACCACTCCTTCTTTGACTTCCGGACAGTGGAAGGAATCGGATGATTATAAACAACAGACGAAAGTAGAAGGCCGTAGATAAGGTTGATGTATGGTATTTACCAGTTTTGATAGGGACGGACAAATATATCCTGATGTACGGATGTATATATGAAAGGTAAATACCAGTTTACGGAAAGTATCGACCTCGAAAATCTTTAAAGTAATAGACCATGCTACAAAACCAATTGTTTTTATGGTAATTTTCATTTCCATCCGCGTCACGGTACTGTGATTCAACTAGTTGTAACCCATTACCGGAAAAAGCTATAAACTTGTTTACTTGTTTCAAATTTTTATGGTAAAAAACCGGAAGGTCTTTAATGAAAATCTTAACTTTGCGATTGATAATCTTAATGCAATATATACCATGAGAAAATTATTCCTGTTTTTAGTTGTCTTGTTTTTGTCGTTCCAGCAGCTCACTTTAGCTGCAATCAAAGAAATGACGAGTACACCCGATTCGGTTTATCTGTTTTCCTTCGCAACTTCCGGAGACGACGGACGTAGCGGGCTTCGTTTTGCCTGGAGCATGGATAAGGAAAACTGGTTTGAAGTCGGCCGGAACTACGGATATCTCCGGTGTGATTACAGCCGTTGGGGATCACAGAAGAAAATGCTCGACCCTTATTTGAAACAATCGCCCGCTGGCGAATGGATATGTACCTGGAAACTGAATGACCATGATGGATACGGCCAGGCTACTTCCAAGGATTTAATCAACTGGACCAGTCAGAAATATCCCCGTACTACTTCCGATTTTGACGGAACAAGAGTGAAAGCCGTTGTTGCCGGAGAGGAGCAGAAAGGAAATATCAACCGGGTAGCTTGGACCTTGGTGGATGGATTGGATAAAAACTATGGCTGGAATCAATATCGGAACTCATTATATGAAGAACGTCCGGTGCAGGATGGAGAACGTTTTGCCGGTTTGAAGCCTGTAAAGGCAACGGTCACCGTACAGCCTGAACGTGCCAAAGCTATCAGCGATGTCTTGTTGGGTGCTTTCTTTGAAGACATCAATTATTCGGCAGACGGAGGACTCTATGCAGAACTTATCCAAAACCGCGACTTCGAGTACGACCCTTCGGACAGGGAGGGAGATAAGAACTGGAACAGCACTCATTCCTGGACATTGAAAGGAGATAAAACCACTTTCACCATTAACACTACCAATCCTATTCATGCCAATAATCCGCACTATGCCGTATTGAATGTAGAACGACCGGGAGCCGCGTTAGAAAATACAGGCTTTGATGGTATCGCGCTGAATGTCGGAGAGAAATATGATTTTTCCATATTTGCGAGGGTTCCGCAGGGTAAATCAAATAAATTGCAGGTTCGTTTGGTAGATGGAGAAGGAAATATATGTGGAGAGACTTCTCTGACTGTATCTTCCCGGCAATGGAAAACGTATAAAGCAGTGATTGCTGCCAAAGCAACCGCAGATACTCGCCTCGAAATCATTCCCCAATCTGCTGGAGAATTGAATCTGGATATGATTTCCCTATTTCCGCAGCATACATTTAAAGGACGCAAGAACGGGCTCCGCAAGGATCTGGCTCAAGTGTTGGCTGACATTCATCCCCGTTTCATCCGTTTTCCCGGTGGCTGTGTGGCTCATGGTGATGGTCTGAAGAATATCTATCAATGGAAAAACACAGTCGGTCCGTTAGAAGCAAGAAAGGCGCAACGTAACCTTTGGGGATATCATCAAAGCATGGGACTGGGATATTTTGAATATTTCCAATTCTGCGAAGATATTGGCGCGGAACCGCTTCCGGTATTGGCAGCCGGTGTTCCTTGCCAGAACTCTGCCTGTCACGGCGACTTGAGAGGCGGGCAGCAAGGCGGCATTCCGATGAGTGAAATGGGAGCTTACATTCAGGATATTCTTGATCTGATAGAGTGGGCAAACGGTGACGCTAAGAAGACAAAGTGGGGAAAGGTACGTGCCGAAGCAGGCCATCCGAAACCTTTCAATCTGAAATACATCGGCATCGGCAATGAAGATCTCATCACCGATATCTTCGAAGAACGCTTCACAATGATCTTCAATGCCATCAAAGAAAAATATCCTGAAATGGTCGTTGTAGGTACGGTAGGACCGTTCAATGAGGGAACAGACTACGTGGAAGGATGGAAACTGGCCGACAAACTGGGTGTGCCGATGGTGGACGAACATTATTATCAGACTCCGGGATGGTTCCTGCATAACCAGGATTTCTACGATAAATACGATCGTCGAAGAAGACAAGAGTATACTTGGGCGAATATGCAACTCACATACCGGGACGAAAGGCGAATATCGAAACAGCACTGACAGAAGCTCTTTATCTGGCCTGCTTTGGAACGGAATGGGGATGTAGTACACATGACTTCCTATGCTCCTCTTCTCGCCAAAGAAAGACATACCCAATGGAATCCGGATTTGATTTACTTCAATAACCGGGAAGTGAAGCCTACTACCGGATATTATGTGCAGAAGCTCTACGGACAGAATGCCGGAAACGAATATTTGCCGTCGAAGATCACTTTGGATAATAAAGACGATAAAGTGCAGAAACGTTTTGCTTCTTCCATTGTCCGCGATTCGGCAAGCGGAGATGTGATTGTAAAGTTGGTCAACTTACTTCCAGTAGAGGTTAATACCCATGTGGATCTTTCCGGAATCGGTGTGATACAGCCTTCTGCGAAGAGAACCGTACTGACCGGTAAGCCGGCAGATACTCCGCTACCTGTTGAAGACAGAATACAAATTGCAGAGAAGTTTGATTGCAATCTGCCCGCCTATTCTTTTACGGTGATCCGGATACAGAAGGCAATTAATGGAAATAAACTGGACATATCTCTAATACCATAGTACATGAATTATGAAGAAACTGATAGGAACAGTATTGGCAAGTTTCTGCCTGACTTCGCTGATGGCACAAGACGTAGTCGTGAAAGGACCGGATGAAAAACTGCAATTGGTTGTCTCTACTTCTTCCTACCGAAAATCCTGTTTATTCTATTGTTTATAATGGAAAGCCAATGTTGGAGAAATCTCCTTTGGGTATGAATACCAATATCGGTGACTTTACAAAAGGGGATGAAACTGACAGGACACGCTGTTACTCCGATTGATACCATTTATGGTCAGAACCGTATCAAGACATTACAAATACACTATCGGGCGAACGAGTTGATTTGTAATTTTGAAAATCCCAAAGGACAGAAAATGAATGTGACCTTCCGTATTGGCAACAATGACGTAGCGTTTCGATATAGTTTGCCTCGCCAAGATGGAAAAGGAAGTGTGACGGTGACTGCCGAAGAAACCGGTTTCCGTTTACCACAACAGACTACTACTTTCTTATGTCCGCAAAGCGACGCCATGATAGGTTGGAAGCGTACCAAACCCAGTTACGAGGAAGAATATAAAGCAGATGCTCCGATGAGTGACCGTTCCCAGTACGGGCATGGTTACACATTCCCTTGCCTGTTCCGTATTGGTGACGATGGTTGGGTATTAGTCAGCGAGACGGGTGTAGGCAGCCGTTATTGCGGTTCACATTTGAGTGACGTGACTGAAGGTAATTTATATACGGTAGCTTTCCCGATGGCGGCAGAAAATAACGGTAACGGAACTTCTGCTCCGGCGTTTGCCCTTCCCGGTGCTACTCCCTGGCGTACCATCACTGTCGGCGAGACCTTGAAACCGATTGTGGAAACGACACTTGGGATGTGGTACATCCTCTTTATGAAACGAAGCATGATTATCGTTTCGGACGCGGCACATGGAGTTGGATTCTCTGGCAGGATGACAGTATCAACTACAACGATCAGGTGCGATATATTGATTTTGCTGCGGCAATGGGATATGAGTATGCGTTGATTGATAACTGGTGGGATACGAACATCGGTCGTGACCGCATGAAGTCTTTGGTAGAATACGCACGTAGTAAAGGCGTGGAACTCTTCTTATGGTATAGCTCTTCCGGTTATTGGAATGATATTGAGCAAGGACCAGTTAATCACATGGACAATGCCATTATCCGCAAACGGGAGATGAAATGGTTACAGAGTCTTGGAGTAAAAGGCATTAAAGTCGATTTCTTTGGTGGAGACAAGCAAGAAACGATGCGTCTGTATGAAGATATCTTGAGTGATGCCGACGATCACGGCCTGATGGTGATCTTCCACGGCTGTACAATCCCTCGCGGATGGGAACGCATGTATCCCAATTATGTAGGTAGTGAAGCCGTACTGGCATCCGAGAATATGGTATTCAACCAGCACTTTCTGCGATAAAGAGGCTTTCAATACTTGTCTGCATCCGTTTATCCGCAATACGGTAGGTTGCATGGAATTCGGCGGCTGTTTCCTGAACAAACGGCTGAACCGCAACAATGACGGAGGAACTATCCGCCGTACTACTGATATATTTCAATTAGCCACTACGGTACTGTTCCAGAATCCGGTACAGAACTTTGCGCTTGCCCCTAACAACTTGAAAGATGTTTCTCCTGTTTGTATGGACTATATGAAAGCGGTTCCTACCACATGGGATGAGACACGTTTCATTGACGGATATCCGGGGAAATATGTAGTCTTGGCACGTCGTCACGGTAACACCTGGTATCTGGCTGCTGTGAATGCCGGGAAAGAAATCGTAAAGTTGAAACTGGATTTAGATATGTTTGCCGGAAAAACCGTCTCTCTGTATAAGGATGATAAAAAAGGAGAACCTCAACTTGTACCGTTGAAAGTAAAAGAGAATGGTAAAGTGCAGCTGGAAATCCTTCCACAGGGAGGTGTTGTATTGGTGAATTGAATCGTTACGGGATCATAAGGGAAATGATTCTCCGACAAAAGTTTGGTAGAATCAATATTTATAGCGTAATTTGTGTAGCATAAAAAGTGCTACAATAATTACGCTATAAATAATTGCTTGAATATGAGTGATGTAAATAATCCTTTTTTGATTTATGCCTATGCTGGTCCTAAGTATTTCTGTCGGATAGAAGAAACGGAACATTTGATATCCGCTTTACGGAATGGAAGAAATGTGACCTTAATGAGTCCTCGCCGTATGGGTAAGACCGGATTAATACAGAACGTTTTTCATCAGATACGACGGGATTATCCGGAGGCAGCCTGTTTTACATGGATATTTTTTTCCACGACATGTCTGGATGATTTTATCATTCAGTTCGGGCAGACTGTGATTGGTAAATTAGATAATTTATCGCAGAAGACGTTGGCGGCAATCAGTGGCTTTTTTAAAAATTGTCGTTTAGTGTTTTTCCCCGATGTCTTAACGGGAGTGCCACAAGCGACTCTTGATTTTCAACCTTCCCAGGCACAAGCGACATTAAAGGAGATTTTTGATTATCTGGAACATTCGGGAAAGGAATGTTATATCGCTATTGATGAGTTTCAGCAGATCACTGAATATCCGGAAAAAGGGGTAGAAGGCTTGTTGCGCTCTTACATTCAATTTTTACCTCATGTACATTTTATTTTTTCAGGAAGTAAACAACATCTGATGGCAGAAATGTTCGGTTCAGCGAAACGTCCTTTTACCGGAGTACGGAAAAATGAATCTGACATCCATCCCTTTAGAAGATTATTCTCTTTTTGCCATACGTTGGATGCAGGCCGGAGGAAAAGATTTGAGTGATGAATTTTTTCAGATGATTTATCAACGTTTTAATGGGCATACATGGTATATACAGTATGTGCTGAACCGACTTTATGAACAAAAGGAGTCTGTCTTAAATGAAACCATCTTTGAGAAATGTTTGACGGATATAGTTCGCTCTGAGATGGATGAATATCAGCGTTTATATGGTATGCTGACCGAGAACCAGTCTACTTTGTTGCGTGCTATCGCTCGGGAACGATTTGTTGCAGCTATTAATAGCTCTATATTTATTAAGAAGTATGGATTGAAGGGTCCGAGTAGTATTAATGCGGCTCTTAAGTTTCTGGTTAATAAAGAATATGTGTTTAAGGCAGAAGAGGGATATTGTGTATACGACCGTTTTATGGAGTTGTGGTTACAGACATTACCTTACGCCGGTATACTAAAATAATCATTTCGAGGAAATATCCTTCACCCGCTAACGCCGATGGATAGGGCGTCGTGAAGGGTGAAGGATATTGGCGGTTATGATTATATTTTAAGATTACAAAGATGATTGTTCTCAATCGTTTAACACCCTTCACTTTGTCTACGCGAGGAAATCGTTTATCTTTATGTTGTGCATACTTAAATATCATCCCATTATGATTTACTCCATAGGATTACAGAACTTTGAGAGTCTGATAAATGACGGTTATATGTATGTAGACAAGACAGCGTTAGTCTATCAAATGGCTACTACCGGACGTTATTATTTTCTTAGCCGTCCCCGACGTTTTGGGAAGAGCTTGCTTCTTTCTATGCTGGAAGCTTATCTGAGCGGTAAAAAAGGAACTTTTCAAGGGACTTGCCATCGAGAAGTTGGAACATAAAATGGGAAGAACATCCTATTCTTCATCTTGACTTGAATACTGCCAAATATGATGCGATGGATAGCTTGAATCATGTTCTTGATGACAGTCTCAAAAATGGGAAGAAATATACGGCACCTTTCCTACAGAGGTGACTTTTGCTTTACGCTTAAAGGGAATCGTAAAACGTGCTTACGAAAAGACTATCATCGTGTAGTTATTCTTGTGGATGAATACGATAAGCCTATGCTGCAAGCTATTGGTAACGAGTGTTACAGACAGAATATGGTAGCACGCTGAAAGCTTTCTACTCTGTACTCAAAACACAAGACCGCTATATCAAACTTGCTTTCTTGACAGGTGTGACGAAATTCGGCAAGGTGAGTGTATTCAGTGATTTGAATAATTTGAATGATATATCTATGGACGACCGCTACATCAATATTTGCGGTATCACAGATAGAGAACTTCACGAATACTTTGATAATGATGTGGCACTGTTAGGTGAAAGAAATGGGTTGACAAAGGAGGAATGTTACACCAAACTGAAGGAACAGTACGATGGTTATCATTTTGACTGCAAAAACCGAAGGACTTTATAATCCTTTCAGCATCCTCAATACTTTAGCTAAAATGAAGTTTGCCAATTATTGGTTTGAAATAGGCACACCTTCATTCCTTGTTTATCTGATGAAGAATTCGAATTACCAGTTGGACAAGTTAACTGAAGAGCAAGTTTCCGGTGACTTTTTGAATAGCATTGATTCCATGTCACGCAATCCTATTCCTGTCATTTATCAGAGCGGATATCTCACGATAAAGGGTATAATGAAGAATTTGATATCTACCGGTTGGACTTTCCCAACAAGAGGTGGAAAGTGGTTTCATTAAATATCTGATACCTTTTACACACCGGAAGAAGAAAAAGACGGGATTTTTCATCACTAACTTTATCATGGATATACGTCGTGGTGCTCCTGAAAGCTTTATGCAGCGAATGTAATCCATGTTTGCCGATACTGACTATTTGATATAAAATTGAACCTTACTCTTATGAGTATAAAGTATCTTTGCGTACGAAAATCCTAAATAATATCATGAGATTGAATAAACATTGTACATTACTATTGCTGATCGCAATCTTGCTGATTCCGTCACAGGACTTATTGGCAAAAAAGAAGAAACAAGTAAAGGAACCGACTGACCGTGAATTATGGGCGGGGGTGTTGTACCGAATGGCTGCTCCGGTACTTAGTAATCTGAGTGAAGGGAAGCTGCAACAGAATATGCTGAATAGAAGTCAGTCCCTGATACATGGGATGGGCGAAAAAGAAAGTAACCTATATGGAGTGCTTTGGTCGATTAATGGCTGGGTTAGTCCTTGGATTTCTTTGCCGGACGATGATACGGCAGAAAGCATTCAGTGGAGGGGCTCACTGGGCGAAAACAATTGCGTGAATGGGCTTTGAAAAGTTACGTACAGGCTGTTGACCCCGGAAAGTCCTGATTATCTTTTGTGGAGAAAAGAAGGGCAAACGTTGGTTGACGCAGCCTATATTGCAGAGAGTTTTATAAGAGGCTATGATGCTTTATGGATTCCTTTAGATAGTGTTACGAAACAACGTTATATAGCTGAGTTTACACAACTTCGCCGAGTAGATCCCCTTACACTAATTGGTTGTTGTTTTCTGCTACGGTCGAAGCATTCTTGCGTAAAGCAGGCACCAGTGATACTTATCGCATTGCTTCGGCTCTTTACGTAAAGTGGAAGAATGGTATGTGGGAGATGGCTGGTATTCGGACGGTCGGATTTTGCTTTTGACTATTATAATAGTTTCGTTTTGCACCTATGATATAGAACCGTTGGAAATCATGACAAATGCCGGTAAGAACAAAGTCTGGAATATGGATTGCGATTATAATCGTGCAGTCAAACGGATGCAACGCTTTTGGAATAATTCTGGAACGGTTTATTTCTCCGGAAGGTACGCTCCCAATATTCCGGGCGTTCTCTATCACGTACCCGCAGGAAACTTTACAACCTTTAGCATTTACTGGCATGGAGGGTGGCTCCCTAAAGAATTACCAAATGGACAAGCCATACGTGCAGCTATGACGGCAGTTATCAAACGAATGTTCAGTGATTCAATGAAGTAAGCTGAATATATCAGATTGGTATAATGAAAATGGTACTATATATTTCACTGACCTCCCATTTTAGAATCCATCATTTTGACTCTTCACCTGCCGAGGATTGACAAGTAAGAAATATATCGAAAGATTGTTCATTAAGATACACGAATAATGGTAGTTTGTCTTGGCTTGCTGCCGATGTCGGTACAAGCTCAGAAAAACGCTGCATTTATCCCTGGAGAAGTTTGGAAAGATACGGACGGGAA
>VOFH01001857.1_pt1 | contig 11349 bp, 15 predicted proteins | sample 5384091 | NCBI WGS metagenome assembly VOFH01 (sample SAMN12384727, study PRJNA508395) | human gut metagenome | isolation source: healthy gut G | host: Homo sapiens
GTTGAGAGTGCAGATACACCCACAATCACAAACTCTACGTTTGTTCCTTCTGTGCTAAGTGCAGTATTCATTCTCCCTTATGCAAGGAAACGTACAGTACCAGCAATCAATTTTAACGATGGGTAACTATCGAATTATCGCACGATCTATTTCTGGTGGAACTACTGCATTTTCTGTAACAGCTATATCACTTTTTAGACATTGGCAGGACAAAAGCATCTATTCTCGTGTCTTTTTAACGCAACTGATCAAGGCTATTACTGTTTCTTGCAGCGTTCTGATAACGCACCTGCTGGATATGCCTTTATTTCCGCCGACCCATAAGGAGGTGACACTAATGCAAACCCCAAAATCCCGTGTTTACGTCCTTCTGGACAGTGAAAGCCGTGTTTTGCGGTTGGAGGGAGAGTATTCCCTCCCGGCTGACCTTACCGATGGACGAGAATTGATGAAGGCTTTGGAGACAAGTACGCGCTCGCGCAGCCATTATTCTCGCAAAGCCGCTCTACGACGGCGCGGTTCTGCGTTATAAACTCGTAGACGGCAAGGTGGTCGAGCGCACCGCCGAGGAAATCGAGGCGGATAAGGCGAAGCTGCCGAAGCCGGTTATCCCGAAAACCAACGCAGAACTGGAGCAGGAAAATAAGCTGCTGAAAGCGCAGGTTTCACCCTTGCTGACCAGCAGAGTTTTACGAGGACTGTATCGCCGAAATGGCGGCGGTTGTTTATGTTAACAAAAAATCAAGACCTATTTCGGAAAGGATGGTACTTATGATGGCAATGTTATTTGCAAATCGCGTGATTATCGGTAAATGCGCATTCAAGGACGTGCCCGCGAAGCTGAAAAAGCAGGTTGCGGCAATCCTGATTGACGAATGCGGTATGCCGGAGCTTGTGCCCGCGGAGTTCGGCGGCACGGCAGAATAAAAAGAGCACAGAAAGAGAGATAAGTGTATGGATAATGTAAAAATTTTAAGGCGGCTGTTACTGCTTGCGCTGCTGTCCCACCGCCCTGTGGGGTGGTTCGGCTGGCTTGTTGTGCTGTTTGTGCAGCGATGGCGGCGGGACTATCTGACCGGCACGGCGGCGGCAATGCAGAAAGGCAACTGGTCGAGCAAGGAAGCGAGAGACGGTATCTTTCACAAGGTCGGCTCTATTGTGGTCGTTGCGGTACGCAGGCGGCGCGGACTTGTTGATTGGCATGGTCGTAGACCATCTGCCGGGGCGTGACACTGCTGCTTGAATACACGGTGCCGCGTTTTGTCCGCTGGTGGTCGTATGGTACACGCTGACCGAGCTTGGCTCTATCGTGGAGAACGCAGTTGCGCTTGGTGCGCCGTGTCCGCCATGGCTGAAAAGGCACTTGCGGCAGCAAAGGACGCAGTAGACAAGATTGGAGACGAGGAAGAATGAGCATTCCGTTCAAAGCGTGCAATCCGAGTAATTACCGTAAAGGCAGAGAGTTTCCGATTCACTGATTTGCCTGCACTTTACGTCCAACAACGGCGATACGGCACAGAATAACGCGGATTATTTCGCGCGTGAGGGCGGTTTGAACGCAAGCGCACATTATTTTGTGGACACGGGAAAGAATCGTGCAGAGCGTAAAAAGACGGTGACACGGCATGGCATTGCGGCAGGGAACGCGGCGGCAGCACTACAACGACTGCCGGAACGCTAATTCCATTGGCATTGAAATGTGCAGCGTTATCCGAAACGGGGTGTACGTTATCCCGCGAGGAGACCATGAAGCGCGCCGCAAAGCTGACCCGTGAGTTGATGGCAAAGTACCATATTCCGGCATCGCGCGCGTGCCGTCACTACGATGTGACGCACAAGCAGTGCCCGGAACCGTGGGTACGCAAATCCACAGTTGTGGCAGAAATTCAAAACCATGCTGACAGAGAAAGAGGTTGAAGACATGACGGAATCACAGACCCGCGCAATCGCAAAGCAGGAGATTGCAAAACGCTGAGAACGCCAAGAAGGTATATAACACGGTAGACGCAGTACCTGAATGGGGCAAGGCGACCGTGCAGAAGCTGGTGAACAAGGGCTTTCTGCACGGTGACGATCAGGCAAGCTGGCACTGACGACCGACCTGCTGCGCCTGCTGGTTATAAACGACCGTGCGCACCTTTACGGCTGTTGCGGACGAACACAAAAGATGGTATAAATCCTATCAGAATTGAAAAACGCATTGTTCTGCGCCCCCGAAGCCTTATGAACCTACATAGGGTATAGACGCAGAGGACGGGACGGTGTGTTTTATAGGGTGCGAAGCGCGCAGTGTCGCACCCTGATTTTATACAAGGGGAAAGATATGCGGTGACACCATAACGAGGGATACCGCATGAAATTAACGGGAATTTACAAGGCCGGAGGTGGAATACTTCCGGCGTGAGTGCACTTTATTATCAGAAGAACGCGCCGTGTTTGATCTGCGAACACGGCGCGTTCTATTACTCAATTGCATGACGCTGCACATGAGCGAAAGCACGGTGCATCGTCGGTTGAACAGCATCAATGCAAAATGCTGCGCGTGCTGTGACGGAAAATTGACAGATTTGTGACAGGTTGTCACGCCCGGCAAGACCTTATACTGAAAGTATAAGGAAGTGATCGCATGAGTTACGAACAGAGACTTGAACGCATGGGGTATGACCCTGAGTGCTCGTCGCATTGTAGCAGTTTACCGCAACGCAGGCAACACAGATTGTTTGAGGAGTATATATCCTACAAAGAGGCGGTAAGTAAGCCATCAGCGAACACGTTACGGAGGTGCTGGGTTAATGGCATATCCTTATGGTTACACTGGCTACACGCCGCAGTATCAACAGCAGTACCCGCAACAGCCAATGCAGACACCAATGCAACAGCAGGTGCAACCTCCACAGCATATTGTTCGACCCAGGCAAGCGTGGAGGAAGCACGCGCGGTACAGACGGACTTTTCCGGTGCGCTTACTATCATGCCGACACGGCGCACGGCTATATCTACACAAAGCAGCTCAGCCTTCAAAACCGGCTGCGCGGGATTTCGTGGGCATACAGCCGGGTGCAGATGCAGGAAACAAATAAAACCTCGGAAACGGATTTGTCAAAGTTCGTTCCGAGAAGTGAGTTTGACGAGCTGAAAGCACGGTTCAACACCTTATGCGACAAGCTGGGAGGGAACGAGGCATGATGAGCATAATTCAGCTGATGCAGCTTGATGCAGCACGGCGGAAACCCGACGGTGCTTTTTGCAGCAGATGACAGGCAACACCCCGATGGTGAATCAGCTTATGCAGAGTATACAGGGGAAAAAGTCCGGATGCACTGCGGCAGATGGCGATGAACATTGCAAAGGAGCGAGGGATTGACCTTTGGATCAGTTTGCACAGCAAAGTTCGGCATGAAGATCAAGTAAATACGAAACTGTAAAAAAACAGACGATTTTTTACGGTTCCATTTTCAGTTACGGGAATCTTGATGAAAATCCGACGTGAATTTGTCATGTTCGGAAAGCGTACGGTTCCGATCAAATATAAACTGAAAAGGAGAATTACATTATGAGTGACGATTCGATGGCTCTGGGCTATGCACTGGGTCAGGACAACAACGGTAGCAACAACGGCTCCGGTATGTGGGGCGGCGATGGCTCGTGGATTTTCGCATTTCTGATTATTGCACTGATTTTCGGCGGCAACGGCTGGGGCTGGGGCAACAACGGCGGCAATGGTGCGAACGGCGCAGGGTATCAGGCGCGGTTACTCGCCCGGATCGTGCAGTGAGTTCAACTTCAACAACCTGTCCTGTTCCGTTCTCGGCATTCAGGACGGATTGTGCAACGGCTTTTACAGTATGAACAACGGGATGCTGACCGGCTTCAATACGCTCGGCAGCGCGCGGTTTCTAACGGCTTCCACGGCGTGACAATTCGGTTTGCCAGCTCGGCTATCAGAACGCCCAGCTTATCAACGGCGTAAACACCAACATGAACAACGGTTTTAACGGCGTGACTGCGGGTCTGACCGCACTCGGTACGCAGATGGCAAGCTGCTGCCGCGATACGCAGCGTCAGGTAGAACGAGGTTTCTGCGACACCAATTACAACGCTGCTACTAATGCGCGTGATATCATCCAGTCTACGCACAGTGACAGTCGACCGTATCATTGCGCGGATTGACCAGATGGAAAACTGCGTCAGGCAGAGAAGATCGGTGGTGCTCCAGACGGAGAACCAGACCTCAAGTTCGCTGCTTCAGGAAGCACAGAACAATTATCTGCAAACGCTCTGCGCCCGGCTCCCGTTCCGGCGTTCCTGTTCCGGCACCTACCAGTTTGGCCAGGCTAAACACCTGTTGCGGCATGTGAGATACGTTCAGCCGGGGGACCTCGGCTTTGATAGGAGGTTTTTGATTATGGCTTGCAAGCCACAAAAAACTCTGTGTCCGAAACCTGCGTATCTCATATACAGGGCGTGACTTACGCAAGCGGCGTGCTGACGGTGAACATTCCGGCGGAGATTATCAGAACGGATGCGTATACGGAATCGTAATCGCTCAGAACATTCCGAGCACAACGATCATCGGCGCACCGGTAGTAATCACAATCGGCGACGGAACGGTAACGTATCCTCTGCTGAAATGCAACGGCGCACAGGCGACAGGTTTAACGGACACCCGTCACAAATACCCTGTGTCGCGTTGTCACTTCGTCCAGCGGCGGCAGTTTCCGAATGCTCGGTAATTCCTGCTGCTCATTCTGACGCGCTGCGGTCTATTAACGGCACCGCGCCGACGGCGTAAGGGGGTATCATCATGAAACGAGGAACCTGAATGCTGTTGATGCAGCACACCTGCCGAGAGAATGTTTTGCCGGAGGAATGGAGAATAACTGCAAGACGTATCCCGAAGACGCCAGCATTACGGGCGTGCGGTATCGGTACAATCATGTTGAGCCTTACGGTTACTATGATGAGCGTATTCACGGCGGCGAACCGGAGATGCGGAATTATCGCCGTTATTCTGACGGACGCTTTGCACCGAAAAGCAGCATGGAATATCCGAGTATGACGAGTACCCCGATTATGAGGACGAGATGCGCCCTATTGGCTTTCGTGACGATGATGCTTACATGGGGATACTTCTTATGTGGTGACAAGACGCACGGTTCTGAGCGCACTATGGGCTATGCTCTCCAGTACGCACACCGGACGTATTGACCAAGGACATGGCGGACGAATGGCTGCACAACATGCAGAACGCTGACGGCACGACTGGCCCGCACTGGACGTTTGAACAGTGCAAGCAGGTAATGCAGCAGCACAACATGAATTGCGACCCGGTAGAATTTTTGGTAGCAATGAACGCTGTTTACTCCGACTTTGAAAGGTCAACGAGAAGCACGGCATCCGCAACATTGATTACTATGTTGACGCTGCTTGTGCGTTCTGGCTCGAAGACAAGTACGCAGTGAAGAATAAGGAAACAGCATATTATCGGTATGTTTGAAGTTATTGAACGAAGTTGGAGGGCAACGTTCCTCCCTTTTTTGCGGTATTGAAGTCCCACGCTATCTGTGGTACAAATGTATAGGTCAAGTGGGACTAAACATGGGACTAAAATTTTGAAGTGTCAAAAGACATACTGTGGGGTTTCAAAAATTTCACCTCGTCCTGGTGGGCGATGAGGTCACCAGTTCAAATCTGGTTACAGTCCATGAAAAACGCCTGATCATTGATCAGGCGTTTTTCTTTTTACTGCAAACCGCGATCTTTGTCGAGAAATGGCGATAGAAAAAACTATTTTCGCCCCCTTTTGTCGTCGATTTTTGAAATGATAAAAATATGTATAGGGAGATGTCGATATGTCTCTGCATAAATTTTATCAAGCAATAGATGGAGATTTTGAAGCAGCCTGGCCGCCGGTTTCCACAACGAGAATATGCTGCAGAAATTCCTGGATCCGATTTTTGACGAGCCTTGCTGGTGCGGAATTGAACGATGCCCTGTCGGCATCGATCGTGATGCAGCAAATCAAAGCGGTACACACGCTGACCGGACAGGGCACGCAGCTTTGGCTTTATACGGCTGGAAAGAAGAGCGCAGCACCAGCGTGGGAGCTGCGCGGCAATCAGGGATGAGGAAATCACGGAACTGCGATACGAAGTCACGACCGAATACATCCGCATTGTGCATGCAATTCGCTCGTTGGCCCTGAGCTGGCATTTTTATGGGTGCCGCGTGTTAAACGCCCAATGCGTCCTCGACACATCGATCAAATGGATAGGCGACACCTGAAGCGTATTCAGCGTTCTGTAAAGGCGCGTGGCTTCCGACCTCGTCGATGAATCACATCGGGAACGAAGCAGGTTTGTCCGTGTCCGGAATCGTGGGCACTGATACCGAGAAAGATATATAGGCACCGGTCTCAGGCGAATAGTGGTTTTGCTATTTCGCTTTGTGGTGACAAACATGATGCTTCCTCCGTCGATATTTGCTGGATGTTCCCACCTCGTTTGGGAACATGTTCATTTTATCAGAAGAATTACGCTGTGCTATTCTGTGAAATTGAGCAGAATCTTGTGAAATCGGCAGAACATGCTTTAGAATCCGTTAAGAAATTGACAAAAACCGACGAGAAAGGACTGTCAATAAACCATGCTGCGGGTCGCACTTCAGTGATGATTCATGTTAGAACGGGTATATCCTTTGCGGATTTTCTCAGTCATTACTGCAATGCACATGCGATTGACTATTCCTGCAAAATGTACGACAGCGGTGAACCGCTCTATTATGAGCTTGGGGACGGCGGATGGTTTGATATTATTCTGCTGGATATTCTGATGGACCCGCCGCTCGGCATTGATGCCGTAGCACGCCGTCTGCGTGGAGATCGGCTGGCACAAGGGGCACGATCGTGTACCAAGCTGCGCTGGATTTTTGCACCGGACAGCTTTTGAAGTCGGTGCATCCGGTTATCTGCTCAAGCTTCATATATCACGGGAGACGCGTTCGGAGTTTCAGAAACTTGCGCACCGCGTACTGTCCGATATCATCGTCGAGAATACATACGCGATCAAGAATCGAAATCGCAGGTGCTGCACATTCCGCGCGCCGAAGAGATTATGCATGTGGAAAGCCACACCATCACAGTGTATTCTGGCATCAGGCGGGGCAAAGACACACACATTATATAGCCCGGCGAGATTGAGCAGGAACTGGACGGCTCCGCAGTCTGCGGTAAAGCTCACTCAGAGCTTTCCTTTGTGAAATATGAACTACGTCAAAGCTGTGGATAAGGACTTCACCCCTTGCTAAACGGTGTGATGTAGTGCTTAGAGCCGCAAGAAAAATCTGAAGGAATTGCGGCAAAATCTATTTTGATTGATCGCAAACAGATTCATATTAGATATTGAGGACAATTTGTGTCGCAAAGTTAAAACACGGATTATCTCGGAAACGAAAAGCGTCCCGATTGGGACGCTTGAGGCCGTCGAAAAACCCGTTTTTCGAGCAGCCCCGACTGAAACCACGCTTTCACCGAATCTGACGAAAAGCCGCGCCCTCTACGGGCACATACTTTCGTCTCCTTGTATAATTCCCGGAGCGTACACGCCCTGGGAATTATGAATTTGCTTCGCAAATTGATTTAATGCGTGCTGCCGCACGAAGCGTGCATTAAAATAATACTTTTTGACAGACTGAAGCGTCCCATTGGGACGCTTTTCGTTTTTGTGGAAGGAGAAAGAAAACTTCATTTTCCATTCTCAATTCTCCATTTTCACTATCCCAGCTGTATCCAGCACCATCATCGCAGAAACGCGCCATCACACCAAGCGCGCGCGGATGCGAATGCTCACCGAGATGCGCCTCGAATCCAACTCCCTCGACCACGACGTGTCGCAATCGCGCCTGCGGCGGCGGACATCGCAGCCACGGCATGAATGGTGTCAGCGCGGGACGCGCACAGCACAACAAGCACGCAGCGCCGAAGATGGGTCTCGACAATGCCGGACAGCGAAACGGTAAACGAACGAGCGCGCGTGCGGCTGGAGTCCTCCTGGTGGGAAGCGGGAAGCGCGACCGCGGCTCTTCCGGGAAAATTCTGTATGCCGATGCCGATGGCAAAGCGCGCCTCGCCGCTGCAAAACAATCCTGCGTTGCCGGTGTGCCGTTGCCGCACGAGCAAATGACAGACCAACCGCCATGCCTTCCGGAATGTTGTGCAGCAGTCACTCGCGAGGACAAGCATGCGTTGTCCGGTCGAAAGGAGGACGGCAGACCTTCGGCCTGCGTCTCGCGCCGCTGTGCAGGTGCGGCATTAAGCCGTCCAGCGCGAAGCGAGCAATCAAAACTAGCGATGTAGCCGCCCGCAGCGGGGATCCAGCCCGGCTGGCCGTTCTGCGCGGCCTCCTCAATCGCGGGAATGAGCAGACGGTCCAGATGGACGCGGCGATCATCACACCGGACGCGAATCCGAGAAAATCTGCTGCATCAGTGCACTGGACTGCCGTTTCATAAAGAATACCATGGCGGCGCCGATCGTGGTCATCAGGAAGGTGAATCCCTGTGCCTGCGTGGCCGCCCAAAGCAATGCCTGGCTGTATCATAAAATCACCTCTCTTTTGCGGCGGTTAGTTGTCACACCATGAGCATAGCACCGAATACACTACGTCTCGTCAATAGGCTGACAGAAACTGATATAACATTAGTATGTCAATCATGGGGAATGAAACAGAGGATTCCACCATGGCGGCAATCCCGTGAAAAAGTGTTGTAGCTTTGAGCCGCAGCCGAGCGAACAGACCGCGGCGCTCTGGCACCGTGCTCGTTCGCATGGGCGCGGATTAGCACGTCGAAGCAGTCTCCTGCCGTGGTCAGACGGTACGGCTGCTGCCGCACCGCGGCTTTTTGAGCCGACTGACGAGAGCCGCAGATGCGCCTTCCGCACCGATGATGGTGCCTGGACGGCTTTTACCGAAAAGAGACTGGACATTCTGCTCCGTAGAAATGAAGGCATACGGTGTTTCCGTGCCGTACAAAGCCAGTGGTCACCGAGCATAATATCGGCTGGACGCTGAGTGACCTGCTGCCGGAGCTGGTGCGCGAGCATGAGGCTGTGCGTACCGATGATCGAGCGCGTACTGAACGATTTCGACATCGACCAGATCGCATCTCCGGTCAGTGCTTCCGCTTCCACAGGGGTTGGGGATGAGTCGTACAATCCTCAATTGCGGGAACACTACCTGGCTGATCATTCAGCAGAATGGCCGGACCGTACGGTTCGACTATGCGATGAAGACGAGCTTTAACGCCATCTGGCGGCCGTATTTCGATCTGGATGCGGACTCACGGCCGCCGCAAAGCCGCAGCTGCAAACGCGGATACCTATTCGCAGAACGCCGCCGCATTACGGCGGCGGACTGCGTATTCTGCGGCAGGACCTGTGGAGACTATTCTATGCTTTATCATCTCCCAACAGAACAATATCAGTGCGCGGATTACCAAGTGTGTCGAAAATTTGTGTTCCCTTTTCGGGGAAACCTGTTATAATAAGAGTGAACAGCAATGGCCAGCATTCCCATCACGGCAGAGCGCCTGGCGGCGTGCACGCCCGAGGGATCTTGCGCCGGTGCGCCTTGGCTACCGCGCCAAATGGCTACTTGCGCCGCGGCACGGCAGGTCGCGTCTCGGTGCGCGGTCGATCTGAAGCTGTCCGGCATTGGCATGGATTACGCCGTCACGCTAAAAGCCGAGCTGCTGCGCCTGACCGGTGTCGGCATCAAGGTTGCGGAGTGTATCTCGTCTGTTTGCGCTGCATCACATCGACGCGTGTTCCGGTCGATACGCATATCCGTCAAATGCTGGACGCAATACCTGGCCCGAAAGGGTTTCCGCTGAAACGCTGTGCAGCGCTTTGCGGGTGTCATGCAGCAGTATGCATTTTTACTATGAATTAATCACTGAAAGGCTAAGCGGAGTGTTCAATATGGCAGTAGTAACCATTACGAAGGAAAATTTTGAGGAACGAAGTGCTGAAGTTTCCGGACAAGCCGGTCCTGCTGGATTTCTGGGCAACGTGGTCCCTGCCGCATGGTTTCGCGATCGTGGACGAGATCGCAAACGAGCGTGACGACATCAAGTTGGCAAGATCAATGTAGACGAGCAGGGGGAGCTGTCCATGCAGTTCTGGCATTGTCTCCATCCCGACCCTGATCGTGATGAAGAACGGCGAGGTTGCCAATAAGCAAGGCTGTCGGCGCTATGCCGAAGGAAGAAATCTCCCTGAACCTGCTCGGCTAAAAATCAAAACCGGATCCAAAGAGCCGTGACCCGTTGGAGTCAGCCTCTCGCTTTGCGCCTAGTTTGGCGGCTGAACCGTTTTCTTTCTTTCGTGCGACAGCTTTTGTGTTACGTCGTTCTGCGGTTTTGTGCTATCGCCAATAGTATCACGCCAATATTGCCGATATAATGGTAAGGCATGATTTGGCAAGAGGACATATGCTTGGAGGAGCTTGCGAACGTATCACTTCGATGGGGTATGCTCACTCCCGCAGCACCGGTACGCAAGAAGCCGTGCTGGCGCGGTACCGGCAGGGGCAGGCGGTCGAGTTTTCTGTTTATCCCGCAGCGAGCGCGGCATCCAGTATGTGACACTTGGGTCGAGGAGGATGGCGGTCAGCCGGAAGCGTTCCCTGATGCGCTGGTGCGGCTGGCTGGCGCGCGGGACCGGTACAGCACGTCGTTCACGCCCCGATCACGCGGGGCTGTACTGGTACTACTTCACGGTAGATTCGGCGGACGGTCCGGTGTACGCCATGCGCGGCTATGGCGGCCGCTGCGAGATTCTGGACACCTTGGGGGACAAATATCAGCTCACGGTCTACGAGGCGATTTTACCGGCCCCCTCCGGCCGGGGGAAGGCATCGACCTGCACCAGATCTTTTCCGACCGCTATCTGTCGGGACAGAATGCCCGTCCAGCCCGAGCTGCGCGGCGTATACGCTGTTCGCCTCCAACCACCGCTACGATACCGGAGATTACCGGAAGGTCGATCCGATCCTCGGCACGAACACGGACTTCAGGAAGCTGTGTGCCGCCGCCAGGGACTGCGGCATCCGCATCGTGCTCGACGGTGTGTTTGCCCACACGGGCGCGGACAGCCGCTACTTCAACCGCTTCCGGCACTATCCCGGCTGTGGCGCGTATAACAGCAGCAATTCCGTCTACGCGCGCTGGTACGATTTCGCCCACTACCCCAATGACTACAGGTGCTGGTGGAATTTCCGCGACCTGCCCGCCATCAACACCGCCAACCCCGACTGGCGCAAATACATGATCACAGGCGAACACAGCGTGGTC
>VOFH01001775.1_pt1 | contig 11339 bp, 21 predicted proteins | sample 5384091 | NCBI WGS metagenome assembly VOFH01 (sample SAMN12384727, study PRJNA508395) | human gut metagenome | isolation source: healthy gut G | host: Homo sapiens
CGATTCTCTGAAATTTGTAAAGAGAACGAAACTGTTAAAGTATGTTCTTATAACGGAAGTGTATTCGCTATCGAGCCGCCTCTGTTTGCAAGAACTGGAGATCACTGAAACAGAACCTGGATTCAAAAGGTGATACCGCTCAGGGTGCTACAAAACCTGCAACTGTTGAACAGGCGCACAGGTAAACGTACCCTCTGTTTGTAAATCAGGAGATAAAATCAAGATCGATACCAGAACAGGTGAATATCTGTCCAGAGTATAAGATTTAACAGTCGAAATTAATAACAAGATCGTAAAGCCCCCGGAAAATACAGGATTTTCCGGGGGATTTGTTTTGAAGCATTGCATAGCAGCAATTGGCAGTGGATCAGTTCAGAGTATGCGGTATGTCTCGGGTTTTCTGTGACCTTCGCTCACAAAAAACACATCGCAGGATATTACCGGTGAATAATAACTGTTGATGGTAACAATGCAGACAGATACAAGAAATTGCTTGCATTTTTAAGAAGAAACATGTATGATATAAAAGTGATTTACATTTCTATTTCAGTGACGTTTCGTCACATTTTCCCCATATGAACATCTGAAATTCATAAAAATCAAGGAGAACAATTTGAATTATCAGAATTTCGATGTGAATTTTTAGAACGAATGAAAGAAGTTATGGAAGAGGGGTGAGTATTACCACCGAAAAATCAACAAAAAATAACGGGGTCGTTATGGAAGGCCTTGTATTGAAAAGCGAGAATGCCAGGGTTGCTTCGATCTTTTTATATGGAAGATTATTTTTCTTACTGGGAAAGAGGAGTTCCCGCTGGAACAGCTGGTTCGGAAAGTGATGTGGCAATTTGAGCATTGCAAACCTCAGATGGATGTAGAAGTGATTTTTTCAAAATTATCAGGAAATCAAAAAAAAACATCTGTTTTAAACTGATTAATTACGAGAGAAACCGGGAACTGTTAAAAGGTCCCGCATAAACGAATCCTGGATCTGGCGATGGTGGTATTCTATTATCGGATCCAGAAAGATGAGACTATGCAGGCAACCATTCTGGTAGAGTATGCTCATCTGAACGCATGGGAAATTACGCAGGAAGAACTGATCGAAAATGCAAAACGATATACATATCTAAAACTGCCGGCAGAAGTTATTAATATGAAAGGTCTGCTGGGTCTGGTACAGGGAAAAGAAAAAAGCAAATGTATGTTTTGACTAATAAAGAACGGTCACTGGGAGCAGGAACATTCTTATATCCGGGCGTGTTAAAACAGGCTGAGGAACTTCTGGGAGAGCGATTCTATGTGCTGCCAAGCAGTATTCATGAATGTATTCTGATCCCGGAGGAGGAAGGAATGTATCAGGAAGCACTGACAGAAATTGTAACGGAAATCAATGAAAGTCAGGTGGATCGAAGGAGGTTCTGTCGGATCAGGCGTATTTTTACAGTGCGGAAGATAAAAGAGTTCATTTGTGAAAGCAGCAGATGACGGATAAGTTTTTTGAGGTTACTGGGAACGGGTGAACAGTAACAGTTTTAAGCGAACAAGACTCTTTACAAACGAGAGAGATGTGTTATTATTTATAAATGTGAGTAAGGTAAAAGTCTCACGGATACGCATCTGTAGCTCAGGGGATAGAGCAATGGTTTCCGGTACCATGTGTCGGGGGTTCGAATCCCTCCAGATGCGTTTCTTTTACATTTTCGGAAGAACGGAAGAAAAATCAGGATCGTACCCAGATCATAAGGAGGCATACGATATGGATGATTTCAGAGAATGGCTGTCAGATAATCTTAGATATTTCATGTTGGGATTTGGCATTCTGGCAGTGGTATTGATTTTATTTTTCGGTGTTCGTTTTATTTCCTCAAAATTCCGGAAATCAGAAAACAACCAGACTGAAACAGGAGACACAGCAGGAGACGGAAACACCGACTCCGACGCAGGAAAGCAGAAGAAACACCGGCAACAACCGCGGAACCGGAAACAACACCGGCAGCAGGCGAGCTGGAACTGAATGCCTATCCGCAGGTCAATGCACTGATAGAAAAATATTATGCAGCACTGACAGGCAAAGACGTGCAGAGTTTAAAGAACTGGTGGATGAACTGGATCCGTCAGATGAAAGTGCGATCACGAATTCTCAGTATATTGAAGGATACAGTAACGTACAGGTATATACAAAAAAGGCATGACAGATACCAGTTATGTGGTATTTGCAGCTTATGATCATAAGTATGTGGGTTATGATACACTTCTGCCAGGAATCAGTTATCTATATGTGGATACAAAAGAAGATGGAAGTTTGTATATTGTGGCAGATCCGAACGAGGAACAGCTTGCATATATCAGTGAACAGCTTGAAGATGCCAAAGGTACAGGAACTGCTGAACAGTACACAGGCATCTTATGATGAAAAACTGGCTTCTGATGAAGCTTTGTCGAAATATCTGTCAGAGCTTGAGTGGAAGGATCTGCGGCCATGGAAGCAGCAGAAGGGGCGCAGATTACCGTAAAATCCAATTGTAATATCAGAAAAGAACCATCGCAGGATGCAGAATCCATCGGCAAACTGGTGGGTGGACAGAACATCGCAGGATGAATCCACAAAAGACCTATGAGGATGGAGATTGGATTAAAATTGAATTTGAAGGACAAACTGGCTATGTAAGGGGCGATATGTTCCAGTAGACAGGAGAAAAGGACTGTTGTTTTGATCGATTTCAGAAGGTATTCTGAAAAGGTTAAAAGTAACAGCCTTTTTGCTTTACAGGAAAAAGAACCCGAACACCGAGGAGTAAAAGAATGGAAAGTATTCGGCTAAATAAATATTTGAGTGATGCAGGAATCTGTTCCAGGAGACAGGCAGACCGCTGGATAGAAGAAAAGAATAACAGTGAACGGAGAAATTGCCGGAATGGGAATGAAAGTTCACCGGACAGCAAGGTATGCCTGGATGGAAAACTGATTAAAAAAAGAAGAGAAAAAAGTTCTTCTGGCGATGAATAAACCTGCGGGGATTGTCTGTACTGCGGAGAAAAGAGAAAGAAATAATATTGTGGATTACATGAAGTATCGAAACGAATCTATCCGGTGGGGAAGACTGGATAAGGATTCTACCGGGCTGTTACTGCTGACGAATGACGGAGAACTGGTTAACAAGATCATGCGTGCCGGCAATTATCATGAAAAAAGAATATCTGGTATCGGTAAATAAATAGGTGACGGAGGAATTCTGCAGAAAAATGAGTCGCGGAGTGGCGATTCTGATACAGTGACCCGTCCCTGTAAAGTGGAAAAACAGGAGAAAAAAAGTTTTCGGATCATTTTGACACAGGGATTAAAAACCGGCAGATTCGGCGGATGTGTGAGACACTGGGATATCGGGTGATGACTCTGCAAAGAGTCAGGATCATGAATATTCGACTGGGAAGTTTAAAGGAAGGAACCTGGAGGAACATCGAGGGAGAAGAACGAAAAGAACTGATGCCCTGTTGTCTGATTCCAGTTCTTTGTCCGTGAAAGAACGAAATGAAAAACAGAGAGAAAGAAGAGGTGGCATATGAACGCAGAAAAGACAACAGGCGATCCGACGGATGAAAGAACTGTCGGGAATACTGAAAGAAGCTATCCCTGCGCATATTATGCTGAGGACAGGGAAAATCATGAGCAATCTGGAATATGATGCACTGTATGATGAACTGGTAAAACTGGAAGAAGAGACACACAGATGGTCCTGGCAGGAAGTGCTACGACTACAGTGGGATATGAGGCGGTGGATGAACTGCCGAAAGAGGCACATGAAAGTCCGATGCTTTCTCTGGATAAAACAAAGACAGGGAAGTGTTACGAGGATTCATAGGATCACAAAACACTGCTCTCCTGGAAAATGGATGGCCTGACGGTAGTTCTTACTTTTATGAAATGGAAAATTGCAAAAAGCATGCAACCAGAGGAAATGGAGGAGATTGGGGAGGATGGTACCTCAATAATGTGTAACCCGCGAAACCTTTGCAGCGGTTCGGTGCGCCAGTTAAACAATGAGATCACAGCAAAACGCCACGTTCATTTTATGCATTTTCAGTGTCAGTGATGTTGAAGGCATGGATTTTTAAAAATTTCAGAGAAAAATTAGACTGGGTAGCAAACTTCAGGGATTTGAGGTGGTGGAGAACATATCAGAGTCACAGAAGATACGAGATGCGATTGAGAATTTTCAAAGAAGATTGAACAATTTGATTTTCCATCAGATGGACTGGTGGCGTTGTATGATGATATTGCATATGGAAAATTCTTGGGGAAGAACAGCCAAATTCCCAAGGAATTCTTTTCGCGTTTAAATGGGCAGATGAGACAGCGGAGACAACATTAACAGATTGAATGGAGCCCATCAAGAACCGGACTGATCAATCCAGTGGCAATTTTGAACCAGTGGAGCTAGAAGGATCTACTGAGTGCCGAGCCAGCGTGCATAATATCAGCATTATGGAAAATTGGAACTAGGGCATTGATGATGAGATCAGAGTTTACAAAGCCAATATGATCATTCCACAGATTGGCGAAAATCTCACGAAAAAGCGGTGTAAAAGATATTCTTCCACCTGCCCGGTGCGGAGGAAAAACTGTGATCGAAAAGGTGAATGATGTGGAAGCCTTATATTGCAGGAACCGGAATGTCCGGCAAAGGCAATTAAAGGGTTTACATTATTTGTCAGTCGAGATGCGATGAATATCGATGGCCTGTCGGAGGCAACACTGGAGAAATTCATTGCCAGAGGTTTTATCAAGAATTTTGGGGATATTTTTGAAATCGGCAAACATAAAGATGAGATCATCCGAATGGAGGGATTTTGGAGAAAATCATATGAAAATCTGATAGAAAGTCTGAAACGGGCGAAAAAAGACAGAACTTCCAAGGGTGCTATATGCACTGGGTATTCCCAATATCGGTCTTGCCAATGCAAAGATGATCTGCAAAGAACTGAATTATGATATGGAAAAGATTCGTTATGCATCGGAAGAAGAACTGGCGGCGATTGACGGTATTGGTCCTGTTATAGCAAAGAGTTTTTGTGAACTACTTCAAAAAAGAAGGAATACAGGAAAACTGGATCATCTGCATGTCGCATCTCGAAATTGAAGCGGCACCAAACAGGTAGAAACACAGATTTTGAGAACATGAATTTTGTGATCACCGGAAGTGTGGAACATTTTGCTAATCGAAAAGAAGTGAAAGAGGAGATTGAGAAGAGGGGCGAAAAGCAACGGGAAGCGTGACTTCGAAGACTTCATATCTGATCAATAATGATACCGGTCGGCCTCTTCAAAAAATCGAAAAGCAAAGAACTGGGAATTCCAATCATTTCGGAAGAGATGTTTCTCAAGATGATGGAAGAGGGAGTATAAGTTCGCTGCATTGACTTTCAGAGGCAGATTGAGTAGAATGTACAGTAACAATGGAGAAAAGAACTACTGAAAATGTGAAAAAAGACAAAAGATACCATAGTGGAACAGAAAGAATCAGGTGCATATAATGGGAAAAATTCAGAGAATTCGGGAATCGAAAACGGAAAGACAATAGTAAAAAAAGGAAAGAGTGGCATTGGCCGGATTCTGTTTGGGCGGACCGAATCATCCTTCTGTTACTGCTTTTGCAGCTGGGGATTCTATTTATTGTGTTCAGCAGACTGCAACAGCATATAATTTATGCTTACTGGTCGTTTGTCCTGCTCTCCGCGCTGACAGCGATACTGATTATCAACCGACCGGGAAATCCGGCGTTTAAGCTGGCGTGGATGGTTCCGATTACATTCTTTCCGGCTTTTCGGTATGTTGCTGTATCTGTTTGTGGAATTTCAGGCGGGAACAGTGTGGCTGAATCATCGTCTTAAAATGTAGAACAGCAGATGCGAAAATATGTTTTGCAGGATCCCGATGTTTTTGAAGAACTGGAAAAGACAGATAAACGGGTTGCCAATTTATCCAGATATGTGACAGAAAAGGTGGTTTTCCGACGTATAAAAAATTATCATACGACATATTACCCATGGGGGAAAGACAAATTGAAGCATTAATTGAAGAACTGAATAAAGCGGAGAAATTATTTTCATGGAGTACTTCATTGTTGCGGAAGGAAAATGTGGAACACTGTGCTGGAGATTCTGAAAAAAAGAAGGTACAGGAGGGCGTGGAAGTCCGGCTTATGTATGACGGTACCTGTAGTATTTCACTGCTCCTGCATAATTATCCGAAAAAACTGGAGGAATACGGAATCAGATGTAAGATATTCAATCCCATCAAAACCGGCATTATCTACGGTGCAGAATAAACCGTGACCACAGAAAATTGTAGTGATTGATGGAAAGACAGCTTTTACTGCTATGGGTGTTAATCTTGCAGACGAATATATCGGAGAACTGGAAAGGTTTTGGAACCGGAAAGATACTGCGATTATGGTTCAGGGAGAGGCGGTAAGAAACTTTACTCTGATGTTTCTGGAAATATGGAACGTAGATGAAACCGCAGGAGAATTATGAAAAAATATCTGATGCATCTTATTGTTATGGCATGACGGAAGGGGAAGGCTATGTGATTCCTTACGGTGACAGTCCGCTGGATCATGCGAGAATGTGGGCGAGCTTGTCTATATGGATATTCTGAACAATGCAAAAGATTATGTGCATATTATGACGCCATATCTGATTCTGGATCATGAGATGCTCACGGCACTTACATATGCGGCAAAACGTGTGTGGATGTAAAGATTATTATGCCGGGAATTTGAAAGCGTATGCAGTTTGCACTGGCAAAGACTTACTATCCTGAACTTTTGCGGGCAGGTGTGAAGATTTATCAGTATAAACCTGGTTTTGTCCATGCAAAATCTTTCACTTCAGATGACTGTAAAGGGGTAGTGGGAACTATCAATCTGGATTACCGGAGTCTGTTTCTGCATTTTGAATGTGCAGTATATTTTGTACCAGGTACCACAGATTGCAGATGGGAGGCAGATTTTCAGGAGACGTTGAAAGACTGTCGGGAAATCAGCATGGAAGACTGGAAAAATGAGAAATTTATTACGAAATTGACGGGAAGAGTACTTGACCGATTGCCCCGTTGATGTAAATTAAAAAGTAGACAGGAGATGCAAAAACAATGCCGATTAAGATACAAAGCGATTTACCTGGTAAAAGAGATTCTGGAACAGGAAAATATATTTGTCATGGATGATACCCGTGCGATGCACCAGGATATTCGTCCGATTCAGATCCTGATTCTGAAATCTGATGCCATTAAAGGAAGATACGGAACTTCAGCTGTCCGATCTCTGGGTCCAATACACCGTTGCAGATTGATGTGACCTTTGGCAGTGGCGAGTCATGAAGCAAAGAATACTTCCCGAAGCCATTTGAATAAGTTTTATATAAGCTTTGAACAGGTGAAAGAACAGAAATTTGATCGGTATGATCATTACCACGGAGCAGTTTATGAGAACAGATGGAGTTTGAAGAAGTGGATTATTGGGAAGAACTGACGGAGATCATGGAGTGGAGCAAAAGTCATGTAACATCCACTATTCATCTTTGCTGGGGCGCGCAGGCGGGACTGTATTACCACTACGGACTGAAAAAACGTCAGCTGTCAAAGAAAATGTTCGGTCTGTTCTGGCATGAAGTGCAGAACAGAAAGATTCCCCTGGTGCGTGGATTTGATGATCTGTTTCTGGCACCCCATTCCCGTCATACAGAAGTTTCAGCAAAAGATATTCATAATTGTAAAGCGCTGACCGTACTGGCAGAATCCAGAGAAGCAGGAGATTATCTATGTATGGCAATGGGTGGACGTCAGATTTTTTGTTATGGGACATCCGGAGATAATATGACTGGGTGGACACTGGACGGAGAATATAAGAGAGATAAAGGTAAAGGACTGAAATTGAAATTCCGGCTAATTATTACCCGAGAATGATCCGGAAGCTTCGCCCGAGACTTCTGTGGAGAGCACATGCAAATAATCTGTATACCAATTGGTTAAATTATCTATGTATATCAGTGTACGCCATATGATCTTGAAGGAACGCCGTTCTAAAAAGAAAAATCTGTCGAACCCTGTCAGAAAATCAGGAACGAATCTTTGGGTTTTCAAAGAAAGTACGTTGCTAAAAAAAATATCCGCCGTCTATAATAAAAAGCATGAAGCACAGAGTACGTTAAAAAAACAATGTGGATGTTACAAAAAATAAAAATATGTACGTGACAAAGATGGGCGTACAGGAAAGGATGCGGATGTGAGATACGAAAGTGAAGAAAAGAAAAATCTGATTTACGACCTGATGAACGGAAGTCTGGTCCTGGATGAAGTAAAAGATCTGTGGAAAGACCAGGTAGTAGATGAATTCGCCAAAGGGTCTTACTGCAGTGAACTTTACGAAGAAGTGTATCAGGCAAAAGTGTCATTATGTAATCGTCTCGAGTACAGGAAGACAGTGATATTGAGACAGTTATTTCCCCAATTTGTTGTTGATCGGAAAACATCTTTCGATGAAGATGTTTGATTACGGAATGGAAGAAGAACGAAAAACAAGAGAAAAAACACATTTGATGAAATTTTCTCTTGCAAATCTGGAGATTTCCTGTAAAATAGTATAGGATTATATGGAAAGCCGGTGGTCTGTAAAGATCTCCGGCTTCGTATATGAGCAACCAGAAACTTTCATAGAGGAAAGGAAAACGAATATGATTGCAGCAAATAATGTAACATTGCGAATTCTTTTATTTGAAGATGTAAATATTAAATTCACTGAAGGAAACTGTTATGGACTGATTGGTGCCAATGGTGCCGGAAATCCACATTTTCGAAGATTTTTATCCGGACAGTTAGAAACTACGAACGGTGATATCTCCATCACACCAGGACAGAGACTTTCTTTCCTGCAGCAGGATCATTTCAAATATGACGAGTATCAGGTGCTGGATACCGTTATTATGGGAAACAAACGTCTGTATGAGATCATGAAAGAAAAAGATGCACATCTACATGAAAGAAGATTTACAGATGAAGATGGTATCCGTGCCAGTGAACTTAGAGGCGGAATTTGCCGATATGGATGGCTGGAATGCAGAATCTGATGCCGCTACCTGTTAAATGGTCTTGGAATCGACACCGAGCTTCATTTAAATACATTAAAAACTTGAATGGTCCGGAAAAAGTGAAAGTCCTGCTTGCACAGGCGCCTGTTTGGAAATCCGGATATCCTGCTTTGCTAGATGAGCCGACAAACCACTTTGATCTTGATGCGATCGCATGGCTGGAAGAATTTCCTGATCAACTTTGAAATACTGTCATTGTCGTATCTCATGACCGTTATTTTTTAAACAAAGTTTGTACTCATATCGCTGATATTGACTACGCAAAAATCCAGCTTTATGCCGGAAACTACGATTTCTGGTATGAATCCAGCCAGTTAATGGTAAACAGATGAAGGAAGCAAATAAGAAGAAAGAAGAAAAGATCAAAGAACTTACAGGAATTTATCTCCAGATTCAGTGCTAATGCTTCCAAATCAAAACAGGCAACTTCCAGAAAGCGTGCCCTTGAGAAAATTCGAACTGGATGAGATCAAACCGTCCAGCCGCAAATACCCATACATTGACTTCCGTCCAAACCGTGAGATTGGAAATGAGGTGCTGACGGTAGAAGGCCCTCAAAGACGATAGACGGCGAGAAGATATTAGACAATATTTCTTTTTTACCCTGGGAAGACGATAAAGTTCGCATTTGTCGGCAGCAATGAGCTGGCAAAAAAACTGTTCTGTTCAAGATCCTGATGGGTGAGATGGAACCGGATGAGGGCAATTTATAAATGGGGAATTACCACCACTCAGGCATATTTCCCAAAAAAGACTTTGGCGGAGAATTCGACAGCGATTATACCATTACTGAATGGCTGACCCAGTATTCTGAAAATAAAGATGTCACTTATGTACGCGATTTCTGGGAAGAATGCTGTTTGCCGGTGAGGACGGCGTCAAACGGTGAAAGTCCTTTCCGGCGGCGAGAAAGTACGCTGCCTGTTATCAAGATGATGATTTAAGGCGAACATCCTGATTTGGATGAGCCGACCAACCACCTGATATGGAATCCATCACCGCACTGAACAACGGTCTGATCAAGTTTCCTGGGTGTTCTGTTATTTGCATCCCACGACCATCAGATCGTGCAGACAACAGCAAACCGCATCATGGAAATCATGCCAAACGGATCTATGATCGATAAAATTACAACCTATGATGAATATCTGGCAAGTGATGAGATGGCAAGAAAACAGGAAGAAGATAATTAAATAACAATAAGAAAGTGGTTTTATTTATCGAAACAGTTTTTGAGGACAAGGAGCAACGCCCGTGAAGTCGGGCAGGCCCCTTTGTCTGCGTTTTTCGGGGAAAATGAAGAAACGTTCATATGTTCAAACGTAATGGTTCCTACTCTGGTATCCTGACGGGAAAGGGAAATGCACAGATACATGAAAATCAAAAGAAAAGAGGAGTAATTATGACACATTGTTTAAAATACATTAGCAAATTTAATTCAGCAGTATATCTGGCTGGCATTTATTCTGGCACTGCTGGGAGGTCTTGTGACTTCTTTTTACCCCATGCTCGTTATCCAGTGTTCTGATGGTCATTGCCTATATTGAAGTGATCAGCAAAAATGATACAAAAAAGGCGTTTCTGCCTGTCCCTGACCATGGCGGGCGGTCTTGCACTGACGTTTTTGATCTTTGGTTCACTGGCATCTGTGCTGGGACATTATCTTCATGAGATAGGAGCCTGGTGGTACGGCATCCTTTGGGACAATCATGGTACTGATGGCATTGCAGATTTGGGGTGTGATAAGAATTTTACCGAATCATCCACATGATCACGGAACAGGAGAAGGCCACGGGGAACATGGCTGTGAATGCCATGATCATCACCATCACCATGAAGAAGAACATCATCATCCGGATTTTGTCAGGAGGGGACGGACAATGCCACCGTGGTCCGAAAGCAACAAAAAGGGTATCTGGTGCGCTGCTTGCGGAATGGTGAGTGGAGCGGTGGCTTTATTATTCTACACCAGTGATGACCGCAGCTTGCGATGGCGGCTCAGGCCGGGAAGACGGTCTGGGGGATTTTTCCTGATGGTATGTTTGCGATTGTAGGCACAGTGTTTTACTGGTTACGGCGGGAACGAGCATAGCAGTTGTGAGAGATGGATGTATGCTGAAAAATCATTTCCGCAATCTGCAAGCCCCATTTTTGCGGGTATATTTTACCCTCATTCGGTTGCCGTAGCCC
>VOFH01003308.1_pt1 | contig 11319 bp, 23 predicted proteins | sample 5384091 | NCBI WGS metagenome assembly VOFH01 (sample SAMN12384727, study PRJNA508395) | human gut metagenome | isolation source: healthy gut G | host: Homo sapiens
TGTCAGATTATCAGAATAAGAACATTAAGGAAGATCGTCTGCGCCAGTACCTTCGACTGAAGGGCTATGCAGACAAGCTGATTGATGCTGCTATTATGCAGCTTCAGCAGGAAGCCGGGAATCTTTCGCGTGGAGTTTATGATGCTAATAAGACTGTGTACTCACGGTTGAAGTACGGCATTCCAGTCAGCGAGAGTCCTGAAAAGCCTCCGGTGACTGTGCAGCTTGTTGATGAGGAAAAACCTCTGAACAATGACTTTGCTATTGCCGAGGAAGTGACGGTCGTTGAACAGTCAGAGAAGCGACCGGATCTTGTAGTTTACTTGAATGGCATTGCAGTAGCGGTTATTGAGCTGAAGCGAAGCAGCATCTCCGTCTCAGAGGGTATCCGTCAGAATTTAACAAATCAGAAGAACTCATTCATACAGAGCTTCTTTACAACGATGCAATTTTGCATGGCCGGAAACGAATCAGAAGGCCTGCGCTATGGCACGCTTCTGACCGGAGAGAAGTTTTATATGGAGTGGAAGGATGACGGATTCGAAGAACATGAGGAAGAGCGTGATCCGGTAGATGTCCGTATCAGTAAAACCTGCGAAGGCATAGAGAACAAACTCCTGAAGCAGATATATGCCATGTTCGATAAGGAACGTTTTATCGACCTTATCATGAATTTTGTTGTCTTTGATAAAGGCATCAAAAAGTATGCCGGTACAATCAGTATTTTGGCATCAAGCGTACCCAGCAGAGGCTTACTAATCTGAGAACGGACTTCACAATCCGAACAGAGAACCGGATAAACCGTTGGGTGGTATCCTTTGGCATACACAGGGCTCCGGAAAAACGCTGACAATGGTATGGCTTGCAAAGTGGATTCTGACACATTGGGCAGAGCTTAATGCCCGTGTCCTTATCGTGACAGACCGAGATGAGCTTGATGAACAAATAGAAAAAACATTCACTGGTGTGGATGAGAATATTGCTCGTACCAAGAGCGGTAAGGAATTCCTGAATCGCCTGAATGTATATGATGATTCGTTGATTTGCTCGCTGGTGCATAAGTTTGGACGTCGTGGCGGAGAAGCGACAGAAAATGACTACGATAAGTACATTGAAGAGCTGAAAGCCTCCCTTCCTGCCGATTTCGAGGCAAAGGGAAGTCTTGTAGTATTTGTTGACGAATGCCACAGAACACAGTCTGGTAAGCTTCATACGGCGATGAAGACCATCATGCCGAATGCTGTATTTATAGGATTTACGGGCACTCCACTACTGAAAAGGGATAAGAAATCAGCATTGAGGTTTTCGGTACATATATCCACGCTTACAAGTATAACGAAGGTGTGGCCGACAGTGTTGTTCTGGATCTTCGTTATGAATACCGCGATGTTCCACAGGATTTGTCTTCACAGGATCGTATTGACCAGTGGTTCGACGTAAAGACCAGAGGGCTTTCCTCTCGTGCAAAGGAAGCTCAAGGAGAGGTGGGGCACGATGCAGAAGGTGTATAGCTCCCGCTCGCGTCTTGAAAAGGTGGCATGGGATATCATTCAGGACTTTAATATGAAGCCGCGTCTGATGGATGGAAACGGCAATGCGATTCTTGTAGCAGATGGTATTCCTACGGCCTGTAAGTATTACGAAAATTTTCCAACAGATGGGCTTTAAGAAGTGCGCCATCATATCTTCCTATACACCGAACAAGGGAGAATTGCGAACTGACACCGTCAGCGACGAGGATGATACCGAAAACTTTCTTAAATACGAGACGTATCTGAAGATGCTAGGACTCGATCCATCTGATCTTCAAATGCGGGATCGGTTCAAGCCAAGGTGGAGGAATTTGAAAAGGAAGCAAAGCGCAAATTCGTAGAGGAGCCTGCGAATATGAAGCTCCTCATCGTCGTGGATAAACTTCTCACCGGATTTGATGCACCTCCTTGCACGTATCTATATATTGACAAGAAAATGCAAGACCACGGCTTTTTCAGGCGATTTGCCGGGTCAATCGTCTGGATGATGATACTAAGGACTTTGGCTATATCGTGGATTACAAGCAGTTGTTTGGACAGCTCCAGACTGCAATGAAGGACTATACTTCCGGCGCTTTTGAAGGATATGATCCGGAGGATGTAAAAGGACTTGTCAAAGATCGCCATGATGCTACGGTATCTTATTTTGAGGAAGTGTATGATGCTGTCGAGGAACTCTGCGAAGGCGTCGAGGAACCTCGTGAGAGATCCAGTACATCCATTATTTCTGTGGTGTTTCTGGACAGTCTGAGGAGAGCGACGAGATTTATGCACGCCTGAGAGAAAAACTCTATCGTCTTGTGAGCAGTCTTGTCAGAGCCTTCGCGGAAGCAAAACCATATCTGATTGATGACATCTCATCTGGCAAATTGAATGAATATGATAAGAAGGTCACTTTCTACATCGAGTTGAAGAAAACCATCGGTACGGCCAGTGGTGATTTCCTAGATTTGAAGGCCTATGAGCCTGATATGAGAAAGATGATCGATAACTACATCACTGCCGCAGATGCCGAGAAGATTGGCGATTTTGATGATCTTACCCTATTGGATTTCGTAGCAAAAGCAGGGCGAGACACTTACCGGTGAAGGTGATAGTGGTCACAAGGAAGGTGCAGCAGAGGCAATCGAGAATAACATCCGTAAGAAGGTTATCGAAAAGGTCACAGTCAATCCGCGCTATTATGCAAAGATGTCAGAAATCCTTGATAAGCTCATCGAAGAGCGTAAGCAGGGAGTTCTTGACTACGCTGAGATGCTTGAGAAATATATAAAGTTGGCCAAGGATGTTGATTGCCCGGAGGATAACGACAAATATCCGGAAAGTATCCGCAAGAGTAAAGCCCTCATGGCTATTTATGATAACAATGGAGAAGATGAGGAACTTGCTATCAGAATCCACAAAGCTGTGAAAAAGCAGGCACTGTCTGGTTTCAGGGATAATCAGGTGGTTGTCAGGAGAATAAAAAGGCTCTCTTTGAGATTTTGGGTGATGACTCTGAAGTAGAGCGCATCTATAAGATCATTGAGAAGCAGGAGGAGTTTTAATGCGCATTGTCATTTCCGGCATCCCGATTGATGTGCAAAAAAGAATATAAAAAATATGCACCTTCAGGTGAAGCCGCCGGATGGACATGTGGTAATTTCTGCGCCTTTATCCGTGGACGATAAAGCTATAGGGGCTTATGCCAGAACTCAGCTGGGCTTTATCAAGAAGGCTATCGCGCAATTTCAGAATCAGCCAAGAGCATCGAAGCGGCAGTATGTTTCAGGTGAGACGATGTATATATGGGGAAAGCAGTACTTTCTTGTCTTTAAGCCTGACAATCAGAAGAACAGCTTCGAGATTCAGAACCAGAATATTGTCCCTTTCCATGAGTGCAAAAAGCACGGTAAAGCAACGGGATGCCTATGTCAAAGAGGAATATCGAAAGATTCTAAAAGAAGAAATAGAAAATCGTCTGCCTAAGTGGGAGGCGCAGACAGGACTTAAATGTGATTCTTGGCAAACAAAATATATGGTCACAAAATGGGGCGCCTGCAGCACGGATAAAAAAGAAACTATGGTTTAATCTGCAGCTTGCTCAGAAGCCGTATGCTTGCCTCGATTATATTATTTTGCATGAACTGACGCATTTAATTACAAGAAAACATGACGCCACATTCATCGCGCACATGGACAGGTATATGCCAAACTGGCGGGAGGTTCGTAAAGAACTCAACGACAGCAGACTGGACTACTATGAGGCGCAGGATGAAAGTCCACTGCAGAAACTGATCGACCAATCTCGTTATGACGATATCCGGGATGCGGCCATAGCTTATATTCAAGAGGAACGTTTTGGTGACACGAAAAGGCTGTCGGTCGTTGATATGGAAATCGAGAATGTTATCCATATTGAGCAGCTTGAGGATGGCGTGATTGCTTTCGATGTAATTGCATCATGCGATGTCGAAATGCCGTCCGCTTCTCACAAAGGGATATTTTAATGAGTGCTGGCTTAAGATTCATTGTCAGGTCATTCTTGGCATTGATATGAGCGGGTTCCGAATCATGTCTGTTGGTAATTGTGAGCCGCAAGAGGAATCTGATAATGACCGCCTGTCCGGAGAGCTGGTACCTATTATCTCTCGCGACCAGCTTGAAGACGAGGCTGAAAAATTCCTGACAAGGTATTATCCGGATGCGTTGGATAAACCGATGAGAGTTCCAATCGAGACGATAGCCAGCGATATGAAGCTACATGTTATCGAGGATGTACCTCTATCGGATGATCTTACTTATTTTGGGATAATCATATTTGATAACGGTAATGTTCTCGATAAGCACCGGAAGATTACAATTCGCAATGCTAAACGCGGAACCGTATACCTTGATCCGCGTGTTTCCTATGAGAGATCCGTAGGAACAAAGCGTACTACATTGGCACATGAGTGTTTTCACTGGTACCGTCATCAGCCATATCATGTGTTGATGAAAATGATAGGTGCCGATGATAATCTGGGAAAAGCAATTCAATGTCAAATAGCCGCTAATTCCATGGATTCAGATAAATGGAAGGCTGTAGACTGGATGGAGTGGCAAGCCAAGGGCGTCGCTCCAAGAATCTTGATGCCCGCAAAAACGACGCGCTTGAAGGCAAATCAGCTTCTTGCAACTTATGGCGGGGTTGATGATGCGAGCATTACAGCCTATGAGAATGTCATTGATGAACTGGCGGAGCTGTTCGATGTCAAGACAGGCCGCAAAGGTTCGTTTGATGGATCTGGGGTATTCAAAAGCCGAAGGTGCATATCCATTTGTGGATGGTCAGTATGCTCGCGGATATTCATTTGAAGCAGGTGCCTTGGATAAGAATCAGACGTTCACTATTCCCTATGCCGATTTGTTTAAGGCTTACTGTTTCGGCCGCGAGTTTAAGAAACTAATTGACAGCGGTCAGTTTGTTTTTACGGATCGTCACCTCGTTCTCAACAATGAGAAATATATAGCGAGGAATCAGGCCGGAAATGCGACACTGTCAGAATATGCACTCACACACATGGATGAGTGCTGCGTTGTTCTTCTCGAAGGGATATAGCTATCAATCGAAATATCAAGGGGCGAAGTATTACACGCAGTTTATGCGGAATGCCGCTCCTGTTGAAAATCAGGTTGAGTATTCCTTTGAATTAAACGCGCATAACCGAACGCTACTCGACCAGATTCAGAACGCCAAGCGCCGGTCAGAAGCCCTGCGAAGATATCCCGGTTCCTTTGCCGAAACGCTGGTAGCCTTTACAAAAAGAAAGAAAGCTCTCAAATAAACAGTTAGCAGACCGTTCGCTTGTAGGAGAAAAGACCATCCAGCGTTTGAGAAATGATGAAGAGTATCCAACATCTGTACAGACAGTTCTGGCGTTATGCGTAGGACTAAAGCTGCCACTGCCGGAGGCTGAAATGTTTCTTAGTAAAACGGACTTTAAATTAAATTCATTGAAGGGCGAAGGATACGTTTATCAATGCGTAATGGGAGCCTGTGCAGAGAATTCAATTTATGAAATAAATGAAATGCTTAAAGAAAACGGAATTACTCCTCTGGGGAGCGATCCCGATCTTCAGTAATACGAGGAGGGTGATATGGAATGAAAGGTTCAGAATGTAAATTCGTAAAATACTGACGGCCTATAACTCGAAGTACAGCAACAGCTCATTCACCGAAAAAGAAAACCATGCAGAATGGCTTTGATGATAGTGGTATCCGCATGAATACCTGGATTGCCAAGAAGAACAAGTGGACGCTGGCAGAAATGGAGGAACGCAGCGAATATCTCATAGGTCGGGCTCTTTCAATCTGGGCAGCACCTGTCACAGAATACAAACCGGAAGAAAAGCAGCTTGATAGAAGTAAAAAGGCTCCTCACCACTGGTTTAATTCCGGTGATGAGGATCTTTTCTTGTTTTATTCTGGCATCGAGCCAAAACAGATAGCTGGTATTTGAAAATTAAAAACCTGCATATGACACAGTTTGAAACATAATTTCTGCATCTTCTGGTAAGATTTCTTCATATTCATGATTACGTATTATGTGGAATGCTCCGTGATGCTGCGGATGAGACAGAGGATATGAAGATTGTAGAACAGTTTGATATTTCTGCAATTGATACAGAGTCCTTGAAGGGATTCAGAAATCATCATAAGAGCTATCGTCCAGAGCACGTATTTAATAATTTACCAGATGATGAGTATTTAGAGAGAATAGGTGCAGCAGGATTTGGTGAGGATGGTAAATTACATCCTACTACAGCTGGGTTGCTTATGTTCGGTGAAGAATATCATATCGTAAGAGAATTTCCAGAGTATTTCCTAGATTATAGAGAGATGCTTGACCCAACAATACGTTGGACAGATCGCTTGCAGTCTAGCTCCGGTGATTGGAGCGGTAATGTATTTGATTCTTCTTTAGAGTAAATAGCAAAATTGCAAAGGATATTAAGAAGCCTTTTAAGCTTGAAGGTATTACGAGGGTGGATGATACTCCAGTTCATAAGGCAGTTCGAGAGGCTTTAGTTAATTGTTTGGTTAATACAGATTATTTCTTGCCTTGCGGTGTAGTGATTAAGAAGGAAGATGACAAGTTGGTTATCGAGAATCCTGGTAGCATTCGCACTGGTAAAAAGCAGATGCTTCGTGGTGGTATTTCAGATCCTAGAAATAAAACACTAATGAAGATGTTTAATATGATTGGTATTGGTGAAAGAGCCGGTAGTGGTATCCCAGATATTTATCAGGTTTGGGAGAATGAAGGCTGGGCAATGCGTGTTGTAGAGGAAAGTTATAATCCTGACAGGACTCGTTTATCGCTTGAATTTGCGAAAAAACAAACGATAAAAACAAGCGAAGAGGAAAAGGAGCCAAAAAGGAGCCAAAAAGGAGCCGAAAAGGAGCCAATAAAAGGGCTGAAAGAAAAAAGGAAATTTTGAAGCTGATAAAGGTAAACTCAACTATTACACAAGTTGAAATTATGAAAGAATTAGATTTGACTAGAAAGCAAGTGCAAAAGGATATGAAAGAGTTACAAGAGATGCACATAATTGCAAGAGAAGGCACAAACAGAAGAGGACGTTGGATTATCGTCAAAGAGAATAAATAGAATTTAAGTTTATTAGGGGGATAGTTTATATGCTTAATCTTTCGGAAGAACAACAAAAAGCACTGATGGAAACAGTAAATAAGCATATTCAGGAAGAAACAAAAAGAGCCTAGATGCATTTGATAAAACCCTTGATAGAGAAGTCAGTTTGGTGTAAATAGTATAAAAACATTGGATTCCGTACAAAAAAGTTCCGAAATCAGGAATTTTTGTACGGAATTTCTTTTATTTTTGCGTACTTGGCGAAAATAAAGCATTTTTATAATACAAAATTACCTGCTTTTGTATTTTTTTCGCCGATATTGGCGTTTTAAATACAAGAAAATTCGTAGGAATCTGCAAGGCACTTTTACATTAGCTTTTTACAGTCGTTGACAGTCACAGCCTTTTACCATAAAATAAACAGTAAGAATGTATGAAAAAGGAAGAGAAAATGGGAAAATCTGAGAAACAGATGGATAAAGAGCAAGGGCGCAACCAGCGGATCATTGATACAGCGTTCCGACTTTTTGTGGAAAAGAAAATCGAAGCGGTCAGCATGGATGAGGTCGCAAAAGAAGCCGGTGTGGGACGTGCCACATTGTTCCGCTGTTACAACAATAAGACGGAGTTGGCTATTGCGGTCTGCGCATCGAAATGGAAGGCGTATCTGGACAAGCTGGATGAGGCAAGACCAATCTCTTCGATACACGATATTCCAGCCATCGGAAGATTTATTTTTACGCTGGACAGTTATATCGGCATGTATCAGAACCATAAGGATCTGCTGCAGTATAATGACAACTTCAACAATTATATAACACACCAGACGGTGCGGCAGGAGGAACTGGCGAATTTCCACGCATCCCTGAATTCCGTCAACACAAGACTTCATATGATGTATGCGAAGGCAAAGAGGACAAGACCTTCCGCACGGATATTCCGGAGGAACAGTTCATGCGTGTGACGGTGCATACCATGATGGCAGCGTGTACCCATTACGCAGGTGGTTTTATCTGGGGAGCAACGGACAACAAGGATTATACAGGTGATCTGCTGCTTTTTAAAGGAAATGATCCTGAATTATGCCCGGAATGACGCCAATCTCTAATTTTCAGGTATACTGATCCCGACAGCCGGTGGAACAGATGACTGATTGACATTGCAATTTCAGAAAATCTGTGATATAGTAGCCACAATTGAATATGGAGTATTCAGGTGCCGGAGCAGTCACGTAAGTAGCTGGCTCCGGTGAAAAAAAAGCAGGTGTAAGTCCTGCACGAACTCGTCACCGTAATTAGGAGCTGAAGCCGATAGATCACTGGGAGACCGGGAAGATGGCGGATGCAATGATCTTCAAGCCGGGAGACCTGCCTGAATGCTGTACAGAAACATTTGTTTCAAAGCCACGAGTAACTGGTTGTACGTGTGGAATGCAGAAGCGACAGAAGCTTTTTTGCATTCGTTTCTTATGTGTACAAACCCTTTACCTGATACAGGAAAGGGTTTTTGTTTTTGTTGCGAAAAACATGTTTCTGACTTACATATTTAAGAATACCGGGGCAAGCCCCAAAATCAAAAGAGACAGAAGATCTGTCAGAGGAGGAAACATGAAAAAAGAATCGTAGCAGTAGTACTGGCATCCGTACTGGGTGCTGTATGCATCACCGGATGCGGTAATACCCAGGCAACTGTAGAAAGCACTGCACAGGCAGGCACTGAGGCACAGACCACACAGGCAGCAGAGGAAACCACCGCAGCTACCGAAAGCACCGAAGATGCAGATCAGGCAGCAGCCGATGAAGTAGCAGCACTGATCGATGCCATCTATGTGCAGGAGAGAACTGAGAATACCGACCAGCAGTGCGCAGATGCCAAGGCAGCATGGGATGCACTGACCGACGCACAGAAGGAACTGGTAGAGGAGAAAATGCAGATCCCGATTATTTCGGAAGAGATACAGGGGATGCTTCCAAGGATGATCCCCGCAACCAGGATGATATCGGCGAGAATGAACTGCTGGTAGTCAGCTTCGGTACATCTTTTAATGACAGCCGTGTGGCTGATATCAAGGGTATCGAGGATGCGATTGCAGCAGCCAATCCCGACTGGTCTGTAAGAAGCGGAGCTGGAAGAGGTCTTTCTTCAGCTCGGTCAGCTTTTTTCCAGATCAGCGGAAGACAGTTTGCGTACCTCGTTTGCCTTCATCATGCTTCACCACCATTCTCGCTCTCAGGGGCCGTTTCTTCTTTGGTCACAATCTTCGTCTTGATGGGCAGCTTGTGGCTGGCCAGACGCAGTGCCGCGCGGGCGACTTCCTCGGAAACGCCGGCGATCTCGAACATCACACGGCCGGGCTTCACCACGGCCACCCAGTACTCGGGGAACCTTTACCGGAACCCATTCGGGTTTCAGCGGGCTTCTGGGTAACGGGCTTGTCGGGGAAAATCTTGATCCAGACCTTACCGAAACGCTTGCAGTAACGGGTCATGGCGATACGGGCGGCCTCGATCTGGTTGGAGGTGATCCATGCCGGCTCCGTGGCCTGCAAAACCAAACTCACCGTAGGTCACGGTGTTGCCGCGGGTGGCCTTGCCCTTCAGGCGGCCGCGGTGAACGCGGCGGTATTTGACTCTCTTGGGCAGCAGCATTAGGCTTTGCCTCCTTCCTTGGGAGCAGATCCACCGGCAGCGGGCCGGGGACCACGGTTGTTGTTATAACCACCCTGCGGACGGTTGCCATAGCCGGGCTTACGGTCGCGGTTGAAGCCGCCTCTGCCATCGCGGCGGCGAGGACGGTCGGGGCGCTCCTTGAAGTTCTTGGTGTCCAGGGTACGGGGGGTGGTGCGCAGGGTCTGGCTGAGCACCTCGCCCTTGTAGATCCAAACCTTGACGCCAATGCGGCCATAGGTGGTGGCAGCCTCGGCAAAGCCGTAGTCGATATCGGCGCGGATGGTCTGCAGGGGGATGGTGCCGTCATGGTAGCACTCGCTGCGGGCGATTTCCGCCCCGCCCAGACGGCCGGAGCACATCACCTTGATGCCGCGGGCGCCCATTCTCATGGCGCGGCCCATGCAGTTCTTCATGGCGCGGCGGAAGGAGATCCGCTTCTCCAGCTGCTGGGCAATGTTCTCTGCCACCAGCTGTGCGTCGGTATCGGGGTCTTGACCTCCACGATGTTCAGGGCAACGGGCTTGCCCAGCTTCTTTTCCAGCTCCAGGCGCAGGCGCTCAATCTCCGCGCCGCCCTTGCCGATGACCACGCCGGGGCGGGCGCAGTGCAGATAGATCTTGATCTTGGCGTTGTCGCGCTCGATCTCAATCTTGGGGATACCGGCGGAGTACAGGGTCTTTTTCAGGTACTTCCGCAGCTTGTAGTCTTCAACGACCAGATCGCCCACTTTTTCATTGCGGGCATACCAGCGGGAATCCCAGTCCTTAATCACACCCACGCGCAAGCCGTGGGGATTTACTTTCTGTCCCATATTCTGCCTCCTCCCTTATTCCTTCTCCGCCACAGCCAGGGTGACGTGAGAGGTTCTCTTATTGATGCGATAGGCACGGCCCTGGGCGCGGGGCATGATCCGCTTGATGATGGGGCCGGGGTCGCGAACACCTGGGAAACATACAGCTTCTCGGGGTCCATCTGGTGGTTGTTCTCCGCGTTGGACGCGGCGCTCTTGAGGAGCTTCAGAAGGGGCTCGGAAGCCGCCTTGGGGGTGGTCAGCAGAATGCCGGTGGCCTGGGCCAGGCTCTTCCCGCGGATCAGGTCCGCGACGATCTTCACCTTACGGGGAGAGATCCGCAGATACTTTGCGTAAGCTTTTGCTACCATTGTTCTCTCTCCTCCTTACTTACCAGTCTTGCTGCCGGCGTGGCCGCGGAAGGTGCGGGTGGGGCGAACTCGCCCAGCTTGTGGCCCACCATGTCCTCAGTGACATAGACAGGCACATGCTTCCGGCCATCGTGCACAGCGATGGTGTGACCGACGAACGCAGGGAAGATGGTGGAGGCTCTGCTCCAGGTCTTGAGCACCTTCTTGTCGCCGGACTCATTCATTTCCTTGACCCGCTTAAGAAGCTCAGGGGGCGCAAAACGGACCTTTCTTGATGCTTCTGCTCATAGTTTTACTGCCTCCTCCTTACTTCGCGTTGCGGCGCTTGACAATGAACTTGTC
>VOFH01002033.1_pt1 | contig 11304 bp, 16 predicted proteins | sample 5384091 | NCBI WGS metagenome assembly VOFH01 (sample SAMN12384727, study PRJNA508395) | human gut metagenome | isolation source: healthy gut G | host: Homo sapiens
GCGTTTTCCTGTGGCTGTCCGGATTCAGGTTCCGATGCTGCAGTCTCCGATGCCTCCAGCAATTCGTAGGGGATCGTCGCCGGCTGCTCTATCGTATAGGTATTATCCTGCGGCGTGACGGTGCTTTCCGCACAGCCGGTAAATGTCAATAGCAGTACCAGCCATAGTGACAATTGTGTTATCAAACGTTTCTGAAATCTGTTGTGTTTCATTTTCATAGCTTGTCAATTACTCCCTTGTAAAACTCTTTGGAAATTATACCACATTTTTCTTCATTCGACCCGTGAATTATACTGAGTTTTGTCGACTTTTTTCAGCAGATTTGGGTATATTACAGTCAAAAGAGATAGCCTTCCCTGAAGATCGTTCCGGATGTTTGGTTGAGGCAACATGAAATGCAACACGAAAAAATAAAAAGTGCCGCAAAAACGGCACTTTTTTCTATGGAGTTATCTGTGTCAATGTCGAACACTTCTGTTAGACTTTTTGTCCTGGAGTTCTGTGATCTCCGTTAGCGTATCCAGTTCAATGGTTGTTCTGTCATCGCAATACCACCATGTAATAACCAAACGGTCATTATATACATATGCATTGTCAAACCCAAAGCCACTCACAGCGGTGCGAAGCAGGTTTTACTATGCTTTTCGGAAGATGCGACCCTACGGGCAGCAATGCAAGGCAGGGAATCCTATTTAATAGAAGATATAGGATAAGAAAATGATAATTTCCCTATAGAAATGATAATAGTACTATTTCTGCTCCGGCTTGCGTAGATTCTTTATCTTCTTTTCAAAGAATCTCCAGAGTTCTTCGCCATTCTCACGTAGCTGTACATATTCCCCTGCCCATTGCAGAACCAGCTTTTCATTCTCCGCAGACTGTGTAGCTATGGGAGTTTCATAAGGCGGTATCCCGCTGTCCAAAGTTTCTGCCACTCCCCACATTCTGCAAATCCGCATTGCTGTTCTGTAGACTTCTTCTTTTTGCGTGTTGCCGCTCATCCGTTTTTCTCCTTTGCATCCGTTTTTCTGATAGTCTGCACCGCCGTCTGATTTCATAAAAAAACATACATCCGACTTGTTTCTAAAACAAACCCAGATGTATGTTTAAATTTCTTTTGCACTTTCCCAAAGTTGAAACATACATCTGAACCTGATCTCTTCTTTTCCTGAATTATCAGTCAAAAAAAGAGACACAAGTAACTTGATGTCTCAACCTACTCAGAAATTAGCACACTTTTTCAATTTTGTCAAGTGCCATCGGATGTCCGGTCCTGTCAAAGTATTCCTTCCGTGTATTAGGAAACTTTTCAATCAGCATCAACAATATTTCCGGTTCTTCTGAAAAAACGGTCATCCACACAAAAAAATCCTACTGCCAATGCGGTCGTTGCAATTATGTTTTTGTAAAGTTCCAAAGCCTTCGAATCATCCACAATTCTCTTGACCTTTCTCCAATTACTCAAAGACTCTTGTGCAATCTGAAAAGCTCGATTACGTTCTAAGAACCTTCTGTCCTTTTCTTTTCATTTGGAACATGATCTAATTGTACCAAATCAAATAACTTCTTTGCTTTTCTGTAAAATTTTCCTGTACTATCTACTTCCAAAAGCTTTTTTCTCGTTCACTTCCGGCACTCCGTTTCGATATGTATATGCCAGTGCCGTGTTATCACGGTCTGGCCATATATACTCGTCTACATCTTCCGGTGAAGTCGTTTTGCCTTTCCTAGTATTGCAATATTTGCATCCCAAAAGCAGATTATTCCAATCAGTTCTGTCTCCACCATTTGCCTTTGAAGCAATATGTTCTACCTCTGGAACATGTTTTATTGGAAATTCACAGTAGGAACAGTACCCTCCTAATCGTTTTTCCAAATAGGGGAATGCCTCCGAGTAATCATTAATTTTCTGATAAGGTGATTTTCCTTTATTCACTGGTCTCATTGTGTTCTACTTCACACTTTCTCAACTCGAATTTTTGACGCATCAGCGCAAGATACGCAGGATTGTCGCTGTAATTTGCCTCTAAAACTGCCAGTTTTTTGCCAAGTTCTTCGATGTCCTTCTGTGTCTTTCCCTCTTTTACCGCATCATAGAACTCAGCCGCCGCATCATACATCTTTCGTTTCTTTTCGCTATACTGAGGCATTTTTACACCCATAACGTCTTCCGCTATATCTTCTATTCCTTCTCCGGCATATTCACTATCCAATTTTCGATCCAGTGTAATCAGTTCTCCATCCTCTAATGACTGGATGATAAATGGGGAATGTGTTGCACATATGAACTGAATTTTCGGAAACAGATTCTTCAAAATGCCTATGATTTTTTTCTGCCATGTAGGATGCAAGCTCAAATCAAGTTCATCTATCACTACCACTCCTGGTGTCTTTTGTAGTGCATCTCCTTGAAGATAAGGGTTTAAAATGCACATACGTGTAGCGATTTCCAGAATAATTTTAATTACGTTTCTATAGCCATCACTCAAGGTACTAAAAGGAAGTATCGTTCCATCCGCACTCTTTAATGCTACAATATCCGAAACATACCTTGTAGAAATAATCACCTGCTCTCCGGGAGCCAGTTCCTCTTGAAATGCTGTATTTATTGCGTTTAAAATTGCATTATATGCCGGAAAATTTTTTCCATCCTGTTCCTCATTTGCAACATCTCGTAATCTCTTGATATATTCAAATGCAAGCTCTGTTCCTCTTTTATTATCAAGACAGCGATTATACCCTTCCGTTCTATTATAGATTCCATTTTTCCCGGTCTTGGCATTATTTTCATTCCAAAGTCTGGCTGAACTTAAATACAAGACAAGGGCAACAAAATTGCTTCATCGGAATGATCTGCTTTTGCAATGGCATTTTCCCAAGAAACAACCTGCGACTGCATAGGATTGCTTCCGTCAAATTTAGTTCTACCATCTTCCTTTATCACAATTCGCTGAAATTCAACAGATTCCCCATATGATTCCATGTTGCCTTACATTTAACCTAACAGGGTATTGATGAACTCCACCCGCCGTCAAAACATTCTGCTTTTCTGCACTCAACACCTTTAGGTGACTATCTTCCGGATGAATATTTCTGACAAATCGGCTTGGTACATATGTCTTGAATGCCGCAAGATATGCCCCCAGCATAACGCAGGCTGCTTCTAACACCGCTGTCTTTCCAGAACCATTCTTTCCTGCGAAAACATTCATTTGTGGATTTAACTTATATCTTTCATTCTCAAATTTGCGAAAGTTGAATACTTCTAACTCTTCAAGTTTAAATTCACACATATACGATATCCCTTCTATTCATTGTGCATCTTCCTTTTTTCTGCACATGGAACATTCTTATTATGTAACAATAGCACATTTATCATTCTATCGCAAGATGGCACATACTTCCCTCTATGCCTGTTCACACTCAATGCGGAAAATATAGTAGCAGGCAAAATTACCAAAAATCTTCCGATCCGCTTCCAGCTTGCTGATGTCCGGCACATTCACCCCGTTGTTCTGTAGATAACGGAAATAGATACGGACGCTGTCCATGAACCGGTTGTGCTGGCTGGTGCGGTAGCTGTCGTTCTCGGCTTTCTCTTCTCTGCTCATTTCGCTGAACCGATACCGCATCGTTGCATACTTGTAGGCAAACTCCTTTACATCTGCATACAGTTCTGCGGCGGTCTCGTCCTTTTCCTTCTGCGCTTCCAGTACCTGCTATACTTCCTCAAACTTCTCTAATTCCATGCTGCTTTCTCCTTTCACTTTCCCTTACTTTTTATCCTGCATTTTATTATGAATGTTCCGACACAGGATGTCAAACATTCTTCCTACAACCACTCGTTGGTACAACTGTTTTTCGAGCCTTTCTTCTCTGCTTATCTTTTTGGAAAATGATTTTGTGAAAAATAAGTCTGCCGTAAGGTGTAGCTTCCCTTATTTTTAGGTCTCTTTTCAAAAGGCATTTTTCATTCTTTTACATCGCAGATGTGACAAGCTCTGCTCTTATGCCCTTTTTGCTTTCCGGAGCCTTTAGCGGAGAAAGCAATGTCAGATTTCTGACGAAAACCCCGTAACTATGCGGGTTTGAGCCTGTAAACCCCGTAAACGGGTTTGAGCCGTCAGAATATTTGCACTTTTCTGTAAACATTGTTTACAGCTGTAAACGAGAGTGCCAGAACGCCCGTAAAATGGGCATTTTTAAGTGAACTTGTTTACAAGCCGTAAGGGTCTGTGACGACGTGTAAACGGGACGTTATTTGCAAAATTTGTAAACAATGTTTACAAGAAAGTTCTTTACGCAGACCTTAGACTGCACCGTAAGGTTCTGCGCAGCTTGTTCTAAAAAATAAGTTCCCTTTACGGGAACCTTCTAAAAATATGTGACCGCTGCCGGTCGTTCTGTGCATCGTGCCATGCCTTTTTCTTTCAAAAGTGAACCATTCTCTGTACCAGTTTCCGCCCAGATGTGGGTCAATCTTGGGCGCATATTGGTACACAAAGTGTAGGGAATGCCAGTCCTTTCCTTCTTGGTGCAATCATTGTACCAAGTCTGGGACTGTTTTGGTACATCATTGTTCCACTTTTGGGTATCTGTTTTTCTGTTCCACTTTGGTACAGGAAATGTACCAAAATAAACCCAAAAGTGGTACATTCTCTGCCCCGGAAAAGTTCATCCCAGACCTGGTACAATCCATGGCTCATTCTGCGCCCAAAGGTGGTACATTACCTGCCTAAAAAATGGGCGGCCTTTCGGCTGCCCGTAGTATTTTATTCTAAATAAAATTATATACTTTTTTTTTCGTGAACGCTTTCTGATTCTTGCCATCGCATATATGATCTGAAATTCTGCGTTCCACTTCTTGATATTTGTCGCCACAAAGACCGTCATTACAACGGTAAGGATTGTCATACTAAGGCTTGTGCAAAACAGACACCCCACATACTTTGCTGTCAGTACTCCCGCAAGAACCATTCTGACCGGAACGGGTACTGCAAGAAAAATCTGTAATAACGTTCTCTCCATCAGACAGAACAGGACAATCCATAAGTCTCTGATACCTGAAAGTATTCTCTTCCTCATATTTGCCACACTCCTTCCAAGCACCCTGTCGGCAGTCCGACGGACTGCAAAAAAGAACCTGCAAAAGCAGGTTCCTTAAATGAGCGAAAAATCTTGTCGAAGAATGGTGTTCCAGTTGCTTTTTTGATAAAGAAAACGTACAATGATTACCACCTTCTTGTCTTCGTCTATGGTATAAAACGCAAGATAATTGTTTACCCTAATAAATCGGATTCCCCACACAGCCAAAACGGGATCATCCACCAGCTGTAGTTTCTCCGGCATCTGGGTCAGTTCACCGATTTTTTCCGTTGCAACATCCAGCAGATGGTCTGCTGCCTGTGGGTTCTTCAAGACAAATTCGATGTAATCTGCTGCTTTCGCAATGTCATGCTCCGCAGTTTTGGTGATGTGTACCTGATAATTCATCTTCTGCGGCGGCTCCGAATGTCAGCCATGGCTTCCTGAAACGGTCTGGTATTGCCAGCGGCAATATCGTCCATTCCTTCCTTAATCTGGCTATATAGTTCAAAGCGGCTGGTTAATTCCTCGTATGCCTCAATGCTCATTACAGCAAGGTCACCTTTTCCATTCTTCGTAATAAAAACAGGTTCCGGGTAATTATGACAGTAGGTCGATATTTCATTATAATTGTTCCGCAAGTCAGCACTTGATTTAATGGTCGGCATAAAAGCACCTCCTTCTGTGATAGTAAAATTATACACAAATTTTGTTATGCAGTCAATGGAGTATGCTACTATTCTTTGCGGTATGCTTTCCTTTATTCCTCTGTCAACAATCCTCCCTTGCACACACGGTCTCAATGTCAGCACTCAAAATATCGAAATGGCAGTCTTCACATTGCAGTAAGATATTTTCGGGGTTATCTTCCGCACCCTCGAACGTGATTTTCACATTATGCCCCATGTGCTTCTGTAGAGCATTCCATAAGTCCATATCTCGATCCATAATTTCTTTACCATTCTGTCTAACGACAGCCTTTCTTTTTCGTATTGCACCCGGTCTGTACAGCAGACCTTCCGTAAAATAGGAAAAGCGGACGCATCAGCGTCCGCCTTGGTACTTGTTATTTAATTTCCGAACGCCACTTCCGCATCAGGGTTCTGCTCCTGCCACTTCTTCAAGCCGTCTTCCTGCGTGGGCGGGGTCAACGACCAGCCTACGTTCGAGCTGGAAGCGCCGGTGTTCCCGTCGGCAGTCTTAGGGGCTGCTGCGACGGAGTTGTCCTGTACAGGGGTGTTGATGGTTACGGAGCTGTTTGCAGCGGTGGAACCTACACCGAATACTTCGTATGCTACAACGCCGTCTCCTAACTGGATTCCACCGAGATTGCATGGTATTCTTAAGATTGCTACTGCACCAGTTCCATACATGGTGTTCATGTAGTTGTCATAGTGTCCCTGGCTGTTCTTCCAGTTCTGATGTATCGTAGTTGCATTTGCATTGTCGTCTCCAAACGAACCTGTCTGGCAGTTTTCACCTGTTCCAGGTCTTACGCTTGCATGACCGTCATCTTCGTGACATCTTTCCATGGCGATGTTGTACAGGTCTTCTGACCATGTCAGTTCGGGGATACCTGCTGCACTACGTTCGGCATTGACCATTGCAAATACCTGTTCTGCCATGGCTCTGTCGAAGTATGCGTCTTTGCTTGTTGTGGTGGTTGTATTTCCAGTAGCACCATCACCGTGAGTTTTCATGAAGTTCTCAATCTGTTCTTCGGTAATACCAAAGGTGTCGTCTACTGTATTACTTGCATACTGGTTTCCAGCAGCATTGCTGTTACCAGTTGCCGCTACGTTGCTTACAGGTTTTTCGGATACGATGTACTTGTCACTCACATAACCAGTGGTGCCATTCAAGTCAAAGCGATACCATCCAGTCTGGTCGCATTTACCCGTAACGACAATTTCCTGGCTGGCTTTCAGGCTGCCAATCTTCTTACCATCGGTGCTGGGCAGGTCTCTGACATTTACTGCGGACTTCGCATACATGGTCTGGTTTAATTCCGAATAAGTATACCCTGTGCTTACAGCAGTAGATTCTACGGGTGCTGCTGTGGGTTCCACGGCAGGTGCAGGAGATTCCGCAGGAGCTGTTTCTGATTCCACAGGGGCTTCAGTCGGCTCTACAGCAGGTTCTGCTACGGCTGCTTCTGTGGTTGTCATTTCTGTGGATTCTACAGAGGTGGTTTCTGCAGAGGTGGTCTCTGTGCTGGCAGTTTCGTTACTGGTTGTTTCCTTGCTGCCACATGCGGTAAGCATACACGCTGCGCAGAGGACTGCCACCACCATCTTCACGGCATCCTTACGATTCTTATATTTCTTCATTGCTTTCCCTCACTTTCCTTTGCAAAGGAATTATTGGTTCACCGTTGAGGTACAGATATATCTGTCATCCCATTGCTGTACTTTGTCTTCATATAATTCATTCAGATGTTCATAGCCAATGAAGTAAACATCCCCTTTCATAAACGCTTCTCCGTGTACCTCTCCTGCATACATACCCCAATTATAATATTTTCCATCCGGCGTAGCAACATCTTCCACATCAACGCTTACGGTACCGTCACTTGCAATCTTAAGATTGCGATATCTTCCGTAATAGTAATAGATCTGTGAATTTCCGGTGCTATCATCTACCGCCGTTATTTCATATATGAAGTAAAGATAATTCGGCGTACTCATCCCTTCATCTCTCGCACAGAGAAAATAATTTCCCAACAGCTTCATCTCTGCCAGCCGCCAGTCCCATGTATTTTCCGCCTCTTCCTGCAATATTCCCTGTACTTTTTTCATCCATTTGCTTCAACAGATCCGCCGGAATCTGAGAGAAATCGTAGACATAGCCGTCCAGACCTTCTACTGTGAAATCTTTTGATAAGGCAATAGGGCGTTTTCCCTGCATGGCACAGAATTGCATTATGTCCTGACCATCCGGCGCCGAGATGTTGACCGTAATGGTATCACCGTTTTCCAGTCCTCTGCTGATATGCTCTGCGTCCGCAGACTCTTCTGCCCTGTTGTTAAAATCTGTATCGGAGTTGGTCCAGATAAGTCCCGGTACGTCCGAGCCCGCCGGATGTTCGATATAATCAACACTCACAAAGGGCAGCTTTCCCCTATAGTTTATTTCGGTTCCTTCAAAGGGATCCCAATCCTCCGGCTCTTCCAGACCTTCTACGGTAAATGTCATATCTGAATATACAAACTCTGCCTTTATTTTTTTCGCAAGCTCATCCAGTTCCTTTTCCTGCACGTTCCATTGCAGTGTAACGGCATCCCCATTCTGCAGGCCGCTCATCTTATCCAGTGAATAAGAAACACTCTCCACGAACTGACGTGTATCCTCATTGGCGGCAGCCTGTTCATTTTCATGTTGCTCTTCTGTCAGTCCGAAAGTCTCCCAATGGTCCAGGATAATATCGTTTCTTATCTTTAACTCATTTATTTCCGCTTGTCCCGCGGTATTATATCCCGAAAAATTTACCTCTACATAATCATTCAGATTAATTTTCGTCTTCCCGCATCCTGTCAGGGCAAACATGGTCAACAGCAATGCCCCTGCCAGCACCAGGCCTTTCTTTCCTCTTTTCATGGTAGTTTCATCCTTTCTCATAGTATTATACTTTCTTATTTTTGATCATTTTCATCAGGTACTCATGAATGATAAATTCTGCATTTTCAACCAATATGGATTTCTTTTTACGACGCTCTTCCATTTCCAGAAATTTCTTGGGAATATAAATTTCAAAAAGCTCAAGTACGGCTAAAAAAATAGAATGCCCCATTTATCTCCTTGTCCGGAAAATACATAACCGCCAGTGTGATCAGATACCATACCACCGGAAATATCTTGGAATAATGTTCGTTTTTACTTCTGCCCGGTAAGCACAGAAGCACAAACTTACCACGAATAATACCATTAATGCGATTGCTATTATTTTGTACATGGTGCTTATGTACATATACTGCATGAGCAAATCCCAGGCACTCAGCCATGCGAAAAAAGATAAAAAACGTAACGACTCCGCGGAGCAGCACACCTAACAGGTTGAATACCTTTTCTCCGTATTGTATTCCTAACATAAAACCAATAAATTCAAACATATGTATTCCTCCTACCAATATCTTCTGACAAAGTCCTTGATGTTATCCATCTGAATAATCTGACACATTCCGATCATATTGCTGAATCTCAGTTGATTATTGATATTACGATTACTGTCAATGATTTCCTGTGTCATCTGCCGCTGACGAGCATACAGCTTATCCATCTCATATAGATTTGCCAGTTCTTTCATGGTTGTCGCTCTTTTCTTCTTCATGTAATCTACAAAAGTAAGAACAACATTAGGAGACAGATATGCCGACGGGAACCATCCATTTGTTAATTCCTTCAAAGCTTTATCCTGCTTTGCCCCATCCGCCTGTAATTGGATCATTTTCTGCAGATAAGGCTCATTGTATTGCCGCACATGCTCATTGTACTTGTCTATATAAGATTGATTGCCCCGTAATCCCATTCTTATGGCGAAAACTGTCAGGGGAATCAGTAGCGCCAGAATCAAATAAGCTCCCAGGTTCCCTGACATAATCCCTGCACAAAATCTTCGCAGTTTGTATCACCGTCAACGCTAATATGATCAGGGAAGCTTTTTGCCAGTTTTTCATGGGTTTTTCGCATCAGTAAATAAAAAAACCGAAAGAAGCACAATCATAAAAACGAACTAAAGTCCCGGGTAAAAAATCCCAGTAGCAAATAAAACAGGGCAAACAACACAACCACGGAAGTGATGACTTTGCTTGTGGTTCCATTCATTTCAGATATTCTTTTTTCTCCTTTAATTTTCTCTTTTGATCATGCCACTGCTCCACATCTCTCTGATACTGGTCCATGACATACCAAATAGCACCTAATTTGTCCTGTAATTCCTGTCCTTCCGGTTCCGGCATAATTTTATCTCCTTTGTATTTTAAATTTTGTAGTACTTTCTTCTTACGTTATTATACTCAATATATTGAGTATAGTCAATTTACATTTCTGCCTCTTTCTCCTCCTTTTTATTTCTGAATCGTTTTATCGTTACCCGCTGTTCTCCGTCATATAAAAAACGGAACAGCCATCCCGAACCCGTTCTATGAACAGGTTCTGATGTATGTTCCGTTGTTGTGTACATCACTTTTGAAATAAAAAAGCCGAAACATACATCTTGTTTTATCTCTTTTCTTTCCCTTCCATCGCGGGCATTTTACCCGGAAACAGGTATAAAAAAGAAACAAAACGTTTACGTATTGTTTCAAGCTACGCAGAATATACCATATTTTTGTCCATTTGTCAATAGGTTTACAGAATTTTGTTAATTTTCCTCTATATTTTTCGCATTATAGTCAATCTATTAGGTATAGTCAAAGAATTAAGTATGATACTCTTTTTATAGTATTGATCAGGAGGCTCGATTCGACAACATGATATCATACAAACCATTCTTTGACACCTTACTTCGTAAGAACATGACAGAATACGAGCTGATTTTTAAGCACGGTGTTTCCGCCAATACCATCCACCGCATGAAAAAAGGAGAAGCCATCACCACAAAAACCCTCGATGTACTCTGCTATATCCTGGACTGCCCCGTTTCCGATATTATCGAACACGATAAGACAAAATAACTGCCTGCAGGAATCATAACCACCGGCTGAGCCGGTGGTTTGTTATGCCCCTATAAGGGGCTGTTACCGGCACTGGGTCTAAAGACCCGTTGAAAGCTCGCCAGCCGCAACATCATTTTCTCTGCAGAGCCCTAAAGGGCTCATCTTATTTGCTTTGTTTTACTGGCTCACCCGTAAACGGGTCAATATACTCTTTTAGTGTCATTTGGTCGTCAGTAAAATGGCGGATATTCGTAAAACCATTTCTTCGGGCGTAATCTTCCAAGTATTGTTTTTGGTTGGTTATTGAATTTGACTCACCATTAAGGTCATCATCTCTTGATAAACGCTCATAGAGTGCTGTAATCTTTGAAGTCCTTGACATTCTCTTAACCTCCTTTCCTTATGTAATCTGTTTAGTATTAAAAGTATTACTCCCTCTACTAATAGGAGAAAATAGGGGTACAAAGCGGAACTGTTTTTCAAGAAAATCAAAATATTTTTTTGAAGTTCCAAGACCGATTTTGATAGCCTATTTTCAATTTAGAAACGCATTATTTATCGTCTT
>VOFH01001890.1_pt1 | contig 11285 bp, 15 predicted proteins | sample 5384091 | NCBI WGS metagenome assembly VOFH01 (sample SAMN12384727, study PRJNA508395) | human gut metagenome | isolation source: healthy gut G | host: Homo sapiens
CGATATAGCCGTCTTTCAGCTTTGCCGAAATTGAGGATTAGAAGTACGCCGCTTCAAGCCGCAAGCAAGTAGGACTTTAAACAGGTAATCCACCGGGTCAAATAACGATCATTTCATCGCCTGGTTTTAAATATGTCTCAGCGATACATATACCCTCTGGCCGCACTGGTCAATCGGAAGGATACAATCCTGGCTGATTTTCTCAAAAGCGTGCCCCACAGCGCTCTGGATGCCGCCTCCATAAACTCCGGATATCCCATCTTCGGTGTGTAGGAAAAATAGCCGTTGTCGACGTAATCCCGGAGCGCCTTCCGAATCTCCGGCGCCACCGGATAATCGGGATCGGCGGCAGTCAACGGAATGGTTCCTCCGGCACCTCGGCCCAGCGGTAATTGTAGGCCCACTTTTTCAGCACATCCAGTTTTTATATTATTTCCATCAAATAAAGCCATGGTCATCTCCTCTTCTATTCCTTTATAGGCGATCGCTTCAATTTCGCACAGAACGTTCTTCGGCAGTGTCTTTACTGCAACGCAGGAACGTGCAGGACTGCTGACAAAATACGACTCATACACCTGGTTAAATACAGGGAAATCCGCCATATCCGCAAGGAAGCACGTGGTTTTAATCACACGCTCCATACTGCCTTCCGGCCGCTTCGAGAACGGCCGCCACATTTACAGGACTGAGCAGCCTGCGTCTCAATGGAAGTCCCCTTCTCTCTCCTGTCGCCGGATTTACCGGAATCTGTCCGCTGGAAAACACCAGATTTTCAAATACCATCCCCTGTGAATACGGGCCCAATCGCCTTCGGTGCGTTCTCTGTTACGATCTTGTTCATTGTTCTATCCTCCAAAAAATTGTAATTGATTTTTATTCCATATCCAGATGGCAGGCCACCAGCGTGCCGTCGGCCATCTTTTTCAGTTCCGGCTTTTCTTTGCAGATTTCATACAGTAGCCGCATCTCGTATGGAGCGGACATATCCGCTGGGCGGATTCACCGGACTGGGGATATCCCCGTAAGATGATCCGGTTTTTGCTGCCCTGTCCCTTTACATTGGATACCGCTGACAAAAGCGCCTTTGTATAGGGATGCCTCTGGTTCCCGTAGATTGCCTCCTTGGTACCCAGCTCGACGATATTGCCCAGATACATAACCATAACCCGGTCACAGAAATGCTTGATGATCCGCAGATCATGGGAAATAAACAGATAGGTCAGCTGGTACTCTTTTTTAATGTCCTGCATCAGATTGATTACCTGCGCCTGAATCGATATCATCCAGGGCACTGACGGGTTCGTCGCACACGACGAATTCCGGATGAAGCGCTATCGCTCTCGCAATGCCCACACGCTGGCGCTGGCCGCCGGAAAACTCGTGAGGATACCGCAGGATATGCTCGGGACGCAGCCCCACGCACTCGATTAACTTCTCCACCTCGCGGTAGATATCTTCCTTTTCTCATCTCCGGATGGTGAATCCAGAACGGCTCTGCCAGGATCTGAAATACCGTCTTTCTCGGATCCAGTGACGCATACGGATCCTGAAGATAATCTGCATCTCCTTTCGTAAGGAGCGCATCTCTTTCCCTTCATCTTCCGATGTCTTTCCCCTTGTAGGAGAACGCGCTTCCTCCGTACAGTCGAGAAGTTTTAAGACCATACGGCCGGTGGTGGATTTTCCGCAGCCTGATTCCCCTACCACGCCCAGGGTCTCGCCCTTGTAAATATCAAAGCTGATATCATCCACAGCTTTTACAACCTTGCCTCTGTCACTGGTGGGGAAGTATTTTTTAATATTCTTTTGCCTGAATCAGGATTTCACCATGTTCATATCTCCTGCATCTGGACTTCCCGCTGGTCTGAAAGCCTGGTTAACTGGACTGCGGTTCTTTTCCCGCATTCTTCCGTATAATCTTGCATCGGGCCGAACCGGCAGCCGGAAGGCATATCGTAAAAGGCTGGGAACCAGCCCCTCCAGGGTCTGAAGACGATGCAATGATGACCCGCTGCCGCATACCGCCAGAAAACTGATGGGGATAGGATTTCAGCCGATCCTCAGGATTGGGGATACCTACCATATGCAGCAATTCCACACAGCGTGCGTGCTTTTCCCGTTTGGTCATCTGCTTCTGGTGGAGGTCCAGCATCTCGGTGATCTGTTTCTCAATGGTATAGAGCGGGTTCAGGGAGGTCATCGGATCCTGGAACACCATGGAGATCGCCTTGCCTCGGATCTTCATCATTTCCCGCTCGCTCTTTTTGCTGATGTCCTCGCCCTGGAAAAGAATCCCGTCCGATTCCACCACACCGGGCGGCTCGATCAATTTCAGAATGGAAAAGCTGCTAACGGATTTACCGCTGCCCGACTCGCCCACGATGCCCAGCACCTTCCGCGAAGCGCGTAGTCATCCAGCCCCTCCTCTGATAAATACCTCCCTGTGAGCCGCCTCCCACTTCGTTTACGTCACGCCCGGCCGCACCGCTCCACGGCCCGTTTTCCGGCTTCCAGAACCAGATTGAAAATTCTCATATTCTCCCGGGAAATATCGCCGAAAAGCAGCTGTCCGCGTCATATCGGAACAGTAACCGTCGTACATGACTCCCAAAGTCAACGACCACCATATCACCGTTCTCAATGACCTTGTCCGTCGGAAATCCGTGCGCCATGGCCCCCTCGCCCCGGGAGGCGACAATGGTTCCAAAGCTCATGGCCTCGGCGCCCCTCCCGGTTCACCTAGATAATGAAGTTCATCCGCTAAATCCTTTTCCGTCATGCCGGTCTTCAGCCGGGGAATCAGCCGGTCAAAGCCCGCCTCGGCGCGCCGGATGGCCTCCCTTACGGCTTCTGTTTCCATTCGTCCTTCACGCCACTCATGCGCAGTTCCAGGAAGTACTCATCCTCCAGTACGGTCCTGTGGTCCCCTAAGTACTCCTTCAGGGAAAAATATTCCCCGGCAGTCATACTGCTTTCCATGACGGAGGAAGTGATTCCAAGGCGCTTCATGGTGTCCGCCACCAGTCTCAGCCGGTCCTGGCTGTGCTCCACGATCTCGCAGTCCCACAGTCTGCTCCTTCGCCTGGGTCTGTACCGCTTATCCGTTATGAGAACGACATGGGTCCGTGTGACGATAAGGTAACCGCTGCTCCCCTGTAAATCCACAGAAATACCTGCGGTTTTCATACGAAGTGATCAGGGCCCCCGCAAGGCCGTGATCCTCAAGGTAAGCTCTGAGGCCCGACAGCCTCTTTTCATATTGTGTCTTCTTCATCTAAACTCCTGTTCCGGCAGTTACTTCTTCTGTCTTGCGTCAAACGCGTCTCTTAAGCCGTCACCGATAAAATTGATGCTCAGTACTGCCAGGAAGATACAGACTCCCGGCGGCACCCACTGCCACGGGCGCAGCGTCGCGTGGATAAGTTATTGGCACTCATCAGCATATTTCCCCAGCTGGCTGTCGGCATCTGGACACCGACGCCCAGATAACTTAAGGAAGCTTCTGTCAGGATGGCCCTCGCCATCTGAAGAGTGGCTTCCACGATAATCGGAGCCATGATATTGGGGATGATATGATGAAAAATGGTCCGTCCATCCGTCGCCCCCAGTGAGATGGAGGCCTGAACGTATTCCAGTTCCCGGACCCTTAAGATCTCGCCCCTGACAAACCGCGCCGTCCCGGTCCAGTTGCAGAGGCCGATGATAATCATAATATTATAGATGCTGGGCTTTAAGATCGTTGCGATGATGATAACCAGGAACAGCACCGGAAAGCAGTAGACCACATCAACCACACGCATGATGAAGGTATCCACCCAGCCGCCGAAATAACCGGCCAGCGCACCTAAAAGAATACCGATGCCGGTGGAAATGCCGACAGCCACCACGCCAACACTCATGGAGACTCTCGCTGATAGATCACCCGGCTGAAGGTGTCGCGCCCCAGGCTGTCCGTTCCCAGGATCGTACCGCTCTTGGCCGGAGAGCTGTTTTTCAGAATAAGGCCGTTTGCATCGGTTAAGGACACGTACGGATCATTCTGAACGATGAGGGTGCCAGAATGGCCGCTGCGATCATGAGAAGAATGATGATGCTTCCAATCAGTGCCAGTTTATTTTTGCTGAACCGCTTCCACGCATCCGTTTTGAAGAGATTGGTCCGTCTTTTATATGTAATTTTTTTCTCCATGGAAGCCTCCTTAGTATCGTATTCTCGGGTCAACGAAGGAATAAAGGATATCCGCGACGAGATTGCCCACGAGAACCAGAATCGCCGTAAACAGAGTCAGTCCCATCAGCACCGCGTAGTCTCTGTTTGCGATGGCGTCAACGCCCAAAAGCCCCATACCCGGCCAGCTGAACACCTTTTCTGTGATATAGGCGCCCCCGAACAGGTTCGGAATGGATAAGCCGAAGATGGTGATAACCGGAATCAGGGAATTCTTCAGTGCGTGGCGGTAGATCACCACCTTTTCCGAAAGTCCTTTGGCCCTGGCCGTGCGGATATAATCCTGATTCAGCGTTTCCACCATGCTCGACCGGGTAAAGCGCATGACCGTGGCTAAATTGGCCAGGGACATCACCAGAGCGGGCATGACTAAGTATTTCATCTTGTTGAGAAAGAGGGCCATCCCGGTTCCCTTAAAGGTGGTATCGCCAAATCCGGACGTCGGAAACCATTTCAGCTTAATGGCAAAGATATAGATTAAACCCATGCCGAAGAAGAAGCTGGGAATCGATATTCCGATAAAGGAGAAAATGGTGAGGCCGTAATCTCCGGCCGAATACTTATGGGTTGCTGAGTAAACCCCCAGCGGTATCCCAATGACAAAGCTTAAAACAAACGCAGTTACCGTGAGCAGCAGCGTCGCCGGAAGCCGTTCCAGTATCATGGCAAGAACCTGCTGGCCTGAGTTGGTGCTGTAACCGAAATTCCCCTGCAGCAGCTCTCTCAGCCAGTTGACATACTGAATGATGATCGGCTTATTTAAGCCCATCGCTTCCTTGGCCCTCAATATGGATTCCGCCGAAGTACGCGGATTAATCATGTTGGCCAGGGGGCCGCCCGGCGCCAGTTTCATGATAAAATAGGTCAGTATTGTAATACCGAACACCACGGGAATTGACTGTATTAACCGTTTTCTTATGTATTTTCCCATCGATAACCTCCTGATCTTATTGGTGGACTGCAGCCTTCACCTGTGGGATAAACAGATCGGAGCTGACCTCTGTATACTCCATCTGCCCCTTGATGTGAGACTTATAATGTTCATACCGTCCCAGCGTCAGTCCGTCGCATTCCGCATCCGTCTCAGAAAAATCAAGCGCCACACGCTTCGGATTCAGCCGTTCCAGAAGGCCGGCTACCGCGCTCGTAATCCTGGTAACGGACTACCTCGTCAAACAGGCCGGATTCCTCCACGTCCTGAGCGTCTATGGTAGATGCCACGCCGTACCGTTTTCCTTCCTTTGTAAAGAAAAATGCTCCGGATCCTACGGTATCGACTCCGGGAATAAACCGGGTCATCTTATCGCTTCCTTCGCTGGTAATGATTAAATACAAGTCAATGTCCAGTTCTTTCAGTTTTTCAGTCACATCATGGATCACACGATTATGAAATTCAAAGTTCTTCATTTTACCTCCATTTTATGTAATAGCAGGCCGCTCTTTCACGGCTTACAAACAGTTTTTCTCAATGAAACGGTCCAGCACCCTGCAGCCAAAGAGATAGGATTCCGTGGATATGCTTTCATCATTTCCATGAACCTTCGGCAGCACTACGTCAAAGGAGTCGTCCAGCAGAAGAGGGGAGCAGCCATAAACCATACTTCCTTCCGAACCGAAAAAGCGGCCATCCGTGCGCCCCAGCGCAAGCATGGGAAGGACCTCACAGGAGAACCCTTCCTCACTGCTGATAGTCTTTAAGTCCTCGATCACGCTTTTTAGAGCAGAGTTGTCGAAATTGCTTTCGAAGCCTCTCTCAAAGCTCATGATTTCATACTGTACCCCATCCGTTACGTGGCGTCTTATAAACGCTTCAATCTCCTCTACCCGGGTTCCCGGAAGGACTTTAAATTCCAGAACCACTTCCACCGCAGCCGGAATCACATTGCTCCGGTCTCCAATCCGGTAATCCCGGAGCCCGATGGTATTCTGGTCAGAATACCCGAAAATGTCGGCTGCCACCGGGTTGTCGCAGTCACGGCTTCCCAGAATCCGCGCCATGGTCTCCTGTGTCGCGTGGCTTCCAAAGTCCAGCTCCTCCTCCGCGCCAAAGACTTCCTCCAGCACGGCGGCAAGCTTTAAAATGGCCTGATCGCCGCCGGGCGCGCTGGCGTGGCCGCCGCGTCCCGAAGCCGAAAGCTTTACCTTGCACACGGCCTTTTCTCCCACCGTCACCATCATATAGTCTTTTCCGTTAATCCGAAGGGGAAAACCGCCGCCTTCGTTGATGACCGCGGCATGCACAAACAGGTCCGGTTTTGCCTCTTTTACGTACTCCATGCCGAATGTACTTCCCGCTTCCTCATCGATGGTTGCCAGGAAATAGACGTCGCGCTTCAGCTTCCGCCCCGACCGTTTCAGGTTCAGAAACGCGTTCAGCTCCATCACGGTCAAATGCTTCGTATCCAGCGTTCCCCTGCCATAGATCCTGCCTCCGTCTTCCACTCCGCCGAACACCGGCCAGTTCCATTTGTCAGCATCACCATCCACCACATCGACATGGGATATCAGCACAAGTGGCTCCTTTTCCGGCTTCTCGGCCGGTAAATGAGCGAGAAGATTTAAGCGTTCCGGATCCTTATAAATCCGCTCTGTCTCAATTCCCTCTTCCTTTAAGATCTCTTCGAGGTACATGATGGCTTCCTTCTCGGAGGGAGAAGCGGTTACCGAGGGAATAGAAATGAGATGAATCAGTGTCTCTTTCACATTATCCATGAATTAAGCCTCTCTGTACGGAATCTCGATTAATGCAGTCTGGCGTTTGCTGATGAGCCTGCATCCGTCATCGGTCAGGATTACATCATCCTCGATGATCGCGCAGGGAAGTCCATCCGGCTGAAGTACGGTCGGTTCCAGCGCGTAGATCTCATTCTTTCTTAAAACGCCCTGGCAGCTGACCTTGGCCTTGTTTGGCCCGAGGGTCGTTCCGCCGTCGTGCACTTCTAACCCCACCTGATGGCCTACGGAATGAGGAATATTGGGATAACCGCTGTCCAGAATGGACTGTCTTCCAACCGCGTCCACCTCGTAGCCCTTCATGCCCGGTTTGATCACCTTCATGACCTCACCGACAGCGCGGATGGCCCCGTTTGCACAGTCGGTGACCTCCTTCGGAGCATGCTCCTCGCCCGGTTTTAAGAAGTACATGGTGCGCGCAATATCGGAGGTATAGCCGTTAAATCGGATGCTGAAGTCGATCACCAGCATATCACCCGGCATGCAGATATTCTTCGCGTTCGGCTTCCTGTGGGACATGCCGCCCTTGACGAGAAGAACCAGCGGATATTCCGGCGGATTTCCGAAAGCGGTGACTACGTTCCGCTTCGCACACTCTTCCATCATGATCTCTCCCACATCGATTTCACTGAGTCCTACATGGAGACGTTCAAAAAGTGCGTCGTATATATCGGTCGTCAAACGGCTGCACTCCTCCATAATGGCAACCTCGCTGGGAGTCTTTACCGCGCGGAGTTCTTCCAGCATCCGGTAGCTTCCGGTCTTTAACGCCTTCATGCGGTCCTCCCCCAGCGCGCCGCATACTTTTTTATAGAGCCCCAGCCCAAGACCGTCACAGCGGGAATCCTCGGTGGAGTCGTTGACCGCAATCCGGTTTGGCTTCTTTTCGTCACATACTGCTGTAAATTCCTTCATAATGGTGTCCGGCGTCACCGTCTTCACACAGGTAAAGATCCCGGAGGCTTCATAAACCGCCGCATCGGACGCTTCCGCAAATGCCATCCGGTCTCCATCCGCTGTCAGCACAAACAGGACCTCATTCTTCGTATCGGTATTGAACATCAGTTCCAGCGACGGATCCTGATTCTGCCTGGAATAAAACATCCACATATCGATCTGATTTTCTTTTAAAATCTGGACTGCACGGTCCATCTTCTCAACCGCTACATTTTTTCTGTCTACCATAATGTTCCCCTTCTTCCTTTTTTACAATTATTCATTCACCGTGACTGCCGCAGACTGCCTGACGGACTGCACGTTCAAGAACCCGGCATCCAAACAGCACCGATTCCCGGATGAATCTTTTCATCGACGCCGTGAACCATGGAAACGGCCTGATCAAAGGTCATATCCCAGGAAGCACCGGACTGTAGCCGTATACCTTCGCCTTCATGGGCACCAGGAAACGGCCGTCGCTGGATCCCATGGAAATGAACGGAAGCAGCTCCGCCCGTTTCCCGGCTTCTCCCAGCTCCATCCTTGTCGCTTCCTCCAGGCAGCCGATCAGCCCGCCTTCCGGCTGGCTTTCATAGCCCTCGCTGAAGGATAAAATCCGGCAGTCCGCATCCCATTTTTCCGCCAGACTGTCCGTAAGTTCTTTCAGATATTCGGTTCCGTAACCTGGCAGAAGCCGCACATCGCAGATCACCTTCACCTCGCTGCTGTTTTTCCCCTGTATCATGGTTACGGTCATGGTATTCCGGTTCATGGCCGTTAAAATATTGTTCATAACCGGGGAAAGTACCTCTCCGAGACGAGCGGCGTCCTGCCCTGCATCCGGTTCACCGTGACTGCCGCCGTCCACGCATTGGGAAAGCCGTTGTTCAAAGTGCGCGACCGTAGGCAGCTTCCTCTGCTCCAGTTCCATGGACCCGATATCGGCCACCAGCTTCATGGCTCTTACCATCCATCTCCGCTTCCGAAGAACGGCCCTTTTGCCAGTCTGGCCGCCACCGTAAATTCCACGGTGCCGCATCCTTCTGCCCGACTCACATAAGTAAAAAGCCGTATCTCCCACCAGAATCGGGAACCTCCGCCTTCGCTGATTACCTCACTGTTTTCAAAGAGCTCTCTTCCTGTGATGGGACGGCTTCCTGCCGGGATGGTTTCCTCCAGAAATGCGGAAAGCCCGCAGGCGCTGCCGCTCTCCTCATCACAGGTCACCAGAAGGAAGACATCCCGTTTCCTGTATTCTCCATTTTCCGCCAGCGCCAGAAAAGCCGCCAGTTCCATGACCGTCAGCTGCTTCGTATCCACGGTGCCGCGTCCGTAGATATAACCGTCCTCCTCCACCGCGGCAAAGGGCGGATCTTCCACTGGGACTCCTTGGCCAGAACCACGTCAATATGGCTCATAAGAATCAGCGGCCGGTCCGCCGCTTCATCCTCAGCCGAATCCCGGTCAGGTCCGGCGCCCTCATCCATATGGAAGGAAGCCGGAAGGCAGGCCAGGAGATTTCCCCTGCCGGGAGCACTCTCGTAAATCTTCGAATTGATCCCTTCCTGTTCAAGAATCTGCTGAATGTAATCAAGCGCCATTTTTTCATTTCCCGGTGGATTTGTGGTATCGATTCTGACCAGATCCTTAAAACTTCTGTATAATCGTATTTCATTTGCCTCTCCATTGGTGAAATGGCCCAAAACAATATGCTTTGGGCCATTTCACCTCATTCATTTAGTTCCGCAGGCAGCGGGATTTTAGACTTTATTGAGCCACGCTCCATTTTTCGATCTGGAAGGTAATTCCACGGAAATCTCTTTGCAAAGTTCTGTACCTTCTCGCTGACTCCTGCAAGGCTCTTCTTACCGTATAACGGAATCCGGCACATCTTCGGAAATCAGCTTGCCGATCTCATGGTAGCATTCTGTCTCGCTCCTCAGGCTTTGTGCTGTAGAGCTGCTTTTCACGAATAATTGATCAACCTCAGGATTGCTGTATGTAACGAAGTTTCCAGGTACCTGGCGCATCAGCTGTGGTTAAGTCACATTCTATACTTCGTCCGGATCGGCCTCCATGCCGAAGCCTAAGGTGTAGCAGGCAAAATCGTCTGCCGTTACACGGCGCGGGCTGCCGCTGTCATCAGATGGGAACAGCTTCGTATAAGCCAGTGTGGAAAATCCTGCTCGATGATCTCCATCTCCACGCCGATTTCCTTCCACTGCTGCTGGATCAGCTGCGCAACGGAATTGCCGTCCGTGCTGGTTACAAGATCATAGGTCAGATGAAGTGTTTTCCATTCTTCTCGTAAAATCCGGTTGATGCGTTTCCATGGTGACTATCCGCCTCTTCAAAAGGGATTTTCTTTTGCCGGATCATACGGATACTTTCTGGTCACATCGTCGCTGTAGGTCAGTGATTGCTCAGGAAGATGCTGTCCTGAACAGTAGCCGCTCTCCCCCATAGACGGTCGCTACAATCTTGGCTGTCAATCACCGTAAGCCAGGGCCTGGCGTCCTTTAAATCGCTAAATCTTCATTTAACTGGTTTAAGCCGATATAATATACGCTTAACATATCATACGTTTCCACTCTGACTCCGCCCATCGCCTCTACGGTCTCGATCTCTGAAGCGCTTAAGCCGTACAGTACATCCAGCTCGCCATTGATCAGGGACGCCGTCAGTGTAGTCTCATCACCAAACTTCACATAGACACGGTCAATGTGGCTTTGCACCGAAGTAGTCCTCGTTCTTCTCCAGTTCAATGTATTGGCCGGATTTCCACTCAACGAATTTATACTTGCCGGTTCCGATCGGGTGATCGGTTAAAATCGTCGGTATCCCATGTGCCCGGATCCACATCTCCCAGAATGTGCTTCGGCAGAATACACGTATACATGTTTCCGATAAATGCGGCGTTCGCCTCTTCCAGTTCCACAACAACCGTCTTGTCATCCGGTGTCGTAATGCCGGAGACGCTGTCCGCGCTTCCCTCCTGGTACGCCTTGGCGCCGACGATGGAGACGATACGGCTGTCGCGCCGCCCTTGTAGGTCGGTGCCGCTAAGGATGTCAGTGTAAATGCAACGTCCGCAGAAGTAAACGGTTCTCCGTCATGCCATTTGACGCCGTCTCTCAAATGGAAGGTGACGTCCGCCGTCGTCCGACACATCCCAGCCTTCCGCCAGAGCCCCTACATAGTTCAGTTCTTCATCCGAATTACCAGATAATCGAAGATCATACACTGAACATTGCTGTCCGGTGTTCTCGGCTGAATCGTCGGGTTTTAAGTTGGCTACCTCAGAGGTTCTGGCCAATCTGCACCACGGTTTTTCTTCCCCGTATTTCCGCTTCCGATCCCGCTTCAGCGCTCGGAACGGTTCCGCTCCC
>VOFH01003030.1_pt1 | contig 11284 bp, 20 predicted proteins | sample 5384091 | NCBI WGS metagenome assembly VOFH01 (sample SAMN12384727, study PRJNA508395) | human gut metagenome | isolation source: healthy gut G | host: Homo sapiens
GTCGTACATTCTGCCCAGCACCCGCGCGGTGTCCGCGATGCTCTCCTTCTGCCAATCTAGTGGGCCGACGGGTCCGATATGTAGTGCCCATGCCCAGGTCGTGGGCGGCCACCCTCGAAGGCGCAGCGGGTCCTGGTGCTGGTCTTCTCAAAAAAATCAGGGCGACGTTCTCTTGCCCTGAGGTCCACCGGCACTCCTGCCTTCTTTTTTCGCCTTGGAGCCCGGCGGACAGATCCAGCAGGTAACGGATCTCCGGTGTATAATCTTTTCAATGTCAAAAATGTCTTCCTTTTTAAATTCATGGCCGCTACCTCCGTTTTTGGTCGTGTTGTATATTTATTAATATAAATAAATATTTATACTATAATTTACTACACCTTTTTACACTCTGTCAAGTGGCGGTTGGTTTTAGGTTTAAAAAGCTTCGACATCTGCGCCCGCCGCCTTGCGGTGGATAATCCCCACCAGCTCATCCACGGTGTAAACCTTAAAACGGCTGATCCGGTACTGCTTCGCCAGCTCCTCCAGGAGCCCCAGATACAGATCCCGGTAGTCCCAGCCCTCCCGCAGCTTCATCTCCCGCGCCATCTCCGGAAACAGCTTTTCCGTGAAAGAAAAAGCCGGGGATTTTGTTCAGCTCATCCTCCATCTCCGGGCGCAGGTAAGCCAAAAAGCGCGGAAGCTCGGACATCATCTTATCAAAATAGTAGGCTTCCCCGCCGGGCGTCGATGTAATACCCCTTGCCGCCCAGGCCGTACAGCATGCGCTTTGCGTCAAAATAGCCCAGGACCATGTTCCGCTTGGCGCGCCTGCGGTCGAACTTTCCAGGATACCGCCCAAGTCCTGGCGCGGGTAAATGTGGTAGAGCTTCACGTCTTCAGGCACCTTTTAAACGCCGCCCGTGTCCACCCCAGCCCGTAAATCCGCACCACGATGATATCGCAGCCCCGGTCCATCAACACGTCCACGGGCACGTTGTTGACCCCGCCCCGTCCATGTAGAACTTGCCGCCCAGGCGCTCCTGCTTAAAGCCGATCAGGTAGGCGCTGGCCATCAGCATGTCGCCGATCCCCCTCCGGAACCTCCTTTAAGTCCACCACCAGGGGCTGGCGGTCCGAGAGGGAAAGTGTCACCACGTACAGCTCACGCTCCAGAACTCCTGATCCGCTCCTCGTCCACCAGCTCGTCGATCAGCCCCTTTAGGGGGGCGATGCTCAAACCCGCGCTCCTTAAAGCCGTCCCACCCGCCAGAAAATCCGGCAGGTTCTTCAGCTGGAAATTCTTGATTTTGTCCATCAGCGTGTCGTCCACATCCATCACCCGGGGAGTAGCTGTTCTCCCGATGCGCTCTGCCTTGGCGAAATCGTCCATGCAGACCAGGGCCCCGTTGGTAGGGCTCCCACCGAGGTCCCGGCCACGCCGCCCCGCCTCCTTTGATGGCCTTCCAGGCTCCCACCTGGTACGCCCCTTGGCGCCTTCCGCCCTCCAGGACAGGCCGTATTCCTTATTCAAATCCAGCTGTAGCTCCATGTACCATCCTCCCGCCGCCGCCCGGCCCCTATCCCCGACATCTTCGCGCAAGAAATGCAGCCGGTCTCACGATAGCCAGGCTCAAAAACGAAACCGCCACAAACCATAAAAGTTGCGTGCCCATGTCCGCCAGGCCAAATGCGGCAAGAGCCGCCGCCAAGCGCCGCAGGCAAACCAGAATGTTGTAAGCGCCCTCTGGGCCAGCTCCAGCCCAGAAATAATAAAACACCGTCATCCAACCGATCACTGCCATATTTCGTTCTCCTTCCGTTATTGAAACAGTTGATAGCCGGAATGGAAGGCGGCGCACGGAATGAGATCCACGGGCCAGCCGGCCGCCGTCCTATTTCCATATACAGCTATGTATTCAATAACCGAAGCGTTTATTCCACAGTGTCCATCTTTTCCTCATTCCAGGGCCGGGGCTCCCATCCCGGGCAACGGTCTATCCCAGGCAACGGCCCATCCCAGGCAATGGCCCATCTCAGGCAACGGCCCATCCGGGCAACGGTCTACATTAATATGCAGCCATATGCACTCATGCAGAATATTTGCCACATTCTATTCATTGCGCCTCTGCCTTGCCGCCTCAAAACATCAGGACAGGCCGCCACCGCCGCGTTCAGGGGATTCCCCCTGCCCGCCATCGGAATCTTCACATAGCAGTCCGCCATGGCGGCGGTCTCGTCCGTCAGGCCGTTGGCCTCGTTTCCGATGAGGAAGCCAATCGTGACCGGTATAGTCCTCCCGGTCGTAATTATTCGACGCCCTTTAAAGGTGAGCCGCAAACAGCCGGACACCCGCGGACTTGATCTGATCAGGACCGCGGAAATCGTCTGCGTAGAAGAAAGGCACGCGGAGGATGGCCCATGGTGGAGCCGGATCACCTTCGGATTGCTAGATATCCGCGGTCTCCCGATTCATCACCACGCCGGTGATGCCCGCGCCCTCCCCCGCGCGCAGAATCGTCCCCAGGTTGCCCGGGTCCTGCAGGGTTTCAAGGATCATGAGGCAGGCCTTGGCCGCAGGCGTTTCACCGCCCGCCCTGCCGCCTGTTTCGCGGCCCGACTTTGCCGCCGTTTTGCCGCCCGTTCACCGCTTCCCCCCGGCAGCAGTTCCTCTAGGCGGTAATGGCGCTGTCTACCACAGCCAGCACGCCCTGGGGCGTCGGGTGTCACCACCATATAGTTCATCACCACGTCCGGAACCGTCTCTTCGGGGAAAACCCTCCATCCACCGGCGATTCTCAGGCGATGCGGCAAAATCCTCGGTCACATAGAGCTCCTCCACCTGATCCGGGTACTAATTCCCGGCACATGCGCAGGCCCTCGGCCACAAACCGGTTTCCTCCGCGGGCCTTGGCCTTGCCGCGCAGGTTCTACGACCCGTTGACCTGTTTGTTGATGTGCTGTTGATCATGCCGTTTTCTCCTGTCCCACAAATCCGGTCCAGTTCACTCAAAGCCACAGCACCTTGGGGCCGTCCGGCAGACAGGAGCGCTTGAACTGCTGACTGAAAATCTCCGGTAAAATACCTTCAGCCACTTTAAAACAGTCCCGTCATACTGGCCGTCAAAAGCCGTGAGCGCCAGACGGAAAACCTTGGCCGGCCGGTAACCGTACCGCAGGATATGATACAGAAAGAAATCGTGCAGCTCGTAGGGGCCGACCAGATCCTCGGTCTTCTGGGCGATCTCCCCGTCCTTTTGGCGGCAGAAGCTCCGGGCTCACCGGGGTATCCAGAATACGTCTAAAAGCACTGCTTTCAGTTCTTCCTCCCCGCACGTGTCGGCGTAATAGCGACCAGATGGCGCACCAGCGTCTTCGGAACCGACGCATTGACGCCCCATACATGCTCATATGATCCCCGTTGTAGGTGGCCCAGCCGAGCGCCAGCTCTGACATATCGCCGGTGCCGACCACCATGCCGTTTAACCGGTTCGCCAGATCCATGAGAATCTGGGTCCGTTCCCGGGCTTGGGCATTTTCATAGGTTACATCATGGTTGTTGATGTCATGACCGATGTCACGAAATGAATCGTAACCGCTTCCTTATGTCGATCTCAGTCAGCTGATGCCCCACCTTCTTCGTCATCAGACAGGCATTCTGATACGTCCGGTCCGTGGTTCCAAAGCACGGGCATGGTCACAGCATGAATCTGATGTCTCGGTATGTTCAGCATATCAAAGGCCCGCACCGTCACCAGCAAAGCCAAGGTGGAATCGAGGCCGCCGGAAATGCCGAGAACCGCATGGCTGCAGCCGGTATGGGCAAGACGTTTCTTCAGCCCCATGGCCTGAATGGACAAAATCTCCTCGCAGCGTCTGTTTCTCTGCCCTTCATCCGTCGGAACAAACGGCATCGGATCGATGGGGCGTTCCAGGTCATACTCCTCTTCCGTTATATGAAATCCAACCGTAACATATGAGCCGGTATTCAGGACCGGATACGTAGAAAGGCGTCTTCTCTCATTATTTAAACGCTCCATATCCATATCCGCAAAAATCGTCTCGTTGACAAAACGGCGGGACTCTGCCAGACAGGTGCCGTTCTCGCGATCAGATTCTGTCCGCCGAACACCAGGTCCTGGGTGGACTCCCCCTCCCCGGCGTTTGGCGTACACGTAGCCGCAGACCAGGCGGGCCGACTGCCCGCAAACCAGTTCTCTGCGGTAAGCGTCCTTTCCGGTGGTTTCGTCGCTGGCGGAGCAGTTGACCATCACCGTCGCCCCCGCCATACAGTGGCGGATGCTGGGCGGGCAGGGAACCTCACACGTCCTCACAAATCTCCGCTCCGATCACAAGCCCCGGAGCCTCCTTGCAGGCGAACAGCAGGTTTCCGTACCCATGGGCACTTCCGCCCTCCCACTCTGCCGGCACCGGAATCTCGCTTGCCGGGGAAGTGGCGCGCCTCATAGAATTCCCGCGTAGTTGGAAGATTCCGCTTGGAATCAGCCCCAGAAGCGTTCCATCCTAAGGCCGCCGCCGTTTGTACAAGCTTTCCCCCGCGCGCTCCCAGGGGCCGACAAACACCAGCATGTCCTTCCTGCGGTGGCCTCGGCCACCCGTTTCAGAGCCGCCTTCGCCCCTTTAGCAGCGTCTCCTGGCGAACAGGTCGCCGCAGGTGTACGCGGTGAGACACAGCTCAGGGGAACACCATCAGCTTTGCGCCCTTCTCATATCCTCTTCCATCAGCCGGATAACCTGATCCCCGTTAAATTTCGTATCCGCCACCCGCACGTCCGGTGTCGCCGCTGCGACACGGATAAATCCATCTTTCATCATAAAAATTGCCTCCATCTATCTGCTTGCCCGCTTTTTTACGGAAAAATTCTCTCCGACAAGGAATACGTTTCCCGGCCCTGTCACCAACTGGAGGTTGATGACAAGTTCGGTCTTTTCCTTTTTATGCCTGTCACCAACCGCAGGTTGATGATAAGATTTAGCGACATTATCATTATCCTCTCGAAAAACAAGGCGTGATTTACATTTTTCGGAAAATGATGTACATTGGATACTGTGAAAAATGCGGCCTGCGCCGGTGGTCCTTTCCATTCAAAAAATACGCCCGGCGTTTGACGGCGGGCGAAAGGAGTCACATATGATTCATGAATTTTCCAGAACCGGAATGCTCATCGGGGAAACGGGCCTGCGGGCATTGGAGGAGCCACGTTGCGGTCTTCGGGAGTAGGCGGGGTGGGAAGCCACGCCATCGAGGCCCTGGCCAGAAGCGGTGTGGCAGCCTGGCGCTTGTGGACAACGACACCGTCTCCCCCACCAACATAAACCGCCAGTCCATCGCCCTGCATGCGCACCGTTGGGCAGTATAAACCCAGGTGATGAAGCAAAAAATCGCGACATCAACCCGGACTGCCGCGTCTCAACCTTTGAGACCTTCGTGCTCCCGACAACATGGACGCGCTCTCACAGATCGGCCCTGTGGACTGACATCCTGATGCAATCGACACGGTGATGGCTGCTGGCGCTGGCTGTCTGCCCGGGGACCAGGCATCCCATCATCGCCCATATGGCACCGGCAACAAGCTCCACCCGGAAAGCCTTTGCCATCTCCGACATCTGAGACCAGCGTATGCCCCCTGTGTAAGGTCATGCGCAAGGAGTTAAAGGCCCGTCAGGTCAAACGGCTTACGGTCTGCTGGTCCCCGTGGAGCAGCCGCTGACCCCGCCCCACTTCGAGGAGGATACGGCGCCCGGCGCGCCACCCGGGAAGCGTTCGTTTCGTTCCGCCTGTGGGACTGGCGTTGATCGCCGACGGATCGTCCGCCATGACCTGTGCGGCCTGAACTAGCGGGCCTGGAAGAAGCCTAAAGCGGGCCGGGCTTGGCGAGGCATGAAGCAGGCCGGGTTCCAGACTCCGGCACCTCAAAGGGGCGGCGTCACCGGAATCGGAGCCCGAACCGCGTGTTCAGCTGGCCGCCGCCTGATCTTTGTGCCGAAAAGTAGATGATCCTCGTGGAAATTGTCTGTAAAAGCGCTTCGTCCCACAGAACCGGTCTGCTGGCCGCTGACGGTGGTCCGCCCAGTCCCGGTTCTTTTTTCCCTTCAGCGGTATCTCCTGCCGTGAAACCGGTAAACCACCTGGTGTCGGTCGGGACAGGAGATGTCGGTAAATAAAAGGCCGGAGATTCGCCCCAGCTCCGCCAATATTTTCCCCGTATTCGCTGTCGTAGATACACTCCCGGTCCTGGACTCCGTATACATTGTCAAGGAGCTCATCGGCGCCTGCATCGGTCAGCAGCGCGTAAGGGTGGGCGGGCATAGTAGGCGTTCGCCCATAGTTGAAGATAAACCCCGCTCCGCCTCCTCCGTGCAAAATGTGATTCCAAGCTCCTTCAGATTTCGGATCTGTTCCAGCTTCGAACCTGATTTTCCGGGGCAACGCCCATCATCTCATCCACCGCCCGGTTCACCCTGTAAATAATAATCTCCCGGAACGCCACCCCAGGAGGACGAACAGCAGAACCCAGTAACAATATCCACATATACGGATTTCTCCCTCTAAAATATAATCATCGGGCGATCACTTTTTTGCCGCCCGCTTCCACCGCTCCCACCGCCATGTCGTACATCAACTTGGTCCGCGCGTCAACAGCACCACAGGATCTGTTCCAGGTCCCCTGTCGTGCTCCTTTTTCAGAAGCGGTCCGCCTCGTTCACCCGCGATCTCCGCAGCCATATCCACCGGGAAATGAAAGATGCCCGTGGAAATGGACGGAATGCGATCCGGCGGACGCCGTTCTTCACCGCCAGCAGCAGGCTGTTCCGGTAGCAGGCGGCCAAAAGCTCCTGCTCCCCCATTCTCACCGCCGTTTCCCACACCGGCCCCACCGTGGATCACATATTTGCAGGGAAGGTTGTAGGCCTTGGTGATCTTGGCCTCGTCCCGTCTTGCAGCCGCCGAGCAACCGGCACTCCGCCAGCAGCTCCGGCCCTGCCGCCCGGTGGATTGCCCGTCCACTCCGCCGCCTCCCAACAAGGAGGAATTGGCCGCGTTCACAACCCGCATCCATGCCGCTCACCTTCGTGATATCCCCTAAAGCTGTCTCCACAATCGTCTTATACATATTTCCCAACTCCAATCTATCTGTCTCAAAACCGCCATGATGCCAAACCGGCAATCTGTTATATTTATCATAACACACTGCGCGCCTATTCTTCATTAATTTTTGTTAAATTTTTTAAAAAATTCTCCCCCACGGATATAAAAAGCGGCTCTTCCACTAAGCAATCCGCGTGATAGCCTCTTCGATAAAACGAATCACCGGACTTCGCAAAGCCCGGTGATTCGTTCAAATATCAGTATGCGACTGCCTGTTATGCTACAGGAAGACGATGCCCCGCATTCTTCCCGAAATGATCATTCCTTCCAAGTACATTCGTGGAAAGGATGGCTCTTTTTCTCTCCATCCAGCTATTTCGCCGCCCGAATCAGTTCCACAAAATCAATGCCTCATCGGTCGCCATCTGCGCCGTCACCTTCGCCCTGATCCGCAGGTACAAAAAGTCCGCGATGTCCTCCCGGTCACCTGACGGCCTTTTTAGCATCCGCGTGTTCTGCTTGCCGCCCATGGCTTGCCCACGTTCACTTTCTCCATGTGGAAGCCCTGGTCGTACAGGCCGCGGATGGTCTTCAGGCTCTTTGCCACGATGAATACGCGCTCGCCCTCATACTTGCCAGCGCGTAAAATTGGCGTACGCCTTCTTACTCCACCAAATCAAAGGATGGACGAAGCACACTGCTTGGGGCAGGCCATCTTTAAAGGCCTCCTTATTCACCACGTCCTTCACCCACCTGGTCGTCCACCACCATGATTCTGGTGGCCTTTGTCACCCAGGCTCAGACCGCCGCCACCTGTCCGTGGATCAGACGGTCGTCTATCCAGTACATTCACAATCTCCATCATTGCTGTCTCTCCTTCCCTTCTTTTTCCCTCTCACCGACACAAACACCGGCGAGGTCAGGCTGCGTCCCGTTCTTCTGCCATATGCGCAGGCGCAGGTTTTCCGTCCTGTTCCATCTGAATCTTCTTTTTATATGAAACCTCGTAGGAGCTCTCCGGGTAAGCCTTTTCCACCGGAACTTGTAGGCGTTATGCCACCAGGGATCGTCGGTAGTGGGTGATGTCGCCCCAGGTCTCCTTTGTCAGCCGTCTCACCTCATCCCAGAGCGCCACCACCTTGGAGCCCTGAACAGCTCCCGGACGGAGACCTGGTACTCCGTCCCGTCGATGGTCAGGCGCATGGTGCTGTCGCATCCGCCTCCACCTCGAAGATAAACCCTTCGGTGGTCACGTTGCTGGGGCCCATCCATTTGCCGGTGGCCGTGGACTGGTAGGTCGTCATGGCGAAATGCAGCTGTTGCCGTCCACATGGGTGATCTCCTGGCCGTAGTTGTTCCAGCACTTTTCGATGCTGAGAATCCGGCCGTCCACCTCAGGCGCCCCGTCACTCCTTCAGCCACTGGTCGCGGTAAACCCGGGTGTCCGGCCCCCATCCCAGCTCCAGCCGGAATTTGAACCGCACGGTGCCCTGAGGCGTTTCGCGCTCCCACTTGCCGGAGTGCACCACCATCTCCTCAAGCACATTGTCCCGCAAAATCTCCACCCGGTCCACAGCGGACGTGCCTTTCACGTGGAATTCCAGCTCCACCTCGCCGCCGGTCTCCACCCCGCCGCCCATGGGGACGCCGTCCACCGTGTAATCCCACCTCGATGCGGCTCTGGGACACCCCGTAGACGCGGCGGTTCACAAACGCGTCCCAGATGGCCTCCCTTGGTGTTGTCCGTTGCCAGGGCGCACATACTGCCGTGCTCGAACACGCCCGGAACGCTGTGGTTGTCGCCGGCTGCAATGATGCCCACCTTATAACCCCGGTTTAGGGCCCTTCTCGTAGGTGGTCTCACCCGGTTCTTGGGCCCATGTGGACGTGCCGGTTCATGGACAGCGGGCCGTCGTCGTTCTCGCTGGAGCCATGGCTGGAGTAGATCTCCGCGAAGGGGGGAGAACTGCTCGTCGTGGGTATCCAGTTCTTTCCCGGGAACCCGGCTGGTATGCCAGATGGTGGGGATGCCGATCACGTTGCTCCTTTAAAACCGTCCGCCAATTCCTTATAGCGCATCGGATGCCTCTGCTGCCCGTCGTTGTCCAGGAAGAATACATTGTGGTCCCCGTCAGACCGGCGCCCTGCCACTCGTACCCCATAAACAGGGAAACCGTCCTCGTTGGCCTTCTGGGTGAACGCGCGCAGCGTCTCCCAATCCCCGGCGACCACCTGGTCGTCATAGCGTCCTCCACCGCCAGCCCATACTCCGTAGGGCGCATATAAAACGGATAGTAGGCGATGGGCCAGAAGTCCATCTCTTCTTAATCTGCTCGTACCACTGCGGCAGCGCCTCCATCTGCTCGTGATGAAGGTTGCTGTGCATATCCGTCAAAGTTTTCTATACTTCATCGACAAAATCTCCTCTAGTTTCCACAGGCCCCCTGACCGCCTCCGGGCAGATTTGCGCCCTGGCCCACTCCTCGGGGTTCTTTGCGCGCCCCCACTGGGTCAGACGTTTCTGCCTGGCGCAGAGTTCCTGTTCATTTTCGATCAGCCTTCTGATCTCCTCTTGCCCCACAAAGCAGTTCTCCCGCCCTGCCGGGCCTAAACCATCGGCCGCCCCGCACGGATCGCCGCCGGGCACATGGTCCCGTGCGCCGTCCCCTCCTCCGGCCGGCCAAAGGCCCCGCCAGGTTCTCCCGCTCATCCGGGTCAGCCTCCAAATCATACACATACCGGCCGCCTGCGGCCAAGCTCTTTGTACCGGCCGCATACCCGCTGCCTGGGCGAGACCCGTTCGCCCCCACTCCAACATCTGTTGGACTCTCACCCACCGGTTCCCGCCGTCCGGGCGCCAAAAATCGATGGCGCGGCCCCTGTGCCACTCAAAGGGCTCGCGCCCGGAGGCCCAAGCACCGTGCGCGACACATCCAAGAGGCTCACCGTCCGTGAAAACACGCCGTGCGGGATACCGGTCCCCGCGGCACCATGGGCACCGAGCGCGTCCTCGTACAGGGCCTGTTTTCCAAAAATTTTGCGTCTGCCCAGCTGCTCCCGTGGTCGAGGTGTAGATAAACAGGTGCCGGCGGTCCGCGAACGCCTCACGGAAGCGGTCGTAAACAGCCCCACATAGCAGTCCAGCCGCTCCACCAGACCGCAATGGCAGCCGGCCGCGCAGTTTCGTATGCGCTCCCCGGAGCACTCCTGCCGATAGCCGCCGTAGAAGGAGAGCGCCGGGATTTCCGCCCATGTCTCGCACTCCTTTACCGTGGCGCTCCTGGTATTTCCGGTACAGCGCCTCCTCGCAGGCAAAGGGGAAGTGGGGGCTGTAAAAGCCAACCACCAAAAACAGCGGCTGCTCCGGTACGCTCCTCCGGTACGCCTTAAGAAATTCCATGGCAGATTCGTACACCTGCCGGTCGTAGATCACCGGCGAGCAGCCCGCTCCACGGCCTTCAGGCAGTTTTTCCGGTTCGTGGTCCCCATGTAGGCGCCGAACTCCGTGCGGTTCTTCCCGCCGGTCCCCCAGTACTGGGAGGTGATGTCCCCGCAAGAGCCGCTCGTCGAACCCCGTGCTTCTGGTCGTCCCCCTTAAAGTGCATCCGTCCGATTAAGACGGTCCGGTATCCCAGCCGCCCCATCTCGTGGGCGATGGTCGGCATGTCCCACCGGCAGCGAGGAGTCATTGTTAAAAATCCCCCAAATCCGACGGCAGCCGCCCTGTGAGAAAAGACATCCGGGAGGGCACGCACAGGGGCGCGTTGCAGTAGCACCGGTCGTAGAGCTGCCCATCCCCGGTGATCTAAAAGCTCCGGCGTGTCCCCGCGGGTCCGAAAAACCGGTATAGCGCATGCCGTGCTGGTCCGGCATGACCAGGCAAATATCGCGTTTTTCCATATTTAAATCTTATAAGGCCGGATTTTGTCTCCGCAATCCGGCCTTCCACTACATAATTCCAAGAACCACCATAACCGCCGCAAACACCTGAACCCCAAAACGATCTTGGTTGCATTCCATTTCTTCTTGTCCATGAGATACCAAACCGCCAGAGTCACGAGAAGCGGCAGCACTTTTGCCAGCATGATCTTTGTCAAAGATCTGTTCCTGCGGGAGAGAGGCCATCTCGCCGCTGACAAACTTGAAATCACATTGGCCTTCACAGTGGTCGCAGCCGCCTCGGCTGTACGTAAT
>VOFH01003003.1_pt1 | contig 11275 bp, 6 predicted proteins | sample 5384091 | NCBI WGS metagenome assembly VOFH01 (sample SAMN12384727, study PRJNA508395) | human gut metagenome | isolation source: healthy gut G | host: Homo sapiens
AGCATGCTTGTAACTCCACTTTTGGCCTTATAACAATAAGGGAAATTGTACCAGAGGCAAATACTGACACGGCCTTATAAAATGTATTGGGGCATATAGCCTGTGGAGTAACACCCCTGTCTTGGTAGGGTGGCCTGATGACCTCATGAGTACCTTATGATTGTAATGCCATAGAACAGTTGCCCTGGTGGGTGCTGGCCAAGTTGCCTGAACATAGAATGTGGAGAAGCGTTATTAAAGCTAGCATGCGTGCAGATAGCAGTGGCAAATGTTGTATGCCAGAGGGTGGTAGCTATAGCTAACCTTCCCACAAGGGAAGCTGGTAATGGCAGAAGTGGTTTATATGACTGCTAAGCTCCAATGGTTATATTTGGGGAAGGTTTCGTTGGAGATGGTTGACTAGATGAAATTCAAAATGACTAATTTAAAGTTTCTTCAACTGGCTTATTAAAATGAGCTAATAATAAATAACCTATGAAGCTAGAGATGTGATTGTAGCTATGGTGGATACAAAAATGGTTTTAACAATAATACTTTGGGTAGTGATAAAGTAATAACCCACTTGACCTATTTAAGGGGTAGTGATGAATTTAAAAATTGTCTTTCGTTGGTGTGGCTCCGTTATACCCAGTGAAAGCTATTATGTTGCCTAGTGTTTTTGTAGTAGCCAAGAGCTAGATGCCGTTGGTGTAACTAGCCCTATTGTGGGTATTGCTAAACACCAGTAGCAACTGACACTTTTGTGACTTAATAGTTAACCATAGATGGCAGTAACTACTGACGCAGGCTAAATCCAAGGCCTGCCAGGGTATGCAGGATAACAGGCTGGTAACTAACTGTGAGAATTTATACCCAAACTAGATTTCAGGCTAAGAATGTAACTATTTCTATGGAATAAGGAAACTATTGTATGACTAAAGCCAAATTATTGCTGGGTATGTTATTTATGGTAAGTGCAGGAGGCAAACCCTAACTAAAAAAAACTATAGCATGTGGAAAATAAGAGTTATAAATTGGGAAACTAAGATGTATGCAGAAGTAAGGCAGGGAAAGCTGAGATGGGCATGCCCAGCATGTGGTATGTAGTAGCAGTGCTGGGTTGTGAAGTTGGTTGTGTAGATATATTCCCTGGAGGAGGAAGAAACAAGAAATTACTTGTAGTATTGGGTGTTTCCTTAAGATGACTGACAACCAAACTTTTGTAACCTTTAAATAGACCTAGTAATGAAATAGCCTCACACTACCTTCTTCGAGAGAAAGAATGTTGGAAATAGTTTTGTATTGGGTAAAATAATTAACTTTTTTTTAGTAACTAATATTAATTGTGAGGTGGATATAAACTGATGGTAGCTAGAGATAATAAGAATTGGATGGTAGCCAAAATGAATATGTGCTATTATATTGCTATATTTAACTCGTATTGCGAAATTTGAAAGTGTTGTACCCAATTTCTGCGGTAAGAATGGTGATGACTTTTGAAGCTAAACCTAGCAATTTAGCAAAGTAGGTATAACTTTCTGCCCAGCAAGCACACTGGTTGAGTTTATCTACCAAAAGTTTATTACTAGCAGTGATTACTATAACTCAGTGGGTTTAACCAACTCAAAATACTGACTGGATTTGGCTGTTGGGTTTGAAACTCTCTCTATTGGTGCATTATTACATTCTTGTTGATTGTACTAATTATAAAGCAATTGCTTCAGAATATAAAGTAGTGTATGCAAGCTTAGAATACCATGAATGTGGCAGGTATTTGTATGAAGATAACTTTGGCAGGCTATTTGCATGGCCTCCCGTGTTGCCTCAAAACTGCTTAATGTGATATAGAAGGTAAGAATAGCGAGGAAGATTGTAAACAAACTGCTTAGAGGCTGGAGAAGGGCCTAACATTGCGTTGATGATTCGCATGTGCCACACTCTGCTTAGTACTTCAGCAGCCTATGTGCGGTGACGAGTGTAAGTCAAATGAATAGAGGGCAATAAACTTCACCCTGTGATATTTGATTTCTTTCTTTTTTTCATATCTTTATTTATTAAGAATTTTCTTTATGCAAATATACGAAATTATTTCTTATTTATTGCATTATCAATCATATTTTTAATAAATTCATAGGCATTATGACAACCTAGCATTTTTGTATTGTGGAGATAGAATTATTCGTTTAACTTTAAAAACTTATAGATATGTTGGTATAGTGCTGCCTTGATGTTGTATAGCGGATATTGAAAAAACTGTTACCATAATAAACTAGGTGTTTAACTTTGATTTGGAGTTTAGTTTGGTAAATACCACCAAAAGCCAGGGCATGTTAAAATATTTGAGATTTTGGATTTAACTTCAGTGAGAATAACCCTGGGTAATTAACCGCAATTTTATACTAAACTCTTTGCCATAAAATAATGATTAGAGTAAAGCGTAAACTTAAATTTTTTTTTATAACCATAAGTTGAGGATTTGAGTTTATAAATCCCCTAAATTGTAGAGGCTTGCTCCTTTCCCTAACTCATTCGACACACTTATATTGCATTTATTTTTTATAAGTTATATATGATAATAGAAACTAGCCTATTGAAAATGGGTTATAAAGCGATGACTCGTTGGCTAAAAGGGTGAGCCGGTAGAAAATCTGATGAGTTGTGGATGAAGCCTAAGCCGTGAATGGGTGAAGCATAACATTGGCACGGTTTGAGAGGCTAGCCTATTGAGAAAGCTTCTATTGTGGTGGAGAAACTAACCGTGAGAATGCGGGTTTTAGTGGTGAAACCCCAAATTGCTGAGGGGGTACATGTGTAAGAGTAACTCAGAGAGTGAGAACATAGAGCTGAAACTTTCATGGTAGTGTAGCACACCTAAAGTGGGACCAAGCCATAGTATTTGGGAGGTGTACCTGGTATAAGAGAGCTGAGTAAGTAAAAGGGGTGATGGGGAATGTGCATTTGAAGCTACTCAGTTGGGGTATGTTTAGAAATTGCTGATAATCTGTGGATGTAAAGATGTATGAATTTGTTACAGATGCTGAGCCCATGAGGGAAGCTGTGGAGGCTTATGTATTTATGCATGAATAAACTGGTTTGTTTTGAAGAGCTAAAAGACAAGAGCACAAAGCTAAACGTAGAAAGTATAATGAGTTGGGTATGTAAGAATAATATAATTAAAAAAGTTTGAAATGTCTTGACACCAAGATAAATTGTGAAAGATGTATTTTTAGCAACTGGGTGGCAAAGGTATTGCTTTACTAGTTGGGCAATAGCACCATGTTGTACTTACTTTTTAGCATGGGGTAGAGGGGTGTCAAAGGCGGATGATATAACCAGCAGGAGAGCCCACGGTAACCTTAGGGTGAGGTGTGGTATAGTGATTTTGATGACAGTGCCCTCTGGGTATTGATATATACCACAATTTGGGTAGTAGTCCCCTCTGTTTTTATTCTGTACTTGGTATATTATGAATATACTCCATTGTGTTTTGTAAAATGGGATAGCTAGAATGAAGATATATGATGTAAGTTTGAAAGAAAAAGCCAGCAATGATAAGTACTTGAGTTGGCAAGGCCAGTAAAGCCATTTAACTTAGTTAAGTAAATAAATTGAGAAAGCAAATGATTAAAAAGTATTGGGGGTGCTTCTAACTGGTGCAGGCATACTTTTGTACTTTAGAAAGAATTTGATAAACTGATATAGAAAGCTGAGGTATTTTTTTATAACTAAAGAAACTAGGCAGTGGGGTGAAGCTTGGTGGTATATTATATTTATAAAGATGAGCCTCCCAGATTTGTAAAACCAGGCTCTCTCCTTTAAGCTCAGAGGCTAGTGGAGCACTCCCTATTGTGAGCTTTGAAAAGTAAAAAGGGTAGGGCAGCTCAAAGAGAATAAGCCCACAGACTAATTGTAATCTGCATATAAAACTAAGATGTTGACTGTTGAAAACTACTTCGTTGTAACTACCTATTTAAAGACATGCCAAAAAGCTATTGAAGGCTATAAAGGCTGTATTTTGTAGCTGAAAGGCTAGCTGACAGCTACCAGTTATACTGAGAGATTAGCCGACCCGAATTATAGAAAAACGGGTAAGAAATATTTGAATTTTTGATGAAGTATTTAGTAAAAAGAAACTAACAGTAGCTAGAAGCCCTAACCCAAAGTAACTCCCCTCAGGAAAATAATGCTAAAGCAGATTTGGATTTATGAGTAAAAAGCTGACGTGTAATTTCTGGAAGGCTGAAAGAGAAGAATGCTGTGGCAAAGATAACAAATTCTAGTTTAGAGATTTAGGATGAAAGAAATTAAAACTAAACTGCAAAGATGAGTAACCTAGGTATATGATGAAATTATGATAAAATCTAAATTAGCTAAACCTGCAGATAGGCAATTTTAGAGTGAATGCTCTACCAGGGTGAAACAAGGCAATTGTGGGATTAGATAGAAATTAAAGTTTACCAGAATGGTGACCAACACCAATTTGATTTTAAGAGGATTAACCATTAACACAAACTAACTGGGCAGGGTATACTTGAGTAATAAGGGCAGTAGGGGAAATAGGTTATTGGTTTAAGGAATGCCTCAAAAAGGCAAATACCAAGAAACCTTGAGTTTCAGCTTTATATATAAAGTACCATATGAAGTTTACAAGAGTGCTGCTGAAATATATGATATATGATTATAACTACTATATATGCTATATATTTGCCTCTGTATATATAACATATACCATACATACTCATATAAGTAGTATATTTGGATATTATCTACGATTGATAAAGGTAGCTACAGCGTGTGAATGAACTAGTATACATTAAAAGCGATGCTATTTATTTGGTGAAAACTAATATAGTTATGAGGAATGATTGTGCAAGTAACTGATTGTGAATTGAGCATAGCTTAGCCTCACTCAGGTTACTTGGTTGTTTATGAGATTTGTATAACGATTTTTGAGATTGTTGAAAGTAAAGTAACTTTGAGTAAGTTGCTTTCGATCAGGTAAAACAAATTTGGTAGAGGCGTTATTGGTTGAGAGGTAAGATTGAAATTATGAGGTAGAAGGCATGGAAGCCTTGTTGTGTAGACTCCAGAGTTTAACTATTTGTACAACAAGATTGCAAAACTGAGAGGTTGATTTACAGGCTAAGCTATGTTAATATTCAGATAACATATGCTAAATACTTTAGTAGAGAGAGAAGTGACTAGAAAAGTTGGAAATAGGTAAAATACTGGTTATGAGTAATGGCAAAACCAAACTACCCCCGATTATGCTAAGGCAAAATGAGTTGCCAATAACTAAGATTACAGTTTAAATTGTTTTTGAAGAAAGATAAGTTGAAACAAGCCCTGTTTAATATAAAGGAGAGCTAATGCCTATTATAGAGCTAATGATTTGAATAGTACTTTAGCTTCTAACTCATTATAGAAAATTTGGTAAACTGAAAAGAGGATTTGCAAGGTTATCACTTAGTCCATACGTTTATGGCAAATACAGACCTTTCAATAATCTATTCGATATGGAATTGAATTAACCAATCGAACTAGAGATTTAGTACAGAAAAATTCTAGGAGTCAGCCTTTACTATCCGAGGTAAATGCAGGATGAGTACTGACATCGAATTTCAAATAATATATAACTTTTAGATATGGCAAAGACTATCTCAGAAACTAGAACTACTTTAACTCGAGAAGAGTTATCAAATCTCTCAAGGGTTACAGTAGATGTTTTCTTTTTTAGTCTTTTCTGTTATGTGATACATCCAGTAAGGGGAAAGGTAGGTTGAAACTTCTTCATTTAAAAATGATTTTTGTATAATTTTTGTTGACTAACGTTTATATACTGTTTGAAATTTGTGAGGCGGGTATTGTAGAATTGATTTATGTGATTTCTTGCTTTTGGTTGTGATGTAACCTTCAAGCAAAGATAAGCTTATTTTACCAGGATAACCAACTCTTTAAAAGTAACAAGAGATTGAGTTATCTGTAAAAAGCTAACCTACAGTGCCTCAAAACTCATTATAGACATGGTAAAGTGGTGAATAGCGTTAGCATATGATAGAATTTGATAAGCAGGTACTTTGTTGAGACCAAGTGGCTCACTCGAAAACTGGTGATTGAATACTCTTTGGTGGTGGGCAGCGGTAGTTGGGTAGGCTAACTCAGAGTTTTGAGCTTCTTCATTTTAACTACCCCCAGCTGGTGGAGAAGCTAACCAGTATTATGGGTTGGTAATTTCTTAAACAGGTGAATGTCATTTGCGGGAGGTATGCCCAAACTCATTGTTATGACTGTGGAAGTACACTAGGCGGATATGGTGGTGTAAACAAATAGCCTCTTTGGGGAGCAAAAAGCTTCTATGGAGAATTGATGGTGAGACCACTGGTGGCCAACTGGTAGTGCACTCCTTGATATTAAAAGCTAGAAAGCTCTGTAGTGATTAATCGGTTGTGAAGAGATTTGTGTGGTCAACAATCCTAATGAGCTGATGCCAGATAAAGAATATTTACTTGGTGCCAGGCGTTTAACTAATTTGAAACTTCTAATTCAACTCATTTAACTTATTGTGGATAAAACTAGGAAAAGCTAAGTAGTATATAAGGGAAGAATGGCAGTGGGAGGCTGTATACTTTAAGTTGGCTAGTGATAACTGGGAGTTGTGCTTTCTGGGCAGTAATGCAGGCCAATGACGATGGTTTGCCAATGCTCCAAAACTTAGGCAAGCTAACCTAAACACAACTAACTTCTTAGAGAGATGTCTAAAGAAAAGGTAAAGTAAATCTGAAATGGATAAGCCCTAGTTTGGTTAAGCCAGCTAAAGAACTAGACCAGTGATAATGAAACAGGAAGAAGATATTGATGAGATATATGAGCCAAATAAGGATGTGCTGGCAAGCATATAGCTACTATGATGGTTTTGAAAAGCATATGTTGCAATGGGTAGCCAAAGATTGTAGTAAAGCTACTTGAGGAGGCGAAGGGTAGCTGATGATGATGATACTGGAAGAAACTGTGTATGTACTAAAGGAGGAAGGAAAGAAACTAGCATGTGTATCAGTAAGATGAAAAAGTAACCAATTTTTGGTTGGGGTTGGGGGCGCTGGAAGACTTCCCAAAAGGTAGTGCCTAATAAGAGGAGAAAAGCCTAGCACTCGATTTAGCTCTAGTGGGGTTTGAGTTGGCGATGATATGAATAAACCAATTGCACTCAAATAGGGGTTGAATTCAAATTGGTTGGAAGCCCTTTTGATGTTGATGTATTAACACTTTGGTGGTTTATATGAGGTAGAGCAGTATGGGCAGTGCGTGCAGAGATATGTTTAGGTTAAATAACTATCAGTACTCTTAGTAAACTACTAATAATATTGATGAGAGAGAAACAAAGATGGGAGAAACACTTCTAAAGATAACAAAGGGATGGGTAGATATGACTGCTGGTATAGATGGTTTAGTTAATAAAATGATTGCTCTGTAAGTGGGGCATAATAGAGAGTAATAAATGATAGGCTGTTGGTTTAGCTAACTGTGTATTGTGCTCACCAGAGTTAGCTGAATTAGAAATGGGGTGTATCTTATGTAAAAGAATATAAATTTCTTTGTTGAAAACTAACATTAAGCGTAAAACAAGCCTATTATTTTTTATGTTGGTATATGTTATGTGATGAACATGAGTTTGTTGCTCTTCATTGGATTAAATTTAGAATGATATGAAGATTAACTTCAAACATATCATGGAGATTTGTGGTATGGTGGGTTTACCAAACTAAGATGCAGAAACTTCAGCAGAAGCAAATGAGTACTTAAAAACAACAGACCCAGATTTATGCCATAATTCTTAAAAGCGTAATGTTAAAGAGGTATGAGAGGATAGTTGGTTATAGATGAGTATGGTGGTATTGTATGAAGCCCTTGGAATATGGCTCTTAGCAAATGGGTTTGGGAGTTGGCTAAATGGGGTATAATGGTGAGACTGCCAGGCTGGTGTAATGCTAGCTAAGATGATTGAAATAGTTAAAAATACAAATGTGTACTTTATGTATATGAACTAGAGCCCACCAAGCTCTGCATGACACTATGTAATAAGGGAATGAAGATTGATTTGGGAAGCTCTGAGTTTGAGTGAGTTGAAAGCTAATAGGTACCAGTATAAGATAGCAAAGCCTGAACTATTGTATGAAAGCTGGTATAATAGTAGAGCAATATGTGGGCGTGGGTTATGATTGTGTGAGAAAGAACCAAGAGTTTCACTTGAGGACCAATTTGCTAAGGGAGGTAAGCCCCCAAGAAGGAAGCTAAGAAGAAAGCTCAAAGGCAGGATGATAGCAGCCCTCTTTAATAGGTAGAGATAAGGCCAAAATTGACCTGAGGAGAGTAAAATGACTAAAGTAAGATGAGTAAATTCACAAAGAAACAAGAGCATATGATTATGGTGATGGGTAGAAATATAACCATTGTAGCAAAAGCTGGTATACCCAGAGCAGTGAGGATGAAACGCTCAGAGAATTGTATTAAATGGAAACTAACACTAGTTATTGTCAATTTTGGGTTTTGGGAGGATACTATAGATTGTAATAATACTTAAACTAGGCCGTGAAGCTAAAGCTAAAGGGTGAGGTTTGCCAGTAATGTTGAATTGGCTTCAAAGCGTGTAACTAAGAGTGGAAAGCTAGTAGAGGCTTTGGTAGAATGGAGTAGCTAAAGGAAAGCTCCCATGAGAGGTATGTTAACTTGTAAGCTTAGTAGACTGTGAGCCCATGCAAATAGCCTGCAATGTAGTGGCTGTACCACAGTAGTGTGGCAGGGAGCTATGCAAAACGGCCATTGGCTTTCGCTCTGGCACTGGTATAACTGGTATTGAAGCCCGATGGTAAGGCAAAAGCTAAAGGTGCTGGAGGCATACTGTAAAGGCTTGCAATCCATAGTAATTGGTCTTTCTTAATTTAGAGTGGGATAAATGCTCAAAATGGAGATGAGCGGGATTTTATAGCCAAGCTAGGTAACAGCGAAACTAAGGGGAGTTATAGTAGCGTAGAATTGTTAACTGAAATTGTTCGTTCCTTGAGACCTCACTAGTTTCACATGGGGCTGATTCATTTGCCCAGAAAATTGGTTCGAGATTAGTAAAGCCATTGGCAAACTAACTTTTATAGAGCAGGCACTAACAGAAGAATATAGGGATGATAAATGGCTTAATAATACTGGCTGATTACGTAGTTTACTTTCCTCTTAAGAAAGGAGCGATAACTAGGGTGCTGCGAGTGATGATAGCCATAAGAGATAATCATCCATAAAAATAAAACAGCGAATTAGCTGAAAATTTGCTTGAAAAGCCTACTTTTGGGGATATGACAACCTGGAAGGGGTAGAGTGGGCCAGGAAGGTAGCGATTGTACATTTGAGAGCTCGTATCGCCATGAAGCGGTGCTTGTAAACAGTTGAGATGTGCCAGCTTCTTTGAGATTAAGCCAAGGTAGCGCAGTATGACTGACGTAGAAGTAGGCAGGCGCAGGTGAAAGGGCTGCGTAACCAACGTGCAAATGGCGTGATGCTAACAGAGTTGATGGGTGATAAAGGGTGGGTAGGAGGGCTTGCCGATTAGCGATGTGCAATGTGAGGCCAGACTGCTGTTGTGTACCTGTTGCTGATTTGCGAGGCCAGATTGGCAAAGTAACTCGGCTGGAGGAGACTATATTAACTAAAGTATGTGTGTTTCAGGAGGGTAGCCGTGTGATTAACTGAGGATGATAGCCCGAGGGTAAAATGCCTATGTGACTGATAGCTAAGCCGGGGTAGAGGCTTCAGTGGCTAAAGAATGTATTGACCAAACTTGTATGGCTTAAAAGCCAAATAAACTAATATAAATGTGCTGCGTTATGGAAGAAAACTAAAATACATGTAAAGCGTACAACAGGAACAAACCTCCTTTGGGGAAGAAAACCCAGGAATGCAGTGATTTACTTAAAAGTGAGTACCTAGAATTGCAGCGAGCTAATGTTAAAAACTGGAGAGAGAGATAGCCATGCAGAGGGTATGTGAGTAGGCTTTGAATGGAGAAGGTTTGATTTAACACTTGCGGCCTGATGTATACGTTTAGTTTGGGTGTAGCAGTGGCGGATAGCGATAGCCCTAACCTTAGCTTAAAGAAATTTCGGTAAGGGTAGCGTAAACTATGGAGGAGGTGCACTCGATTTGTGCAGCTGGGTGCTTAGCGAAAATATGGCAGCTAACATGCAGCTTCGATGGAGGGGTGACTTAACGATCGCAGATTGTAGAAAACTAAAGCTTAGCTTGAAACAAGCCATAGCTGTCCTTATTGGCAGAAGGGGCAAATGAGGGTAATTAGTATTCACTACATATGAGAGAGTTACATGGAAGGAAAATAAAATGGAGTATTTATAAAGTTGGAAGAGGCTAAGTGTGAATGAGAGCTAACCGGAAATAGTGGAAAACAGGCTGTTGTTGATTTACGAGACTGAGAGAAAGCTGTAGAGGTAAGCTTTGGAGGGTGGTTACCGGTAAATGGGGTATTTGAGGCCATGGCTGAAAGATGGGCGCATACCCGCAAAGTGGGCACGATGCAGAAACTGCTAGCATGCTAAGCAGAGATATTGGGCCAGATTTGTTGGGAAGCCACCCGTGGCCTGCTCGCATGGGCATGCTCAAAATTGCGTGCTGGAAATATACCCCTGCGCCATTAGCAGCCAATGGTTTTGCTAAGCAGCCCTCTTCGATGAGTTGCACTCTTGCGGATGCTCTTTCCAAGGTTAGTGAGGCCGAGAAAGCTTCTTCATTTGGGTGATATTGTTAGGCTGGTAGAAAGCCCAGTGCTACCAAGCCATGAAAAGGTTTGAAAAGCAACTGTTGAGAGTGTAAGCGCTATGTAATTAGCCTTAGGATATACCCATGATTTTGGTGTTGGTGGGTTATGTGGATAACTAAACTATGGGCGTGTACCAATAGTATTGCTGATGGGCTATTGTGATTGTTATGGCAGCTAACGACCTTCGCTCAGAGCCTACCATGTTTGGTGCGATATTTCAACATTGTGGGACGTAAACCCAGGAGGCCTTGGTTGGTGGTGAAGGTAGACGTGAATGTGAGGCAACGGGTGGGAGGCCAGTGCTGATGCATTCAGCAGAGGCAAACCTATGAGATGTTGAAATTTGTTTTAGGAGATGGCTGAACCCTAGGCTCCAGCCGGATGCTTCAATTGGTTGATGTGCTCTTGGGTTCAAACAATATTACTATTGGTTGATCTTGAACTGAAGGGCCGTTTCTAATGAGATTTCAGGCAGTATGC
>VOFH01002751.1_pt1 | contig 11258 bp, 15 predicted proteins | sample 5384091 | NCBI WGS metagenome assembly VOFH01 (sample SAMN12384727, study PRJNA508395) | human gut metagenome | isolation source: healthy gut G | host: Homo sapiens
GAATCGCTCACCACGCAGAAGGCGTTCATCTGCAGGTGGTTGTAATCGTGGAAGCCCAGCGGTTCATGCAGCCGCACCCGGGCGTCCAGCTTGAAATTCCGCTGCTCGAGGAATTTTTTGCTGCGGGGGTGGCACGAATACAGAATGGGCATGTCGTAGGCTTCGGCCAGACGGTTGACGGAACGGAACAGGTCGAGAAAATTTTTCTCGGTGTCGATGTTCTCCTCCCGATGGGCCGAGAGCAGGATATAGCGCCCTTTTTCAAGGCCCAGCCGCTCCAGCACATCGCTGGCTTCGATCTTGGCAAAATTGGCACGCAGGACCTCGGCCATGGGGCTGCCCGTCACATAGGTGCGCTCTTTGGCCGTGCCCTCGGCGTTCAAATAGCGGCGCGCATGCTCGGAGTAGCACAGGTTCACGTCGCTGATGTGGTCCACGATGCGGCGGTTGGTCTCCTCGGGCAGGCACTCGTCAAAGCAGCGGTTGCCGGCCTCCATGTGGAAGATGGGGATGTGCAGGCGCTTGGCTGCGATGGCGGAAAGACAGCTGTTCGTGTCGCCCAAAATCAGCAGCGCGTCGGGCTTCTGCTGCGCCATCAGCGCATAGCTCTTGGCAATGATGTTGCCGATGGTCTCTCCCAGATCACTGCCCACGGCGTTCAGATAAAAATCCGGCGCGCGCAGTTCCAGATCCTCGAAGAAAATCTGGTTGAGCGTATAGTCGTAATTCTGGCCCGTGTGGACCAGAAGCTGATTGAAATACCGGTCGCATTTTTTGATGACGGCGGAAAGGCGGATGATCTCCGGCCTTGTGCCGACGATGGTCATGAGTTTGATCTTTTCCATGTTCACACCTCAAGGAAATAGGTATCCGGACGCTCCGGGTCAAAGGGCTCGCTGGCCCACATCACGGTGACCATATCACTCTCGCCCACATTCTCAATGCTGTGGGTGTAGCCCGTGGGAATGTCCACCACTTCCAGCTTATCGCCGGAGACGCGGTATTCGTACACGGCTTCGGTGTTCAGCCGGCGGAAGCGGATGATGCCTTCGCCCTTCACCACCAGAAATTTCTCGTTTTTGGTGTGGTGCCAGTGATTGCCCTTTACGACGCCGGGCCTGGAAATGTTGACGGACACCTGTCCGCGCTCCGGGGTGCGCAGGAACTCCGTAAAGCTGCCACGCGCATCGCAGTGCATGTCCAGCGGATAGGAGAAGCCGTCTGTGGGAAGATAAGAAAGGTATGTCGCATACAATTTCCGTGTGAAGGCGTCGCCCATGTCCGGTACGTCCAGCTTGCCGCGGCTGCCGCGGAAGCTTTCAATCAGCTCCGCCAGACGGCCAAGCGTCACATCATAGGCGTCGCACATCAGATGGCAGTAGCCGGGAATGGAACAGTCCCGCGCGGCACGCCCCTCCATCGCGGCGATGAAGCTGGCCACCACGTCGTCGATGTATACCAGAGGGAAGCTGTATGCCGGGTCCCGCACGTCGATGGGCAGGCCGTTTGCGATGTTGTGGCAGAACGTGGCCACAACGCTGTTGTAGGACGGGCGGCACCATTTGCCGAACACGCCCGGCAGGCGGTACACCAGCGCAGGCGCGCCGGTGGCGCGCTCGTGGGCGAAAATAAGCTCCTCAGCCTCCCGCTTGCTTTTGCCGTAGTCGTTGTCCAGCTCCGCCTGGATGGATGAGGTGACGAGCACAGGCGCTTTGTTGCCCGCCGCGGCCAGCAGGGCGAGCAGGTGCTCGGTGAAGCCCCGGTTGCCCTCGTAAAATTCATCCGCATTTTGGGGACGGTTCACGCCCGCCAGATGGAACACAAAGTCCGCCCGGGCGGCGTAGTCCGCCAGAAGCTCTTTTGGCGTGTCGACGTCGAACAAAAGCAGGTCGTTCCAGCCTTCATTGCGAAGCTGGGCGACAAGGTTTTTTCCCACAAAACCGCCCGCCCCTGTAATGAGCAGCGTTTTTTTCTTATTTTCCAAGCGCGGCCAGCTCCTCCTTTCACATATTCAAGGCTCAGCAGCTTGTCCACGACCTCGTCCACCGTCAGGCGGCGGGTATTGTGGCTGGTGTAGTCCTCGGGCGCCTGGGTGCGCACCTCACCGTTGACAAAGTATTTGTCGTAGTTCAGATCGCGGCCGTCGGCGGCCACGCGGTAATAACCGCCCAGGTCCTCGCTGCGCGTTTTTTCCTCTCGGGTGAGCAATGTTTCATACAGCTTTTCCCCGTGGCGCGTGCCGATGATGTGCGTGCCGGTATCGCCGAACAGCTTCTGCACGGCTTTGGCAAGGTCCCCAATGGTGGAGGCGGGGCTTTTCTGCACAAACAGGTCGCCGGGGTTGGCGTGCCCGAACGCAAAGGCCACAAGGTCCACGGCTTCGTCCAGGCTCATCAGGAAGCGGGTCATCTCCGGGTCGGTGATGGTGATGGGCTTGCCCGCTTTGATCTGGTCGATAAACAGGGGGATAACGCTGCCGCGGCTGGCCATGACGTTGCCGTAGCGGGTGCAGCAGATGGTGGTAGCCTCGGCCTTGACGGTGCGCGCCTTCGCGCCGATAACTTTTTCCATCATTGCCTTGCTGATTCCCATGGCATTGATGGGGTACGCCGCTTTATCGGTGGAGAGGCAGACGACCTTTTTTACGCCCGCGTCGATGGCGGCTGTCAATACGTTGTCGGTGCCCAGCACGTTGGTACGCACGGCCTCCATGGGAAAGAACTCGCAGCTCGGAACCTGCTTGAGCGCGGCCGCATGGAAGATATAGTCCACGCCGCGCATCACGCCGCGCAGGCTGTCCGGATTGCGTACGTCGCCGATATAAAATTTGATCTTGCCGCTCAGCTCCGGATATTTGAGCTGGTAATCGTGGCGCATATCGTCCTGCTTTTTTTCGTCGCGGGAAAAGATGCGGATCTCGCCGATGTCTGTGGATAAAAAGTGTTTATGATTCCCCTGCAAGAAAAGAGGCAATGCCCGCGCGCGCCCCTGCCGCGCGGTGCACTCTATGCTAAAATCAGGGAAGATAATAGGGACGGAGGGCCGGAAAATGAGTGCGGCTTTTTCTTTTGCTGCCCTTTCCGGCAGTGTGGTTCGGGCTGTTGGCCGCCTTGAATTGGGGGCTTTGCGGCGCGGCATTTTGGCCCCGCTGCAGGGCGGCAGCGGGCGGCCCTGATTGTTTATCAGGCGCCGAATGCGGCAATTTTTCTGGGCCTCTTTTCTTTCAGGTGCAGGGGTGGGCCGGCGGTTTTTAACGGGCGCAGCCTGCTATTTGGCGTGGGGCCTGGCCTGTGCGCGGCTGCGGGGGCCGGCTTTGCCTCGCCGGGCCGCCCTGGGCTGAACACGGCCGGGGCCTGCCGGTTTTCCCGCCCCCATGTATGCGGCCTGTTTCATTTGCTTCCTTGACATGGCGCTGCCGGCAGAAGCACTTTTCTGGCAGGGGCGGTGCTGGCGCTTCAGATTTCCGCCCGCTGGCTCGTGCCTGCGGAAGAGCGATGGTGTGAAGAAGCATTCGGGGAAGAGTATTAAAAAGAAGGTGCGGCGCTGGCTTTGAGCAGGCTGCCGCGCGCGGCCCGTGTGTGCGGGCTGCAGCCCATATGCCTTGACGGCAGGGGGCGCGGCGTGCTACCATCGAAAAAAAGGCCGCCCCGTGCGCGTGCCAAAAGGCGCGGCGGGGTGCGAAAGGAAGAGAAAATATGCGTGCAGTGGAACGTTTTTGCCGCTATGCGGCGTATGACACACAGTCCAGCGAGGCGTCGGAGGCCTCTCCGTCCACAGAAAAGCAGCTTGTGCTGGCGAAGGCGCTGTGTGAAGAGCTGAAGGCGTTGGGCGCCGAAAACGCCCATGTGGACGAATAATACGGCTATGTGTACGGCTGGGTGCCTGCATCGCCCGGCTGCGAGGCGGCGCCCGCGCTGGGCCTTATTGCCCATATGGATACAGCCCCTGCTTTCAGCGGCGCGGGCGTGACGCCCGTGTTCCATGAAAATTACGACGGCGGCGACGTGCCCCCTGCCAAAAGGGGGCGCACCATCCGCGTGCAGGATTTCCCAGACATGGAGGCGCTGCGCGGGCACGCTCATCACGGCGGACGGCACCACCCTGCTGGGCGCTGACGACAAGGCGGGCATTGCCGAGATTATGACGCTGCTGGAGGTGCTGGCCGCCACCGGCGCGCCGCACGGCAGGCTGTGCATTGCCTTTACGCCGACGAGGAGATTGGCCGGGGGCCGACCGCTTCGACGTGCAGAAATTTGGCGCAAAGTACGCCTACACCATGGACGGCGGCGCCGAGGGCGGCGGAGTACGAGAACTTCAATGCGGCTGCGGCCCGCTTCGACATCACAGGCGTCTCGGTGCACCCGGGCTCGGCCAAGGGCGTGATGGAAAACGCCCTGCTCATCGCCATGGAGATAAACGCCCCTGCTGCCCGCACAGGATGTGCCCGCCAAAACAGAGGGTTACCAGGGCTTCTTCCATGTGACGGCCCTTTCGGGCACGGATGAAAAGGCGTATATCGAATATATTGTGCGCGACCATGATGCGGAAAAGTTCGCGGGCCGCTGCGCGCTTTTGCAGCAGATTTGCGACAGGCTGCAGGCCGAGCACCCCACAGCGCGCATCCGCCTGAAGCTCAGCGAAAGCTACCGCAACATGGCCGAACAAATTGCCCCGTGCATGCACCTTATTAAAATGCCCGTGCGGCTGCGCGGGCCGCAGGCATCGAGCCGTACACCGAGGCCATCCGCGGCGGCACGGACGGCGCGCGCCTCTGTTTATGGGGCTGCCGTGCCCCAACCTCGGCACGGCGGCCACAACTTCCACGGGCCGTACGAATGCATCACCACAGAGGCCATGGACGCCGTGGTGGACATGCTGGTGCATCTGGTGGGCCTGTATGCCCATTTTGAAGAGGGCAGGGCGTGACGGCACCGGGGAGCGGCCTTTCGGCCTGCCATAACCACACGCAGATGAGCGACGGCGCGCTGGAGCTGGACGGTATGGTGCGCGCCGCCGTCCGCCGGGGCTTTTCCGACATCGGCATTTCAGACCACTCCTGCCTTGCGGCAGAGCCGCCGCACGCCACCGGGGACGAGGCTGGCTATATTGCCGCGCTGCGCGGTGCAAAGGCGCGCTTTGCGGGCGAGATATGCGTGGCCGCGGGCCTTGAGCTGGACGCGCTCTCCGTTTTTCAGCCCGCACGAGCTGGATTATGTCATCGGCTCGGTGCACTACCTGTACGACAAGGCTGCAGACCGTTTTTACGGGGTGGATTGGGACGAGGCCACAGCCCAAAGCTGCATCAAAAGATGTTTGGCCAAAACGGCCTGGCCTATGCGAAGGCTTAGTATTACGCGGCCGTGGCGGAAAATGCCCTGCGCACCAGGCCGGATGTGATTGGCCATTTCGATTTGGTGGTGAAGCCAAACGCGCGCGGCGCCCTGTTCGATGAGGAGAGCCCGCCTACCGTGCTGCCGCGATGGAGGCGCTGGACGCCTGCTGCGAGGCCGGGGCCATTTGGAGGTAAACACGGGCGGCGTGTTCCGCGGCTGGCGCAGCACATTTTATCCCGCGCCGTTCCTGCTGCGGCGCGCGATGGAAAAAGGCATGCGCGCCACCATCAGCGCAGACGCCCACTGCGCCGAAGCCCTGTGTTTCGGCTTTGCCGCGCGCGAAATGCTGCGCTGTGCGGGCTTTTTGCAGTGTGTGGATGCTGCGGGGGCGGCACCTTTTGCGAAGAGGCGCTGTGAAAAACGGTGCGCCCGCGCGCAAAACGCCTTGCGAAAATGCAAGTGCGGTGTTATGATGAAAAAAAGCCGGCCCGCGCCGCCCCGCGCCCTGCCGCGCGGCGGACGCCTGCGGCGGGCCTGAAAAGGAGTTGGAAGCGCCATGTCGAATATCTGGCACGATATGAACCCCTCGCGCATCAGCCCGGACGACTTTATCGCCGTCATTGAAATTGAGAAGGGCTCGAAGAAACAAATATGAACTGGACAAGGAGACCGGACATATCATCTTGGACCGCATCCTTTATACCTCTACCCACTATCCGGCAAACTACGGTCTGATCCCGCGCACCTTTGCGGACGACGGCGACCCGCTGGATGTGCTGGTGCTGTGCAGCGAGGTGCTCGCGCCCCTGAGCCTGGTACGCTGCTATCCCATCGGCGTCATCACCATGCAGGACCAGGGCAAGCTGGACGAGAAGATCATCGCCATCCCCTTCAACGACCCCACCTACAATACCTATACGGATATCTCCCAGCTGCCCAGCCATCTTCAGCGAGATGCGCCACTTCTTCAGCGTATATAAAAACCTGGAGGGCAAGGAGACCGTTGTAAACGAAGAGCAGGGCCCGGATGAGGCAAAGCGCATTATCCAGAACTGCCCCTGCATACATCGAAAATTTGCCGGTAACGGCGGGAAGGAAGCTGTGAAATGAGAAAGGGAACAGCCTTCAGCCTTGGTGGGCTTTATTCTGGGTGCCGTGGGGGCCGTTGTGTCTGTCACGGCCATCGTATTCAGCGCCGTGGGCATGGTGTGAATAAAAAAATTTCAGCCGCCGCGCGTGCGCTGAAGGCGCAATGCGCAGCCCGTCAGCCGGAAGAGAGCATGCTCTTCCGGCTTTTTTCGCCGTGCGGCCCGCGCCGGGCCAGAAAGCTGTTTGAAAGGGGGCGCCGCACATGGAAAAACAGCCGCAGCGCCCCATGATGGGCGCGCTGGAGACGCAGCTCTCCTTCGAAAAGAGGCGCAGAGCCTGTGCGCCATGGAGGATATGCCCGTAGAGGCATTTTTCCTTCACGGGCGGCGGCGCGCCGGGCGCACGCTTGCCAAAAGCGAATGGCGCGGCTGTGCGCTGAAGGGCGTGTGCCTGCGCGGGGCGGACCTGCGCGGCGCGTATTTCCGCGATGTTTCGTTTCTGAACTGCGATTTTGCCGGCGCGGCCTGATAGGGCACCACGCTTTTACGACTGCTGTGTGGATGTCATCCGCCAGATGGAGGAAGCGGGCCATGCGCGGCCCCACGTTGTTTTCATGACGGCTGCGGGCACGCCGCTTACAGAGGAAAAGTGCAAGCAGCTTGCCCAAAAGGACAGCCTCCTGCTGGTGTGCGGCCATTACGAGGGCATCGACGAGCGCGTCATTGAGGCGCTGGCGGACGAAGAGATCTCGATTGGAGATTACGTGCTCACGGGCGGCGAGCTTGCGGCGCTGGTGGTGGCGGACAGCGTGTGCCGCCTGTGCCCGGGCGTGCTTTCCAGCCCGGAAGGCTACGAGGAGGAGAGCCATTACAGCGGCTTGCTTGAGTATCCCCAGTACAGCCGCCCGGAGGAATGGAACGGCCGCCGCGTGCCGGAGATCCTGCTTTCAGGCCACCATGCAAACATCGCAAAATGGCGGCATGAACAGGCACTGGAGCGCACGCGCACCCGCCGTCCGGATCTATACGAGAAATACGAAGAAAAGTCAATGGCGAAAATAGATAAATAAAACTTCAGCGTTTTGTATAATGCGCCGACTATGTTGAAAACTAATTGGTGATTATAGCCAAAGAAAGGGGAAGGCGGGTCGGCTGTTTGTGTCATTGTTGCAGAAAATTGTGCAAAGCACCCAAAGTTGTTGACGCAACTCGGGTATTTGGTATAAAATAGGTGCAAAGGTAAGTTGGGTTTGGTATTTTTTAAGTAATATTAAACAATAGGAGCGTTTCGTTATGTTTGTGAAAGAAGTTACCGTGGAGAATCAGGTTGGTCTGCACGCACGTCCCGCAACGTTTTTTATCCAGAAAGCCAATGAGTTCAAATCCTCCATCTGGGTGGAGAAGGAAGAGCGCCGTGTGAACGCGAAAAGCCTGCTGGGCGTTTTGTCCCTGGGGATCGTGGGCGGTACGACGATTCGCATCATCGCTGACGGCGCGGACGAGCAGGCCGCTGTCGAAGGCCTGATCAAACTGGTGAATTCCGGGTTCAGTGAATAAGTGAAACGGGGAAAGCCGACGGCGAAGCCATGCAGTTTTGTGCAGCAAAGCGCAGGCCGCCCGACGAACGCCTCTAAAAGGGCGGATTCCCTTTTCATTCGGAATCGTTGCGCGCCGTGCGCGTAAGCGGTTTCGCGCGCGGCGCAAGGCCGACGGATCAAGCCGGTGAAGTCTGGTTTCAGCGAATAAATTTCCTTGCGTGAGGTGCGCCGCCCGTTGGGCGGCGCATATTTTTTTGCGGCGCACGGGGCAAGCTATCCGCAGAGTATTTGTCAGCAATGTAAAAAAGGAGGCCGCGCATGACGAAGCGTGAGCTTTGGGAAAAAGCAAAAATGCTGCCGCTTTTGCCGGGAGTGTATATCATCCGCGACAAGACCGGCGAGATCATCTATATCGGCAAGGCCAAGCGTCTGCGCACGCGTGTCTCGCAGTATTTCCGCGAGGGCGTGCCGCATGACGCCAAGGTGACGAAAATGATCCAGAACGCTTTGAGTTCGATGTGATCGTCACGCAGAGCGAGTTCGAGGCACTGGTGTTGGAATGCAGCCAGATCAAGCAGCATAAGCCCAAGTACAATATTTTATTGAAGGACGACAAGGGATACAGCTATGTGAAGGTGACAAGGGAAGCATACCCGCGCATTTCGGCCGCGCTGCAAAAGGACGACGACAATGCCGATTACATCGGCCCGTATACCTCCAGCTTTGCCGTGCGCGAAATGGTGGAGACCGCATGCAATGTGTTCCGCCTGCCGCGCTGCAGCAAAAAATTCCCCCAGGATATCGGCAAAGGCCGTCCCTGCCTGAACGCGCACATCGGCCGATGCATGGCCGTGTGTAGCGGAAAAATCTCCCGGGAGGACTACAATGAAGCTGTGCAGAGTGCCGTGCATATGATACGGCGCGGCCAGGGGGAGATCCTCAAGCTGCTGCGCGAGCGCATGGCCGATGCAGCCGAACGGCTGGATTTCGAACGTGCAGCGCTCATCCGGGATCAGATCGCAGCCATTGAAAAGGTGAGCCGGGGCCAGAAGGTGGTGCGCAGCGAGGTGGACGAGCAGGATGTGGTGGCCTTCGCGGGCACCGCGTCGGCTGTATGCGCGGCCATTCTGCGTTTCCGAGAGGGACGTCTGGTGGACAAAAGGGAGTTTTTGTTTCACGACACCCAAGACATCTCCGCCCTGCGGGAGGAGTTTCTGCCCCGCTATTATCTGGAGGACAACGAGTTCATCCCGAAGAGCATTGCCGTGGATGAGCTGCCCGCGGGTTCGGGCGAGCTTGCGCGCCTGCTGGGCGAGACGCGGGGCAGCAAGGTGCGGCTGTATGTGCCTCAGCGGGGCGATACCGCCCGTCTGGTGGAGATGGCGCGCACCAATGCCGTGGAACGTTTGGCACGGGAGAGCGGACGCTATGCCCGCGAACAGAAACATCTGGACGAATTGGCCGCGCTGCTGGGCCTGAAAGAGCCGCCCAGGATCATCGAGAGCTACGACATCTCCAACTGGGGCGACGGCACAAGCGTGGCGGGTATGGTGGTGTTTGAGGACGGAAAGCCCAAAAAAGCGGGCTACCGCCGCTTCAAGATGAACACCGTGGCGGGTACGGACGATTATGCTTCCATGGCCGAAACGCTGGCGCGCCGCGCCGCCGAATACGAAAAGGGCGCAAAAGGGCAGTTCGGCATAAAGCCGGACCTGCTGCTCATCGACGTTATTTTATGTACCTGATCCATATAATTGAAGCCTTCTCCCTGAAAGCCGATTGTCATATCAAAATCGAATTCATTTCCCGGACCATTATCATTATCCATGTCGACGGCAATTGAGACCCAATCTACAACTCCGTTTACTTGTTGATTGACAAAACTATTAGCAGGCAACTTACTATCTACATGTTTTGTTGAGTCTAGAATACGAATAGCCATTTCGGACAAATTATCTCCATCTTTATCATAAAACAAAAACGGATTTTCCCAATTCAATCTCAAATCCTCCATATTATAAGTAGAAGCATGAATTTTAAGAAAAAGCAGTATGCCCGCTATAATCAGTATAAAAATCACAGACTCAACCTTATCCCAACTTTTTTGAGCTGCATTGTATTCCAGTCGATATAATTAAAATATTATCATGGTCCAAATCAAGCACTATCATGTAATGTCCATTGGGCCATACTTCCCCAGTACACCTTCGGATATTCGATGACAAACTGCATATCAGCCTTTCCGTCACCATCTGTATCTACCCAATCAATAATCAAATCTCCCTGGCCACCGTAAATACCGTCTCTATTGCGATCTATAAGTAAACAGTCATTTTTGTGTCTCCTTCAAAATCATCCACGTCATATCTCCATCATCATCTATCCACGTAACGGGTATACTGTCACGGGTTATAGAATAAATGACGTCCGGTTTGCCATCACCATTTATATCTTTTAATTTGGGTTGGTATCCTATCGGTGGTGGCGGAAGGCGGAACGATACAATTTGAAGTCTGTTATTCCAATAATCACCACTCTTCTGAGCATAGCAATAAGTAGAGATGAACGCTATAAAAAGAATAAATATATATTTCATTTTTGTTATATTCTTTATGTATTTAATTTCTAATTCAGACCTAATAATTATGCCATCAATCATGTGACAAATATATAATCAGCACTTTAGTATAACTTTTAGATAATCCTTAAAACAAGAAAAATATATAATACCTGCCAAGCAATTATTACATAAATCATGTCATATTCTAAAGATATCTGCATTCAAATAATATGCTAATCACAAATCTTCAAGACTGATAATCTGATCAAATGAAAACTAGTATTCCGTACTAAACCATTCCCTATATTCTTTTACAAAAGATTGGTATATTTTTAGCCAATCCATTTTCACAAGACATGAACATTTTATCCACAATACATCTTCATTAAGAGCATCATGTACAGATATCGCATTACTTATCTCTATTTTCATAGATAAAAGTATCTTAAGCTCCTTTTGATATATTATATCCAACAACAAATCGATGAGTTCATTAGCGAAATCAAGTTTAAAATTTAAGACCTATTTCATGCCATTCTGAACAGAAAAGAGTTCGCTTAAGAAAACAAATAAATCTCCTACAATTATATATTTTGAATTACATAGAATAGCATCTTAATCATGTATAATTATATTTTATAAAAGAATGACAATACCTACTCCTACTTTGAGTACTTATACAAATACCCTTTTAATCATTATCGTTATTATTTCAATTAGATTCCCATTTATTTCAATG
>VOFH01000096.1_pt1 | contig 11254 bp, 14 predicted proteins | sample 5384091 | NCBI WGS metagenome assembly VOFH01 (sample SAMN12384727, study PRJNA508395) | human gut metagenome | isolation source: healthy gut G | host: Homo sapiens
ACAACGCTTGCCACGCTCGTCGGGATGGCGTACTCTACCTTGAGGGTCGAGGGCTTGTCCATGGAGGCTTCGCGGGTGTCCACCGGGTTGATGAGGTAGCCGCGAATCTTGTCCATGTCGGCGTCAGTCAGTTCGCCTTCGAGGACATAGATCTTCGCTGCTGCGACGGTCGGGCGTTCGCCGCCGGTGAGCAGCTGGATGCACTGGGGAGAATGGTGCGCAACTCGTTGGCGAGCTGCTGGGCCGCGACGTCAAAGCCCGGCTTCTTTTCCACGTACACGCGAAAAACCATGGTCAACTCCTTGAAAAAAGAGGGGTTATTGGATTTGGATTGACAAAAGAATGAAGGATTGCGATATAACAAGGAAGCCCGCATCCGGCTTTCGCTTCAGATGCGGGCTTGCAAACGCATTACTCTGCGACTTCGATGCCCTCGGACTTGGCGAGCTCGGCCAAGCGGCTTTCGATCTCCTCGTATGCCGGGATGATGTCGCCCAGGTCGCGGCGGAACAGGTCCTTATCGAGGTGCTCCACCTTGCCGGAATGGTCGCGCTGATCCCACAGACGGCAGGAATCCGGCGTGATTTCATCGGCGAGCAGCAGCGTGCCGTCGGAGGTGCGGCCCATCTCGATCTTGAAATCGACCAGCTTGACGTCGATCTTGGCGAAGATTTCGATCAGGGCTTCGTTGATGCGACGGGCGAGCGGCGCGATTTCGGCCAGATCCTCGCGGGTGCACACATCGAGCGCCACCAGATCGTCGTCGTTCACGAACGGATCGTGCAGGTCATCGTTCTTCAGGAAGTACTCCAGCACCGGTTCCTTGAGCTCGATGCCCTCTTCGACGCCCAGGCGGGAGCAGAAGTGGCCGGCCGCGGTGTTACGCAGCACGATCTCGAGCGGGAACATCGTGACCTTCTTGACCAGCTGGGAGGTCTCGCCCACGCGTGCCACCAGGTGGCTGTCGATGCCGCGCTTCTTGAGCAGATCGAAGATCAACGTGGTGATGAGGTTGTTCAGCCTGCCCTTGCCGGCGAAGTCTTCCTTCTTTTCGCCGTCACCTGCGGTAGCGGAGTTCTTGTATTCGACCCAGAGGACCTCCGGATCGTCAGTTGCGTACAGTTGCTTGGCTTTGCCCTCGTAGAGCTTTTCCAACTTCTCCATTACTCGCCTTTCCTGGTGTGTGGGAGGTAGATAGTTTGGTGAACTTGACGGTTAACAAGATACCAACGGGAGGCTACAATCGCGCGACTTTTGGGCGCGTTCCGGCAGCCTCGTCTCAGCATCCGGCGATAGCCGTCAAACGATTGCGATGTCGAGCGATTCGGCCACGTTCCCGGCTTTGGCGCGCGCATCCGCCTCGTTGCCGCCGATGGCCAGCGCGACTGCCATGCGTCGGTGCCCATGCACTTCCGGCTTCGCGAAGATACGCAGGTCGGTACCCGGTTCGGCGAGCGCGGCGGCGACGTTGCGGAATTCCGCTTCGCCATCGCCCTGGACGACGATCGCATGGCTTGCCGCGACGGTGCCTTGCGGAATCGACAGGGCGACATGTTCCTGTGCGATCGGCAGGCCGAGGATCGCGCGCGCGTGCAATGCGAATTCGCTCAATCGCTGGGAAGCCATGGTGACCATGCCGGTATCGTGCGGACGAGGGGAGACCTCGTTGAACAGCACGTTTCCGTCGGTCAGCACGAACAGTTCGACGCCGAACACGCCCCAGCCTTTTTCGCCGGATGCCTTGGCCTTCGCCACCAGACCTTCCACGGCGGTTCGTGCGATGTGCTGGGCCTGTTCGAGCACGTCCGGCGTGAAGGTGGCCGGCTGCCAGGATTCGCGGTAGTCGCCGCTTTCCTGACGTTGTCCGATTGGAGCGCAGGTCACGATGCCGGCGCTGGAGCTGACGGTCAGTACGGTCAGCTCGTAGTCGAGTGGGGCGAGCGCCTCCACGATCACGCGTGACACGTCGCCTTCGTCGTGTGCGCGGCGGCCTTCCTGCGCTTCGGTCCAAGCCGCGTCGATCGCTTCCGCGGAACGTACCACGGACTGTCCGTGGCCGGAGGAGCTCATGATCGGCTTGACCACGCATGGATAGCCGACGATTTGCGCGCCCTCACGTAGTTCTTCCAGAGAGCCGGCGAAACGGTACGGGGTGGTCGGCAGTCCCAGTTCCTCGTGTGCGAGCACGCGTAGGCGTTCGCGATCCATGCAGATCGCCGCGATTTCGGCGCTTGGCACCACCTGCGCGCCACGTGCTGCGGCGGCCGCGAGTTCGGAGGTGGCGATCGCTTCGACTTCCGGCACGATGATGTCCGGCTGGATTTCGTCGAACAGCGCGCGCAGCTGGTCCGCGTTGGCCATGTCGAGCACGCGGTATTCGTGCGCCACCTGTTGTGCCGGCGCGCCGGCGTAGGAATCGGCCGCGCACACCCATGCGCCGAGTCTCATCAGTTCGATGGTGACTTCCTTGCCCAGCTCGCCGGAGCCAAGGAACAGAACACGGGTCGGATGCTTGCCAAGCGGAGTGCCGAGGGCACGATTCTCTTCAGTCATGACTTCTATTGTGCCATCGGCGTAGGATGGAACGCATGTCCGAGAATGAGAAGAATGAAACGCAACCCCCCCTGACCATTGCCATGGTGGTCGACACGTCGGGGAATCGGGGCAATGGCACCTCGAATTCGGCGTTGCAGTGGGCGCAGGAGCTGGAGCGCCAGGGGCATCATGTCCGTTTGGTGGGCATCGGCGCGCCCGAATATCCCGCGCGCGTCAATCATGTGCCGTTGGTCAGCTGGGTGGCGAAGAAGCAGCAGATGCAGTTCGCCGAGCCGAGCGACACGCTGTTTCGCAAGGCGTTCGATGGTGTGGACGTGGTGCATATCTACACGCCGTTCCGTTTCGGCCAGCATGCCTGCAAGGTCGCCAAACAGATGGGCATCGCCGTTACGGCCGGCTACCACGTGCAGCCGGAGAACGTCACGTATTCCGCGGGGCCTTTGAAATATGTGCCCGGCATCGACTCGTTCATCTACTGGCTGTTCGACATATGGCTGTACCGCAAGATCGACCATGTGCATGTGCCGACCGAATTGGGTGCGAGCCTGCTGCGCTCGCATGGATACAAGTCGAAGCTGCATGTCATCTCTAACGGCTACGAATCGCGGTTCACGCCGAAGCGGCAGCGCAAGGCGGACGAGCCGTCGCCGGTGCCGTTCCGTATCGTCGCGTCGGGACGACTGACCAATGAGAAGAACCATGTCGCGTTGATCCGGGCGATCGCCCGCTGCCGTCACGCGCAGGACATCGAATTGGTGATCGCCGGCACCGGGCCGCTTAAGAAGAGGTTGCAGCGTATGGCCGGACGGCTGTTGTCTCGTCCGGCTTCGATCGGATTCCACCGGAATGCCGACATGCCGGCGTTGCTGCGTTCCGGCGATCTGCTGGTGCATCCGTCGATCGCCGATCTCGAATCGGTGAGTGTCATCGAAGGCATGGCCGCCGGTCTGGTGCCGGTGATCGCCTCGTCGTCGCTGAGCGCGGCCGGCCAGTTCGCGCTGCTGGACGAATCGTTGTTCCCCGTGGACGATGTGGACGCGCTGGCCCGTCGTATCGACTGGTGGATCGACCATCCGGCGCAGCTCGCCAAGTGGGGCGGCACCTACGCCGAACATACGAAAACCAATTATTCGGTGGAATCGTCCGTACGTAAGTTCGTCGCGATGGAACGTGAGGCGATCGCCGATAACCGTCGCTGAATGGCGCCTGCCGCAATCGCAATACAATCGTTATACATAAGCGAAAAGCCGGGAGCGATTTCCCGGCTTTCCTTGTTTTGCGGACTGTCTTTTACAGCAGTGCGACCAGCTCGTCCACCTGCTCGTCGGTCGTGGCCCAGCTGGTGCAGATGCGCATCACGGTATGCGTGTCGTCCGCCTTTTCCGTGAAGCCGAGACGGACGTCGCGTTGCAGACGTTCGGAGGTCTCGTTGTCGAGCGTGACGAAGATCTGGTTGGTCGGCGCATCGAAAGTCAGCGTGTAGCCACGTTCCACCAGCACCTTGCGGATACGGTCCGCGGCATCGTTGGCGTGGCGGGCGATGCTCAGGTACAGGCCGTCGGTGAACAACGTGTCGAACTGCAGTCCCAGCAGCCATCCCTTGGCCAGCAGCGCGCCATGCTGCTTGACGATCGTCACGAAATGCTTCGGCATGTTGCCGTGCGTGAACACCACGGCCTCGCCGAACATCGCGCCCACCTTGGTGCCGCCGATATAGAACACGTCGGCGAGACGCGCGATGTCCTCGATCGTCACGTCGTTGCCGGTGGCGGTCAGCGCGTAGCCGAGACGCGCGCCGTCGATGAACAACGGCATGTCGTACTTCGTGCAGACCTTGCGGATCGCCTCGAGCTCGGCCAGCGTGTACAGCGTGCCGTATTCGGTGGCCTGCGAGATGTACACCAGCCGGGGAACACCATATGCGTGTAGTTGCCGTCCGCGTAGAACGTGGCGCAGTATTCGTCGAGTTCATCCGCGTCGATTTTGCCGTCATGGTGGGGGAGCGTGAGCACTTTGTGGCCGGTGAATTCGATAGCGCCCGCCTCATGCACGTTCACATGTCGGTGGTGGCCGCCACCACGCCCGCATACGGTGGGGTGATGGCGTCGATGACGACCTGGTTGGTCTGAGTGCCGCCGACGAGGAAGAAGATTTCGGCGTCCGGGCATGCGCAGGCCTCGCGGATTTTGGCTTTGGCACTTTCGCAGACGTCGTCGGTGCCGTAGCCGGGATACTGGTTGGTCGCGGTTTCGGCGAGACGGGCGATGATTTCCGGCGTCGCGGCGCAGGAGTAGTCGTTTTCGAAAGACAGCATGGTCGTTCCTTTTGTTGTGGGTTGCTTGCGATCGGGAAAGTCTGGTTCCGCGCGTTCGGCCGCCGCGGATAGCAAAACCTCGAATTTCTTCCGAGGTTTCACCGGGTGGCTAACGCGGCTCGAACGCGCGACCTTCTGAACCACAATCAGATGCTCTACCAACTGAGCTATAGCCACCATGTTCTCACTTCCATGCGGAAGCGCAACGAATGGATACTATACACGATTTTTTGGATGTGCGCGCGTCGGCGTGTTGCGCTTCCGGCCGTCAAGTGATGTTCATTATGTGAACAACGTGTTATGCGTCCGATGAGCCGCTGCGTAGTTTATAGGCGATTTCGACTGAAGATGTCACAACGGGGTCGGCGGATTGCCGGCCCCGTTTGTTTTTCCGGAACGGAAGACGGTGGCATACGAGAGAGGGAGAGGAACAATGCAGAAGATCAAAGCCTTTGGTGATTGGCTCACCAAATGGTTCACCGTGATCGTGATCGTATGGGCCGTGTTCAACTACTTCGTGCCGCAAACCAGCCTGTGGGGCAAGTCCTACACCGGATACTTCCTGGGCATCGTGCTGTTCGGCATGGGCCTGACGCTGACGCTCGACGATTTCAAACGTATCCTCACCCAGCCGCTGATGGTCGTCGTCGGCACGGTGGCCCACTTCGTGATCATGCCGTTGGTGGCCGTGCTGCTGTGCTGGATCTTCCGTCTCGACGGCCCGCTTGCCGTGGGCGTGATTCTGGTCGGCTGCTGCCCGTCCGGCACCTCATCCAACGTGATGAGCTATCTGAGCCGTGGCGACGTGGCGCTTGACGTGTCCATCGGCATCCTGTCCATCCACGCTGTGCGCGCCGTTCATGATTCCTCTGCTGATGCAGTGGCTCGCCTCCCAGTATGTGACCGTGCCGGTCGAGTCCCTGTTCCTCAACGCGGTCAAGGTGGTGCTGTTCCCGATCGCGCTCGGTGTGATCTGCCACGCCATCTTCAAGGAGAAGATCGAGAAGGTCACGGTGGCGCTGCCGATCGTGTCCCAGGTCGCCATCCTGCTCATCATCGGCGTCGTGGTCGCAGCCAATGGTTCGAAGCTGTTCGTGGCATCCTCGCTGCTTGCCATCCCGGTGGTCATCCTGCACAACCTGTGCGGCTACGCGCTGGGCTTCGGCTTCTCCAAGCTCATGTACAAGGTGTATCCGAAGGGCTTCCGCTACGCGCAGCAGAAGGCCATCACCTTCGAGGTCGGCATGCAGGATTCCGCTTTGGGCGCCACGCTGGCCCTGAGCTCCTTCGCGTCCAACCCGCTTGCCGCCGTGCCGTCCCACCTTCTTCAGCGTATGGCACAACATCTCCGGTTCGGTGCTGTCCAGCTGGTGGCGCGAGCACGATGACAAGCATCAGATCCACCCGGATTCCGACAATGGCGAGAAGGGTTCCGCGGCCAAGGCGGAAGCCGGGGACGCCGTCAAGGATGAGTCCGAGGAAACGGTCAACGCCTGAATGTGATTCGTGGCATCGGTCAGGCAGCCTCTGAACCGTACAGAACGGTTCAGAGGCTGTTCTGTTTTGACCTGTTTTTCCATGGCGATGTTAGATTGTGTTGCTTTGCGCTGAAGTTCGGTTAAGTATTGAAAATATTGGGATTTAGGGGTGTTTTGCCCCGTGTCATATGTTCGTTTGCGGTATACTAAAGGTGAAGGCCGGAGTTGCAGATCGGTCGAGAATTCGTCAGGTCGCAATGAGGCGCCGATGGCCGTGAGGCCCATGCGCAACGCCTTCAAGATATAACTGAAGAACAACCGAATATAGCGATTCGAGATGGCGGCATAGGCAGTACGGCGAGGGCGCCGGGCCGCATGGGGTTATGAAAAGACTCAGAGGTTTGAAGCGATGCGCGCAAGGTGGCGCGTGGGAGAGTGGCTCCGATGCCAGGATGGCGTCGGAGCCACTCTCCGTATAACGGCCGTTGCTGTCGCGACACGATTATCCAGCATTGTCCGGCAGACCCGTATACTGGTAATTCGTGTGTGCCAACGGCATGCCTTATGTAACAGGCGTGCGGGTTGGGATATCCCGTAACTCGATTGCATCACGCGCAGCAATGCGGCGGTGAGAGAGGGACGGGCCATCGGGCCGGTGGACTGTGGCTATCTTTACGATTCAGTGTCGTGGAGTGTGGGTGCAGTGCGGCGGTCACACGAAAACAAGAGAAACCACTGAATCGGAGAATTCAAGTTGCCTACTATTGAACAGCTCGTCCGTAAGGGACGTCAGGCAAAGCCGAAGAAGTCCAAGACTTTGGCACTGAAGGGAAGCCCGCTGCGTCGTGGCGTGTGCACCCGTGTTTACACCACCACCCCGAAGAAGCCGAACTCGGCACTGCGTAAGGTCGCCCGTGTGCGCCTGAGCTCCGGTGTGGAAGTCACCGCATACATCCCGGGCGAAGGCCACAACCTGCAGGAGCACTCCATCGTGCTCGTTCGCGGCGGCCGTGTCAAGGATCTGCCGGGTGTTCGTTACCACATCGTTCGTGGCGCCCTCGATACCCAGGGTGTGAAGGATCGCAAGCAGGGTCGTTCCCTGTACGGAGCAAAGAAGGCGAAGTAAGAGATATGTCACGTAAAGGACCTTCCAAGAAGCATCAGCTGCTGCCGGATCCGATCTACGGTTCCACCGTTGTGGCACAGCTCATCAACAAGATTCTGCTTGACGGCAAGAAGTCGATCGCCGAAGACATCGTTTACTCCGCTCTCGACATGGTCAAGGAGAAGACCGACCAGGAGCCGGTCGCCGTTCTCAAGCGCGCTCTGGACAACATCCGTCCGTCCCTCGAGGTTCGCTCCCGCCGTGTCGGTGGCGCTACCTACCAGGTCCCGGTCGAAGTGAAGCCGGGCCGCGCCAACACGCTGTCTCTGCGCTGGCTCACCGACTTCTCCCGCGCCCGTCGCGAGAAGACCATGGCTGAGCGTCTGGCCAACGAAATCCTCGATGCCTCCAACGGCCTCGGTGCTTCTGTCAAGCGCCGCGAGGATACTCATAAGATGGCAGAGGCCAACAAGGCCTTCGCTCATTACCGCTGGTAATTAGTCGAGAACGAGAGTTAAGGAACAATCATGGCACTAGACGTGCTCAATGATCTCAACCAGATCCGTAACATCGGCATCATGGCTCACATTGATGCCGGCAAGACCACCACTACCGAGCGTATTCTGTTCTACACCGGTAAGAACTACAAGATCGGCGAGACCCACGACGGCGCCTCCACCATGGACTTCATGGCGCAGGAGCAGGAGCGCGGCATCACCATTCAGTCCGCTGCTACCACCTGCTTCTGGAACCGTCAGACCCATGACGAGAAGCAGAAGTTCCAGATCAACATCATCGATACCCCTGGCCACGTGGACTTCACGGCCGAGGTGGAGCGCTCCCTGCGTGTGCTCGATGGTGCTGTCGCCGTGTTCGATGGCAAGGAAGGCGTGGAGCCGCAGTCCGAGACCGTGTGGCGTCAGGCTGACAAGTACGGCGTTCCGCGCATCTGCTTCATCAACAAGATGGATAAGCTCGGCGCTGACTTCTACTACTCCGTCGACACCATCAAGACCAAGCTGGGCGCGACCCCGCTGGTCGTCCAGCTGCCGATCGGCGCTGAGAACGACTTCGCCGGCGTCGTCGACCTTATCCGCATGAAGGCCTACGTCTGGAACGACGTTTCCGGCGATCTGGGTGCCCACTACGACACCACCGACATCCCGGCCGACCTGCAGGACAAGGCTGAGCAGTATCGTGCAGAGCTGCTCGACCAGGTCGCCGAGTCCGACGAGGAGCTGCTCGAGAAGTACCTCGAGTCCGGCGAACTGACCGAGGACGAGATCCGCGCCGGCATCCGCAAGCTCACCATCAACCGTGAGGCCTACCCGGTGCTCTGCGGCTCCGCCTTCAAGGACAAGGGTGTGCAGCCGATGCTGGACGCCGTCGTCGACTACCTGCCGAGCCCGGAGGACGTTCCGTCCATCGTCGGCTTCGACCCGCAGGACGAGTCCCATCGAGATCGACCGCAAGCCGACCACCGATGATCCGTTCTCCGCACTGGTCTTCAAGATCTCCACCCACCCGTTCTACGGCAAGCTCGTGTTCGTGCGCGTGTACTCCGGTTCCGTCAAGCCGGGCGACACCGTCCTCGACTCCACCAAGGAGAAGAAGGAACGCGTCGGCAAGATCTTCCAGATGCACGCCGACAAGGAGAACCCGGTGGATGCCGCCGAAGCCGGCAACATCTACACCTTCGTGGGTCTGAAGAACGTCACCACCGGTGATACCCTGTGCGACGAGAAGTCCCCGATCTCCCTCGAATCCATGACCTTCCCGGATCCTGTGATCGAGGTGGCCGTGGAGCCGAAGACCAAGGCCGACCAGGAGAAGATGAGCATCGCTCTGGCGAAGCTGTCCGACGAGGATCCGACCTTCCAGGTGAAGACCGACGAAGAGTCCGGCCAGACCCTGATCTCCGGCATGGGCGAGCTGCAGCTCGACATCATCGTCGACCGTATGCGTCGTGAATTCAAGGTGGAGTGCAACGTCGGTAACCCGCAGGTTGCATACCGCGAGACGATCCGCAAGGCCGTCATGAACCAGGAATACACGCACAAGAAGCAGACCGGTGGTTCCGGCCAGTTCGCAAAGGTCCTGATGAACTTCGAGCCGCTCGACACCGAGAACGGCGAGACCTACGAGTTCGTCAACGAAGTCACCGGCGGCCACATCACCAAGGAATTCATTCCTTCCATCGATGCTGGCGTGCAGGAAGCCATGGAATCCGGCATCCTCGCCGGCTTCCCGGTGGTTGGCGTCAAGGCGACCGTCACCGACGGTCAGGTCCACGACGTCGATTCCTCCGAAATGGCCTCCAAGATCGCAGGTTCCATGTGCTTCAAGGAAGCTGCCCCGAAGGCCAAGCCGGTCATCCTCGAGCCGATCATGGCCGTGGAAGTGCGTACCCGGAAGAGTACATGGGCGATGTGATGGGCGACATCAACGCACGTCGCGGTTCCATCCAGTCCATGACCGACTCCACCGGTGTCAAGGTCATCGACGCCAAGGTCCCGCTGTCCGAGATGTTCGGCTACATCGGCGATCTTCGTTCCAAGACCCAGGGCCGCGCAATGTTCACCATGCAGATGGACTCCTACGCTGAGGTTCCGAAGAACGTCTCGAGGAAATCATCAAGGCCCAGCGCGGCGAGTGACACGCGCTGCCACTGAAGTGGAAACTGTCTCCAGTCAGCGCTAGTATTTTGTAGCGCTGACTGGGTTCGGGCTCCAAAGTGGCACAAACCCGTCAAACCCAGTAAAATGTAGCGAGTGCCTTGAAGTGAGTTCAAGGCTTACTACGAGACGTCCAGGAGGACAAACACATGGCAAAGGAAAAGTACGAGCGTACTAAGCCGCACGTTAACATTGGTACCATCGGCCACGTCGATCACGGCAAGACCACCCTGACTGCAGCCATCTCAAGGTGCTGCACGAGGAGTACCCGGATGTCAACCCTACGACTTCAACCAGATCGATCTGCCGGAAAAGCAGCGTGGTATCACCATCAACATCGCCCACATCGAGTACCAGACCGTGAGCGTCACTACGCTCACGTCGACTGCCCGGGCCACGCCGACTTCGTGAAGAACATGATCACCGGCGCTGCCCAGATGGATGGCGCTATCCTCGTTGTGGCCGCCACCGACGGCCCGATGGCTCAGACTCGCGAGCACGTGCTGCTCGCCCGTCAGGTTGGCGTTCCGAAGATCCTCGTCGCTCTGAACAAGTGCGATATGGTCGACGACGACGAGCTCATCGAGCTCGTTGAGGAAGAGGTCCGTGACCTCCTCGACGAAAACGGCTTCGATCGCGATTGCCCGGTCATCCACGTGTCCGCTTACGGCGCGCTGCACGATGACGCTCCGACCACGAGAAGTGGGTTGAGCAGATCAGAAGCTCATGGACGCCGTCGATGACTACATCCCGACCCCGGTCCACGATCTGGACAAGCCGTTCCTGATGCCGATCGAAGATGTCTTCACCATCTCCGGCCGTGGCACCGTGGTTACCGGCCGTGTCGAGCGTGGTAAGCTCCCGGTCAACTCCAACGTTGAGATCGTCGGCATCCGTCCGACCCAGACCACCACCGTCACCTCCATCGAGACCTTCCACAAGCAGATGGACGAGTGCGAGGCTGGCGACAACACCGGTCTGCTGCTCCGCGGCATCAACCGTGACCAGGTCGAGCGTGGCCAGGTTCTGGCTGCTCCGGGCTCCGTGACCCCGCACACCAAGTTCGAGGGCGAAGTCTACGTGCTGACCAAGGACGAAGGCGGCCGTCACTCGCCGTTCTTCTCCA
>VOFH01003823.1_pt1 | contig 11222 bp, 23 predicted proteins | sample 5384091 | NCBI WGS metagenome assembly VOFH01 (sample SAMN12384727, study PRJNA508395) | human gut metagenome | isolation source: healthy gut G | host: Homo sapiens
AATATTTCAATGTACAAAGGGGAGAGGGAATGTTAAGAAAGATTATTTTGAAGAATTTTAGGTACAATTTAAAAGAATTATCTTTTATTCTTTTTAAGCAATACACTGGCAAGCCTCTTTTGACGCTTGTATTCTTAGGATTGAAGAACAATCTGGGGAGCATATTAAAGATGAAGCGACCAATTATATTATGAAGTCAGATTTCTTTATGGTTGTTGTGATGTTGTCAGTTGTCTCAGTGGTTCTGACCGTTTATGCAGTGAGAAACTATGTTCGTGTTCGTGTGTGGGATTACAGTATGCTGATGTTACTGGAATTCGTAAAAAGATGTTTCAAATGATTATTTTCGTCGAATATGGTCTTGGATGGCTCTTGTTGTGATTGCGGGGTTTGTGTGTGGAAGTCTGATTTATTATCTTATCAGGAGTTGTTGTATCATCTGGAATCAGATATGATTGAAAAATCTATGATTGCTCCAAAGGAATATTTACTTACTTTTGTAGTGAGTCTGATGATAGTAGTAGTTGTTGTTATGGTCACTCTGACGCTTATGGAAGGTAAAAGTCTGATAGTTTCGGCAGGAAAAGAGATACAGAAAAGAAAATCAAAAACCGGTAAATGGAGTATAGTATTTGTAATAGGTGTTATTCTTTTGTTGTATGTGGCATTTTTACTTTCCCCTAAGGGTGGAGCAGGTACAATCCGTGCTCAGGTGATGTGGCTTCTGTCAGGATTATTGGTTCTGTACATTGAATTGGGTTTGTTCATGGAAATTTTAAAAAAGTGTCAAAAATTTTATTTGTCACATTTGTTCCAAATAAATCAACTAAATCACCACTTTTTACTAGTAACTTTGGTTATTTTTATGTTGTTTATTATACATTTTTTTCGCAACAGGATATGTGGCACAGGGGTTGGCAGGAAAGTTTTCCTATATATGTGGATAAAGAACTTTACCCATACGATTATATTTTTGTCAATCCGTGAAGGAGATCAGCAAATAGTAGAAGATATTGCAGAAGGCTATGAAGGAACATTGCGATTAATTCCGATGTTTAAAGTTGTTAATATGACTGCTTGATGAGTTTGGTATTTCACAAAGTACTTGTAAAGAATTGACGGAATTTCCTTGATTTGAATGATAATGAAGTTGGATTCTATAAAGAAGATAATGAGAAGTCAGAGAGAGAAAAATTGTAGATCCGTCAACTTTGGAAGTGTATGAATATTTACGAATGGGAAGATTTAGGGGAGAAGATTTAAACATCTATACGTATGAAGATGATGGCTATGAGAAGTTTGATGTAATAAAAGCGGTCAGTGGAAATTATCTTGGATGTCTTTCGATGGGTATAGGGACAGTTGGATTATTATGTCTGATACAAGATTTGAGAATATTGGGCACAGTTCAGAGATAATGAAGATGAAGTAGCGTATCTGGCTTTTGCTCTGTATTCCGAGGAGAATCGTCCCCAGGCTGGGAAAGAACTGCAAACTACTCGGAGAACTATGGTAGAGAAATGGGTTCATTGCAGGAGAATTATTACGATGTGAATCAGATAGTAGATGGAATTGAAAAAGGAGTTTGTTTCAGATAAGTAGTAAACTTTTATCGATCTTGTCACTTTTTATTCAGCAGCTGTTTTCATTGTGAAGATTAAAGCAATGTCTGATGAAGAGTATGCAAAAACGATATGCGTTTTTGTCGTCTATGGGAATGTATGTAGAGCAAAGAAGAAAAAACTGCCCGATTTGAAGTACTATGTACAGCGGTAATACCATTGCTCATCGGTGTTGTTTATGGTGTGAATTATAATGTGCAATACTGAAAATGCTAATGGCGTCTGGATATGATATGAGTAGTGATTATATAAAGATATTAGTAATCTATCTTATATTATATTCTGCCTTACAATTTATTTGTATTGTGGTTATTGCGGTAGGTACAGCGAAAAAATCATAGCCGATTCTTAATTTGTGGAGCAGTGATAATATTGTATATGGTGATTCAGATTATAGGAATACGGATCGTAGCGGTAACTATATCACATAAAATAATCAGAGAGTAGGAGGAGCTAACCATGTATGTGTTAGAAGTGGAGAATTTAATCCGCAATTATCAGAAATCAGCGATAAAAAAGAGTGATGAGGACATTAAGGTCTTGAAGGGACTGAATTTCTCTGTGGAGCAGGGAGAATTTGTCGGTATTATGGGAAAGTCCGGATGTGGAAAACCACGCTTTTAAAGGTGCTGGGAATGATTGACAAGCAGACGGACGGAACAGTATGTTTTATGGGAAAAGATACTAGTAAGCTATACGGGGATGAGTTGGCTGATATTCGGCGTGAGCAGATTGGTTTCGTGTTCCAAGACTTCTATCTTATGGACAGCCTGTCTGTAGAGGAGAACATTATGCTTCCCATGATTCTGGGGCAGGAGAAGGTAGCCGTAATGACTAAGCTGTCCAAAAGTATGCAGAGCAGTTCCATCAGCCACCTATTGAAGAAGAACCCTTACGAACTCTTCCGGCGGTGAGAAGCAGAGGGTTGCCATCTGCAGGGCGCTTATCAATGACCCGCATCTTATTCTTTGCCGATGAACCGACCGGAAATCTTGACTCCAAATCTGGTCAGATTGTAATTGACGCATTGGTACGGATTAATCAGGAGTTTGGCAAGACTATTGTAATGGTAACTCACGATCCTCAGATGGCAAGTTACTGTAGCCTGATCATCCTGCTAAAGGACGGCGTAATTCTGGACAATCTGAATCATGGAGACAGTCACGAAGGGTTCTATCAGGAGATTATCGGACGGATGGCAGATTTGTAAATAGCAAGACAGGAGATAGAAGAAATATGAAACCCGCTAACCACAATGGCTAACGGGTTTCGTTGTTTTTATAGTTATCTAAAGGAATGAGAGTCAAGTGCGATGCATCCCGGTTATCCGGGATGTCTTTACTTTATGAGGGGAGATAGTTGTTTTATCAACTATCTGACTTTGACTATAAGATAAAAAAATATGTTGTATCTATAAAAGAAATAGAAAATTTCTTAAGAGCACCTTAAGAACATAGGAAGAAAATCATAACCGACGTAAGGGCAATAGATTCATAATATTTTAAGAAATTTCAACATTTGTCTTTAAAAAATCCCCTGCTATTCTTGTATAGTAGAAGAGAGGTGATAAAAATGGCTAAAATATTAGTATGTGATGATGACAAGAGATTGTAGAGGCGATAGATATTTATCTGACGCAGGAGGGGGGCATGAAGTTTTAAAGGCGTATGACGGAGAGGAAGCGCTTAAGGGTTTAAAAAAATAATGAGGTTGATCTTTCTGATCGATGGACGTTATGATGCCAAGACTTGACGGTATCCGTGCGACGCTTAAAATTCGAGAGGAAAATAATATTCTGATTATTATTTTATCGGCAAAATCAGAAGATGCAGATAAGATTCTGGGATTGAATATCGGAGCGACGATTATGTGACCAAGCCGTTTAATCCGCTGGAACTGGTAGCGCGGGTGAAATCTCAGCTTCGAAGATATACACAGCTTGGAAGTACGGCTGCAAACAAAAATGAAGCAGTCTACACGACCGGAGGACTTAATGATAAATGATGATCTAAAAAGAAGTCAGTGTGGATGGAGAGCCGGTGAAAATGACACCGATTGAATACAATATATTACTTTACTCGTTAAAAATCAGGGAAAGGTTTTTTCGATTGACCAAATTTACGAAAGTATCTGGAATGAAGATGCTATCGGAGTAGATAATACAGTTGCTGTCCACATCCGGCATATCCGGGAAAAATCGAAATCAATCCGAAAAGAACCACGTTATTTGAAAGTTGTATTGGGGAATTGGCTATAAGATAGAAAAAGCTGTAGAAAGAAGGTATTTATGAAGAATGCATGGTATAAGACTAAATTAGCGAAAGCGATTCTGGTTCTATTATCAATCCTGTGTTCTGTTACCATGGTCGTAAGCGTTTTGTGGTTTGTGTCGTATCCGGTGCTAAGAGAAGAGCTGTTAATGGGAAGCCTGCCGGAGCCTATGAGGATACGCTGAGTTTCGACACAAAAATTACAGGAATACAATTATCGGGTAACTTTATGGATTGAGTCAGAATTCTATTTTTGAAACGGAAGGGAAATTTAACCCGAATAAGATTATAGACATCAAAGAATATTATGAAAAGATGACAGTCAGCGGTGAAAATAGAAGCGGATTGGCATATACATTGGGAGATATTCTTGCGTGGTATGAGGAAGACGTTTCTTGTATATTACAGTGAAGAAGATGCGATTAGTGGTGAGGAAGAGCGGGTAATCGTATGTGAAAAAACAGATGGAACCTATTATTACTATTCTTATGCGGAATTTCAGGCGCGGGGTGAAAAACGGAGAACTTCAATTTTGCCGGAGGGAGAAGAGAAACCTGTTCAGGGAGCAGATAAACAGCAGATTATGAATATGCTCAAAGAAAATGTACTGGAAGATTACGAAGCAGACATTAAGATCCTTGATGCGGACGGTCTGGTAAAGTACATCGCATTCTGGCAGTATAATGATGTGCAGGTCGCAGAGAAATATCGTCCGATTGGGTAAAAATTTTTGCAGCTGGTAAATGAAAATCCGGAATGGAATGGACAATTGCACAGAAATTTATACGATGCTTCAAACGTGATCGAAACATTCGGCAACAGTTACGATGGTTATGCCTCTGTAAATTCGGGAATTGAAGAAGGTGATTCGAACTATTATTATTTATATGCTGATCTAAAGAGCAAAAAAAAAAATTTATACGAAATAAAGAATATTCAATCCGGCAGAACTGGAAGAGAATATTAAAAAGATGAAAAAAGCTTGGCAAATATGTGGTGGTAAGACCTAAGCTGTCAGAATTTGAGTCGAATTTGACGAATGAAGATGCGCTTACATGGAGAGACGATATTAAATATTCCGGACCACAGACGGAAGATTTTGTGTTTTGTGTCGGCGGTGGACACCAGCTATCCGATCCAAGACAGCTTTTATGCGGAAAATCAATTGTTTGAAAAATATGCGTCAAGCGGAACTGTAATTGCTGTTTTAGGCATGATAGCATTCGGAATGTCTGATCGTATGTCTTGTGTGGCTTACGATAGTTGCAGGGCGAAGCAACAGAGATGATGAACTACATTTAAATTGGTTTGATGCGTGGAAAACAGAAGTGGCAGCGACGGTAGTGATTGTGTTATGGCTTATTCCGGTATTGCTGTCTCGGGAAGTATTTTATCACTTACTGATTTGTTTATGGATCTAAATAATGACCTTGCAACCTTATATGGTTATTATAATTATGTAATGAATTCCATTCCATATGTGATTGGTGGCGGAATACTGGCGGCATATACGTGTCTTATGTTCCTTGTGGGGTATTTAAGCCTTGTACGGAGATTGAAGGCCGGAACGATGTGGAAAAACAGCGTTTTGCATATGATTGTCCAATTTGTTCATCAAGTGAGTATCAATATTGGCTCTGTTTGGAAAGTAGTTATCATTTTCGGAGGACTTTTTTATTCACGGGCGGCGTATCAGCGGTCATTCGGTATTATTTGTGATACTGCTGCCGATAGATATTGTGGCATTTGTGTACCTTGTTTACCAGACAATCGGGAAAAAGAAGATTAAGCAGGGGGGATTTCACAGATTGCACATGGAGAGATTGACTATAAAATCGACACAACCGGTTTAAGCGGCGAACAAAAAGAAGTGGCTGAACTTGTAAATGTTATTGGAACCGGACTGAATAAGGCGGTGGAAAAAAGTGTAAAAAAATGAACGACTGAAACAGATTTGATCACGAATGTATCTCATGATATTAAGACACCGCTTACTTCTATCATCAATTATGTAGAACTGTTGAAACAGGAAAATTTTTGAAGATCCGAAGATTCGGCGATACATCGAAGTACTGGAACAGAAGTCGCAGCGACTGAAAACATTGACAGAAGACGTTGTGGAAGCGTCGAAAGTAAGTTCCGGGAAATATTTCACTGGATATGATGAATTTGAATCTGGTGGAAATGATTCAGCAGACGAGCGGAGAATTTCAAGAAAAATTCGCTGCCCGCAATCTGGAAGAAGTATTAAATCTTCCGGAAGAAGAGGCAATGATCTGTGTAGACGGAAGAAGAACATGGCGAGTGCTGGAGAACATATACAATAACGCTGCCAAATACGCGATGGAAGGCAGCAGGATTTATGCCGATCTACCGTGTTAAAGATCAAGTCCTGTTTACGCTGAAAAAATGTATCCGCATATCCATTGAATATTTCGGCAGATGAGTTGACAGAGCGATTTATCAGAGGAGATATTTCCCGGAGTACGGAAGGAAGCGGACTGGGATTGTCCATAGCAAAAAACATTGACAGAAATGCAAAAAGGGCAGTTTGAATTGTATCTTAGATGGAGATTTATTTAAGGTAACCATAAGATTTCCGCGGGTTAAATAATTATCGGGGGACGTAGCAAAGTTAAACTTTTGCTACGTCCCAAATTTACTTGCGCTTATTTCAAAAACACATTACAATATTACTATTATGGAGAATTTAAAATTATTATTACAAGAAAATGTGAATCAGGGGAGTGTTTAGCGGCGGTTTTGAGTGCGCCGCGGATAAATCGGGTGTAGAGAAGGTGAAGGTTCGTCCGCTTCTTAAGAGGGGAAACTTGTTTTTCAACTGGAGTCTTTCTGCAATCGTCAGGCGTTTCATGAGAATCTTAGTGCCGAGGAGGCGGCGGATAGAATTTTTGAATATATGCAAAATATGAAACAGATGCAGATGGAGACGAAGCAGTGGAACTACACGGTTCTCGTGAGCAAAAAGGGAAGCTGACCATCAAGCGAAAAGCACAAAAGAATCCGAATAAGCAGGCAGATATGAACCATAACCGCAAGAAGCAGTATATTCTGGAAGAGGGAACAATGGTTCCTTTTTTGAGATCTTGGAGTTATGACCGAAGAAGGAAGATTGTGCGGACGAAAGTTTGACAAGTTTCGACAGATTAACCGCTTTCTTGAATTTATTGAGGATATTCTTCCGCAGCTTGATAAGGGAAGAGAAGTTACGATTCTTGATTTTGGATGTGGGAAATCTTATCTGACATTTGCCATGTATTATTATCTGCATGAATTAAAGCAATACGACATCCGAATTATCGGGTTGGATTTGAAAACAGATGTTATCAGACATTGTAATGAGCTGAGTAAAAATATGGATATGAGAAATTGAGATTTCCTGGAAGGCGACATTGCGGATTACGAAGGTGTCAATCGGGTGGATATGGTGGTAATTGCATGCCTGTGACACGGCGACGGATTATGCGCTTGGCAAAAGCCGTCGGCTGGCACGCGAAAGTTATCTTATCGGTTCCGTGCTGCCAGCATGAAATTAATGGGCAGATTGCAAATGATGTACTTGAAACCGATTCTGAAACATGGACTTCTCAAAGAACGTTTTTCTGCAATCGTGACAGATGCACTCCGCGCAGAATATTTGGAAAGAGAAGGATATGAAGTACAGGTCTTGGAATTCATTGACATGGAGCATACACCGAAAAATATCTTGATCCGTGCCATAGATACCGGGAAAAAGGAAAGAATAGTAAGAGAATCAAGGATTGTGAAACATTTTTTAAATGTGGAACCAACGTTGACGTCTCCTTGGTATGCAGAAGGATTAGATAAAAGAGGACACAGGATGAATATAAAGAACAAATTAAAAGAAGCCGGTATTCTTATCGGAGTATTTATCGTGGCAGTATTGGTGTTCAGTTATTTGACAAATAAGGGAAACGATAATATGACGGCCGACATTGGAACTGCAACGTTTCCAAAGATAGGTTTTGATTGCGGTGGGTATGGGATAAATGCTGTTCCCGGATATGCGCAGTCATGGATATTCCGACGATTCGCGACACGATCACACCAGTCTTATCCGGAAACCTGAATGTGGAGATCAACGCTTATGAAATAATTTCACGGTATGGAATACAAGGTGTATTCGTTAGATGGCACAGAAGCGTTTCTGGAGAAGAAGATAAAAAGCCGGGGAAAACGGAAACCCTGGATCTTAATAAGTCCGGTCTGTTAGATGAAGAGCGGGTGCTGGAAATTGTTTTAAATTATAATAAAGAAAAACAGTACATTTTTATACGAGAATTGTCCGATGCAGAGAAGGCACATGTTACAGCAGTGTCTGGACTATGTGACGACGTTCCATAACGGAGCTTTGCAAGGAAGAAGGAGTCGGCGTCGGAAAGCGCTTGAACCGACTGATGATGCGGACAACACCACCTTCAGCACGTGACGATTAATTCGAATTATGAACAGGTCACTTACGGCGAGCTGGAGCCCAAACAGGAGGGCGGCGAACGTTGGAGAAATCAAAGGAGATGAACAGTACCTGTATCGATACAGCTGCAATATTGTGCGGTGTAAAGGGGAAGAAAATGAGGCGAGACCGCTATGCGGTCAAGAGAGTTTTTCCGCGTAAGATATGATTCAGATGCCAAGCGGGGATATTTGCTGGATTATGACCGTACGATGGAGCAGATCTTCGATCGCGACCAAAAGGTGTTGAGCGAAAAAGGAATCATCCTGGGAATCGCCGGAAATCTGTCTTATAAGAATGATAAGGATGGAAGCATTGTATCTTTTGTGCAGGCAAATGAACTCTGGAATTATAACAAAGAGACGGATGAATATCGCTGGTATTCAGTTTCGCAGATGCGGAAAATACGGATGTGAGAAAATGGTGTCAAATCAGCATGAAATACAAGCTTATTAAGGTAGATGGAAAAGGAAATGTGACGTTTCCTGTATACGGATATATGGACCCGGCGAACACGAAGGAGAGGTTGGTGTAGCGGTTTATTATTATGATATAGAGAAAATTCTGTGGAAGAAAAAGGTATTTATCCCTACAGATACCTCGTGCACAGGCAGAAATGCGATTCACGAGCTGGGGAAATTAGTTACTATGTGTGGACAGAGATATGCTGTACACAATGGTAGGCGGATACCCTTTATTTATAGAGACAAATGCCGAAAAGACGAAGGAGCTGGTAACAGGACTGGATGGAGGATCATTATGTTGTGTCGGCGACGGGCGTCTGATCGCTTATCAGTCAAAACGGAGAAAATGGAGCTAATGAGCTCACCAAAGTGACAATCCTGAATGTCCGAGCAAGACAAGGACAGTAACCGGAAAAAGGTGAGAACATATATCCTCTTGGATTTGTCAGAAGTGATTTTGTATATGGAAGTTGCCAAGAATAGAAGATATAGGAAAACAGCAGCAGGTGAAGATGCAAGCCCAATGTACAAACTGGAGATCCGGAATCAGAAAAGGAAAAGTGATCAAAAAAATATCAGACAGACGGCATTTATATTCTGGGCGCATAAAATGGAGAAAAGATATGATTCTGGAACGGGCAGAAAGACGGAGATACATCTACTGTCTATGGACATGGTGATATACAGGGCGTATATACAAAGGCCGGAGACGCGATCAAGAAAGCAAATGATTACAATGGTGTGGTAGTCGATTCATCCCAGAATTATGTATGGGAGCGCGGTAACCGCAATCTGCAATATTCGATCACTGATAAAGATGATGTGTTAAATACAATCAAAGACCGCCTGAAGAATCAGAAAAACCGATTGATATCTTAAAAGATGTCAATAACGGCGAGGCTTACGACCTGACAGGATGTACGACGGAAGAGATTCTGTACATCATCAACCAGGGCCGTCCGGTCATTGCAATGCTGGATTCGCAGAATGCCGTCATTCTGGTGGGATACAGCGATACGAATGTTGTGTATGAAGATCTGAATGACAGTACAAGACACAGCGTGAAGTATGAAGAGATGGATCAGATGACGTCCGGAAGCGGTAATACGTATATTGGATAATAGAGAATACAGAATGAATAATAAAAAGGGCGTGTGAAAAAACTTTTGTTTTTTCACACGCCATAGGCTGTACGGAAAAGCGTACTCTTATATTTCTTCAATGCCCCATACACGATCAGACCAAGAACGGTGCAGGAAATCACCTCACCAATTCCGACTGTCAGCATCATAAACGGAATAGGAAGTGTTACACCATAACCGTAACGCAGTACGAACGGAACGATGATGATATTCGAAATGATTGGTGGAAATGTTGCTACGACTGGTTTCTGCTCACGCAGTTTCCATGTAAAAATGCACCAATCAATGTTGCAATACTGCCAAATACAATATCCGGAAGGATCGCACCGCCCAGAATATTACCGATCAGACATCCGACAAAGAGTCCCGGAATAGCAGCTGGTGTAAATATTGGTAAAATAGTGAGTGCCTCGGAGATACGAACCTGTACTTCTCCGAAAGAAAATGGTGCAAAAATGTAAGTCAACACCACGTAGATCGCAGCGATCATGGCTGCCTGGGTCATGAAACTAAGATTTTTGTTTTTCATTTTCAATTCTCCTTTAGTTTTGTTTTACGTGTGGAAGGTCACGAACACACGCGCCGTAAGCGGATCTTCATTTAACGCCGGACGTTTGCAGCTTCGTTTCATGACGAAGCGAATCTATGAAAAAGCGCGGGAGGAAGAAGAAAATCCGGGAGTATGGCTTCTGGATCTTATTCAGGTGATGCTGTGTCAGGAGCTGCTTTTGAGAAGGCGTGAACGCAGAGAAAAAAAAGTTTTATTGATTCTCGCTATAAAAAGTAGACGAGTGTGAGAAGATGTTAGAATACCTCCACGTAACCTTGAAAAGATACAGCAGATAAAGGAAGCCAAGCGATGGATAATATTATTTTTATTGGTATGCCGGCAGTCGGAAAAAAGTACAGTCGGAGTGTGACAGCATGCAGAAGTTGCACTTCCGGGAGGATGTAATATCGGCAGCAGGCCCATTGACCAGCATTTGAAAGGATTCCGTGCGCTTGCAGAAGCTGAAATTCGAGCACAGTAAGATTATTGCAGAGGCAGAGCGTCTAGTAGTGGTGTTAATATTTATTTTGAATGTGGTGAGCGTCGGGGCAACGATCAATGTGATGATGGCTGCGGCAATGGCAGAGGGTCAGACCATTATGGAGAATCGCTGCTGGCGAACCACACACGTTGTAGATGCGGTAAACTTCCCAGAACAGTATGGGCGCAAATATCCGTT
>VOFH01003937.1_pt1 | contig 11207 bp, 14 predicted proteins | sample 5384091 | NCBI WGS metagenome assembly VOFH01 (sample SAMN12384727, study PRJNA508395) | human gut metagenome | isolation source: healthy gut G | host: Homo sapiens
TAAGCGCCGAAGCAGGTGATGTCCGGCGTGCTTTTTTTTGACCAACTTGCCCAGGTGGTGCTGCGTCAGGATGTCGACCGCGAAATGATGCTCGTAGATTTCGATGTTGTGGTGGCGCTTGACGCGGGGCGCATCAGCGCGCGTTCGATCTCGTGGCCGGTGATGTCTTTGTGGTGCAGGATGCGGTGCTCGCTGTGCCCTCCTTCGCGGCCAGTTCGTAGCGTCCCGAGCCGTCCTTGTCCGAATTTCGCGCCCCAGTGGATCAGTTGTTTGATGACCGTCGGCGCATGCGTCACGACCTGTTCGACCGCCGCCCGGTCGCAATGCCCGCGCCGCACACCAGCGTGTCGTGGATGTGTTTCTCGAACGTGTCGGGATCGTACATTACCGATGCGATGCCGCCCTGCGCGTAATCCGTGTTGCATTCGCCGAGCTCGCCTTTGGTGACGATCATTACCTTTCCGTATTCGGCGGCTTTCAGCGCGAAGTTCTGAGTCCGGCGATACCGCTGCCGACGACCAGAAAATCCGTTTCTATATTCATTGCAAAATCAACTTTTGAAGTTCTTGTTCACTGCCTCGGAAGACGTTCCGGTCGACCTTGCGCCGTATGCCGGAAATCGTATGCGAATCGGTATGCTGCCAGATTTGCCAGTCCAGCTCGGGGCACCCGCGGTAATCGGCGATCCAAAGCGGGTAGTTTTTTGCCTTGAAGTCTCCGTGCAGGTATGTTTCGTAAAAATTCGTCGAGCAGTATATGATCGGATTGGTTCCGTAATAGCGTTTGATTTCGTTGCAAAAGGCTTTCGCCTCTCGGACCATTTTTTTCGGATCGGTCATGAAACGGTGCGGTTCGATGTCGAGCACCGGAAGGAAGTTCCCCTTTTGTAGTTTGGCCGTTTTAATAAAATTCCGCGCCTGCTCCTTGCCGGAGGTGCGGTGTCCGAAAAAATGATAGGCTCCCCACGGATACCTGCCTTTTCGAGTTCTTTGCGGTGCTGTTCGTAGGTCGGATCGACGATCAGCGTTCCTTCGGTGGCCTTGATCAGTACGAAATAAGGTTTTTCGCTTTCGATGACTTTTTCCCAGTTGACATTTTGCTGGTGCCGCGAGACATCCAGTCCCCAGATTTCGAAATCGCTCGCGGTCTTTTCGCGGCAGGCCGGCGCGAGAAACAGCATACCCAGCAGGAAAATGTAATATCGAACGTTCGGCATAAAAGAATTTTCGGCGTTAAGCGCCTTGTTAAATATTGGCCGGATAGGGGCTCTGCGTATTCCGACGTTTGTTTCGACCTTGTCCGGGTGCGCAAAGTTACAAAACGGTTTTGTTTTTCTTTCATCGCGGATACCATTTTTCCATAAAATAGTTTTAGCTTTGCAAAGATTGAGAGCTCGGTAACCCAAATTTTGAGAGAGCAAATGAAGAGACGGATTTTATGCCTTGTCCTGTCTGTCGTAGCGGTATCCCGCGGATTTGCGGCGGAAACCGGAAAAGTTTCCGCATTGCCCCCCGACAGTTTATCCTACAATATGAATGAAGTGGTGGTGACGGCTACGCGCACGCCGCTGATGCTGAAAGACACCCCGATTATCACCCGGGTGATTACGGCCAAAGACATCCAGCGGCGCGGCGTGGCGACTTTGCAGCAGGCGCTCGAAGGGGAGGCTCTTGCCGGTGTCGAGTTCCACCAGGCCGGTTACGGTTCGTCGCTGTCGTTCCAGGGGTTGGACGCGCGCTATGTGCTGTTCCTGGTCGATGGGGAGTGTATCGCCGGCGAAACTTACGGCAACATCGACTATGCGCGGATTCCGATGGACAACATCGCCCGGATCGAGATCGTCCGCGGCGCTTCTTCGGTGCTGTACGGTTCGAACGCGATGGGCGCCGTCGTAAACCTGATTACCCGGATGCCGGTACAAAAATACGAAATCAACGCCTCGCTGCGTTACGGCACGCCGTTCCAGCGAAACGGAGGCGACAGCCTGGCCGGCAGCGCTACGCCGCGCGACAGCCGATTTTACCGCGACAAGCTCGATCTGCCGAACCTGAAGGGCGATTTCTCGATCGGTTTCAACCTCGGGAAGTTCAAGTCGCTGACCGCTTTTTCGTACCGGTCGACCGATGCCTACCGGTTGGTGGGAACCAAAAACGAAGTGCGCCATTACGATTCGCTAAACATGATGACGCCGAAGATGATTCCGGTGCTCGGGCCGGAAGGCAACGTCGTCGGCATGCGTCCGCAGATGGATCCGGCGACCGGCATGCCGGTATTCGTCGTCGGACGGACGGTGCGCGATACGACGGTCAGCGTTGCGCCCGATAAGCGGGGACTGAGCGTCAGCGGGTGGCGCGACATCAATGTCAGCCAGCGTTTCGATTACGAACTGTCCGATAAGTTCAGGTTTCAGGTGACCGGAAGTTATTTCAGCAAGAACCGCTACGATTTCAACGGCAGCATCCTCGACGAGAACCCGATGTCGAACAATTCGAAACACGTGGACCTACGAGTCAGTACAGCGGCTACAACGTGAAGGCTCAGATGGAGCACTCGCCGAACAGGAACAATAAGATTTACCTGTCGTTCATGCACGACGGCTATTACCGCAACCTGGACAGCCTTTCGTCGGCGACGGTTCCCAAGCAACGGCATTCGTACAACATCCCGCGTCTGCTGTGGACGTTTCAGGCCGGCGAGTACAACCGGCTGACGACCGGCGTCGAAATGGTCAATGAGCGGCTGCGTTTCGACTTGAATCGCGATTCGCTCGGTTTCGACGCGCCGGAAAGCATGACCTCCGGATCGCTGTACGTCCAGGACGAAATTCTCAACGGGCATGCGCTCAGTTTCGTAGCCGGCGTGCGGGGCAACTACAACAACCGTTTCGGATGGAGCGTCACGCCGAAGCTGTCGGCCAAATATACGGTCGGTCACTGTTCGCTCAGGGCGAATTACGCCAGCGGCTACCGGACTCCGTCGCTGAAGGAGATGTATATGGAATTTACGGTGCCGATCCCGGGGCAAACCACCGTGATCCGCGGAAACGACCGCCTGCGCCCCGAAACGAACCACTACGTCTCGCTGGCCGCCGAATACAACCGCGAGGGCGTCAATTTTTCGGCTACCGCTTATAAAAGCTTTTTCCGCAATAAGATCGACGTGCGCGGACATGCCGAAGGAGTGGAGACGATCTTACAGTACGAGAATATCAACCGCAGCCAGTTCGCCGGCGTGGAAGTGATGGCTAACGTGCGGTTGGCGCGCGGGTTGTTCGTCGGGCCAATTATAATTATATCTACCAGACGGACGACGCTCCGGAGAGCTCCACTCAGTATATCTTCCCGAGTCCGCATACCGCGACGTTCCAGGCCGATTACGGTTTTATGATCCGCAAATGCTACATCGGACTGAATGCCGCCGTGCGTTACGTGGGAGCCAAGGATTACGAAGACTTTATGCCGGTGCTGGACATGACCGGCTCTTCGATGGCGAGTATGAAATATTGGACGGGAACCTATACGGCGCATCACGACGGATATGCGGTCTGCGACGCCGTCGTCAATGCTACGTTCCCGCAGCGGGTTACGCTGTCGGTCGGCGTGAACAATATGTTCAACCGCCAGCCGTCGATCGTCAATTTCAATTCCGACATCACGTCGCCCCGGAACATGTTCGTGCGGATCAGTTACGCGTTCGGACACGATTGATCGTGCCGCGCCCCTGCGGAGTGTCCGGCGAAAACCGCGCGATCTTCGGGGGCGGGGCAGTAAGGCATTTTTTTGCGTGGGATTGAGTATTCAACCAATTACGCAATCGTTATGAATAATTCTGTTTCCGTTCCGTCCCGGACGGCGGGGGGCGATCCGGCCGCCTTTTCGAAACCTCCGGTCCGCGCCCGCATCGAGAAGGCGATCCGCAATCTGCTGAACGTGCTGGTGTTGTTGGGCAGCGTGCTGGTGATCGCTGCGCTGTCTTTCGAAGTTTTCCACGATTCGCAGCAGGCTTTACTATAAGTCGTACATGAAAATACAGCTTTGGGTCTGTATCGTTTTTTGATCGACTTTTTTACCGGCTGTACCTGAGTCCGAAAAAGATGAGGTTCGTCTGGCGAAATTTCCTCTTCTTCTTGGTCGCGATTCCCTACCTGCATCTGGTTCCCTATTTCCAGATGAACCCGGCTTCGGAGATTTCCTACATTTTCCGGTTGATGCCCTTGGTGCGCGGCGGATACGGGTTGGCTATTACGGTGGGGTGGATCACGCGCAGCAAACTGACCAGCCTGCTGGTTTCCTACATTCTGATTATCCTGTCGCTGACCTATTTCGCCAGTCTCGTATTTTTCATGCTGGAGCATCCGGTCAATCCTGCCGTCACTTCTTACGGCGAGGCTCTGTGGTGGGCTTTTATGAACGTCACCACCGTCGGGTCGAATATCTTCGCGAGGACGGGTACCGGCGAGGTGCTTTCCGTCGTGCTGGCCGCGTCGGGCATGATGCTGTTCCCGATTTTTACGGTATACATTACGAGCCGTTTTCAGTCGCATAAGCAGCAAGGCGGGCAATCCGGTGCGGATGAAGCCGGTTCCTGAGGTTTCCGGCCGAACGACGTTTCGGCCGGGTCATAATTTACGTTTTCCGATGTCGGATTTCGGGTCATATGCAGTATCTTTGCCGATATAATCGTTGTTTCATGTTCAAATTAAAAAACAGATGAAAAGGATATTGTATTGTGCGATGGCGGCCGCTCTGTTCGTGGGAACGGTCGGCTGTGCGGACGAAAAGGAAGGGACGGACGATCCGACGGTGGACAATGCGGTGGACCCGGATTTGTACGACGTCGATCCGCAGCCGGAAACGGATCAGAAAGAGGTCAAAATGAATACGACGCTCTATTTCTTTTCCGATGCGGATGCGGCGACGGATAGTTGTTCGCTGAAAGACAATTTCGTATCGCGTTTCGCTTCCGCTCAGAAATGGGACGGCGTTTCGATTCCGTCGCAGGAGACTGCCTGCTTTTCAACGTGGATGAAGCGTCTTCCATCGTAGGGAACGCGGCGGGACTGGACGCCCTGAAAAAGATGCACGAAGCGGGGGTGCTGTTGGTTATGGAAGGAGGTTCCGAAAGGGATTTCGAACGGGTTTGCCGCATGGTGGAGAATTATAATCCGTATGCGGTCGGAGATGCGGAAGAGGAGCCTAACGGCGGGGAACTGCCCCTGTGGATATGGACCGGTCGCTACCCGGAGCGGCGAGCCTTGCGATGCTGCTCGAACCGACCGATACGGACGGCGATTTTACCGACGATTTCAGTCAGGGGGAGTTGTGCGATATGGCGCTGACCGAAATTAAAGATGCGCTGGCTGCTGTAAACGGAACAGCCGGAATGTCGGTCGCGAACGGGACCAAAAGCGGGGACGAGCAGAAAGAACTGACCCAACTGATGAATGCGACCAAATTCTATATTTACAAATCCCAGAAAATCGAGTCGAGCGACTACCGGAGTTCGAAAAAGGATCGCATACGAATAACTACCAGGTGGAGTTCGACGTGTGGTATGCATTCAGCGAAGACGAACAGCGTAATTACTATTATATCCACGAGGAGATTTCCTGCCCGTTTAAAAATACGTACGTGGGAGTTTATAGTAAAAGCGTCAGCGGAATCGCCAAGGTATGCGAATGGTTCGGCCGGCAGGTGGACGTTACGTTCGAGCCGGTGAGCAATGCGAACGATGTGAAGATTCACCGCAGTTCGCCCACTTCCACGCAGTCGAGCCAGTCCTATACGTCCGGATTCTCCTGGAACCTGGGCGGGAACGTCTCCTATAAATTCGGAGGTGAGAGTGCCGGGGCTACGGTCGGGCTGAGCGGAGGAATTTCCGTGTCCAACAGCCATACCTACACGGTAAACGACGTAACGATTGCCGATAACGGGGATAACGGTTCGGAATGCAAGGCTTCGTGGTCTTTTATCCTGAGCGGCGTGCGCACGACTTACGCCCCGTTCTCTACGGCCTGTGTCAATATGTACGAAGGCAGCCTGACGGGGAGGACCAAACTTCAGGCCGGTACGGACTTTATTATTTCGACGCCGGTGAAAAGCCGGACTCCGCAGTTCAAAGGCACCCTGTCCGTGCAGCTTAAATCGAGTTGCGGAAAGATGGGGACAACCTGCTGGGAACGGACGAGGAATGCCGATCATTCGGAAACTTTTACTTTGCCTGCCGTGAAATAAGATTCTGTTCCGCAGATCCGAAAAAATGCGGGGAAGGTTATACGTTGCGTATAACCTTCCCCGCATTTCGATTCCGGAGCGGGGGCGCGCCGCTATTTTTTCAAATTCCGGATGTCTTCCGGTGTGATCTGCGTAAAGTCGTCGATCAGGATGTCGTAATCGGACAGGTCTTCGCGGCGGAAGGTCGAAGCGATGGCGACGACCGATTCTCCGGCGCTGCGGGCGGCCCGGATGCCTACCGGGGCGTCTTCGACCACGATGCATTCGCCGGGAGCGAGTTCCAGTTTTTTAGCTGCCAGCAGGTAGACCTCCGGATCGGGCTTGCCGCGGGTGATCATGTCGCCGTTGGCAATGGCATCGAAGTATCCGGCGATTCCGCAACGGTCGAGCACGAAGTTGACGTTCGGCGTGTTGCCCGACGATCCTACGGCGGTTTTATACCCTTCTTTTTTCAGCGCTTTCAGGAAATCGACCAGTCCTTTGGCCGGAGCGATCGTGCGCTCGAAGATTTCGCGGTAGATGTTTTCCTTTTCGACGGCGATCTTTTTCCAGTCCGTCGTCTTGATTACCTCGGGCATCAGCCGTTCGAGGATCAGGTCGTTGGTCATGCCGAACGTAGGCATGAATTTTTCGCGGTCGAACGGAACCCCGTATTTCCTGCAAATGATTTCGAATGCCTCGATGTGTGCGTCGCGGTTGTCCACCAGAACGCCGTCCATGTCGAAAATTACTCCCTTGATCATAGCCTTCTTTGCTTATTGAATTTGCGGCAAAGATAATGTTTTTCCGGGTTTTGCCGGTTTCCCAGGACGGATTCCGGACTCCGGTTTGGGCATTGGCGGCGAAAAATGCTATCTTTGCGTATTCTTTATCCGCTGCCGCATGAGTGAAATTCCCGAAAAAACCATCGAGCGTCTGAGCGAATACCGCCGCACGCTGCTTGCTTGCCATAATCAGGGCATCACGCATATCTTTTCGCACGTACTTGCCGGTATTCATGGCATTACGGCCGTTCAGGTGCGGCGCGACCTGATGCTGATCGGCTTTTCGAGCGATACGAAAAAGGGTTACGACGTCGAGGTGCTGATCGATTTTATCAGCGGGATACTCGACAGTCCGAACGTTGTCAATATCGGGGTGCTCGGGATGGGGAATCTCGGACAGGCACTGACGAAATATTTCAACGGCCGCCGGTCGAAACTGCGGATCGTAGCGTCGTTCGACGTCGACGGGGATAAAGTGGGGCACGAGATCGACGGCATCCCGTGTTACGGCATGGAGAGTTTCGAAGAGCAGGTGCAGAAGTCCGACATCAAGATCGTGATCCTGTCGTCGCCGACGTCGATCGCGTCGGAACTGGTCGTGCCGATCATCAATGCCGGGATCAAGGGAGTGCTGAATTTCACTTCGATGCCGCTCAATTTCCCGCGCGGGATTTTTGTCGAAAATTACGATATCACGACCGTACTCGAAAAGGTCGCCTATTTTGTCAAGGAGGCCGAGGAAAGTACGGACGCTCAAAACTGAAAACGATCATCCGGATGCGTGTTTTTTACGGTTTCGAAAGGACGGACGCGATCCGTCGGCCGGTGGTGACGATCGGTTCTTACGACGGCGTGCACCGCGGTCACCGGACGATCCTCGCGCGGATCAATGCGCTGGCGGCCGAACGGGGCGGCGAAAGCGTGGTCGTTACGTTCCATCCGCATCCGCGTACGATCGTGGGCGGCGAACCGGTGATGTTGCTCAGTACGCTGCCCGAAAAACTGAGTCTGCTGGAGTCTGTGGGAGTCGGCGCTACGGTCGTCGTGCCTTTCGACAAAGCGTTCAGCCGGCGCAGTCCGCGTGATTTCGTCTGCAACGACCTGGTCGGAAAACTGCATATGGATGCGTTGCTGGTCGGCTATAATCACCATCTGGGGCATAACAAGGAGGGCGACTACGATTCGCTTTCCGCATTGAGCGCCGAATGCGGTTTCGCGCTGGAACGGATGCCGTGTCAGCAGGTCGGCGAGAGTAAAGTCAGTTCGACGGCGATCCGCCGGATGATTCTTTCGGGCGATGTTTACCGTGCGGCGGATTATCTGGACGCTCCTTATTTTATCTGCGCCCGGCTTGAAGGGGACGGGGCGCTGTCCGGCGTGGAACCGGTCAAGCTGCTGCCTCCTGCGGGCGAGTATCCGGTGTTTTGCCGGCCGAAAGAGTTTTCGGAGGCCGGTTTTGCGGCGCGCCTGGCCGTTTCGGCCGACCGTCGGTTGCGTCTCGACCGGACTGACGGGGTGCCGGCTTCGGCTGCCGTAGCCATCGAATTCCGGTAAAAAGTTGGGTCGCGTAGTGTGGATTTTAGCGGATATTTATTAATTTTGCACAAATTTACTTGGATGTATCGAAATTACCGGTCGGCGATAAGCCCGCCGGACGTTGCGTTATATACCGAATAAGCGAGCCGAAATTATTTATTTAAACAGATCATACCATGCCGTTCCTAACAGACAGAGTACAGACAGAAGGATTGACTTTCGACGATGTGTTGCTCATCCCGGGCTATTCGGAAGTTCTTCCCCGTGAAGTCAGCATTGCTTCGCGTTTTTCGCGCAACGTTCAGATCAATACGCCGATCATTTCGGCGGCTATGGACACGGTGACCGAGGCCGATATGGCGATCGCGATCGCCCGGGCAGGCGGTATCGGCGTGATCCACAAGAATATGACTATTGCCGAACAGGCAGCCCAGGTGCGCAAGGTGAAGCGCGCCGAAAACGGCATGATCTACGATCCGATCACCATCGGCAAGGATAATACCGTGGGGGATGCGCTGGTGCTGATGAAGGAGAACCGGATCGGGGGTATCCCGGTCGTGATGCCGGACAACACCCTGATCGGGATCGTTACCAACCGCGACCTGCGCTTCCAGCGCGACATGTCGCGCCGGATCGAGGAGGTGATGACCAAGGACAATCTGATCACCACGCACAATCCCGATCTACAGACCGCTTCGGACATCCTGTTGCAAAACAAAATCGAGAAATTGCCGGTCGTGGACGACAACAACCGCCTGATCGGGTTGCTGACCTACAAGGATATTACGAAGGTGCAGGCCAACCCGAATGCGGCCAAGGACGATAAAGGGCGTTTGCGCGTAGCCGCCGGCGTCGGGGTTACCTACAACACGATGGAGCGTGTGGCCGCGCTGTACGAGGCGCAGGTGGACGCCATCGTAATCGATACGGCGCACGGACATTCGATCCATGTGATCGAAATGTTGAAAAGGGTGAAAAAGGAGTATCCCGACCTGGATGTCGTGGTGGGAAATATCGCTACGGGCGAGGCTGCGAAGATGCTGGTTGCCGCCGGAGCTTCCGGCGTGAAGGTCGGAATCGGCCCGGGGTCGATCTGTACCACGCGCGTGATTGCCGGGGTGGGGGTTCCGCAGCTTTCGGCGATTTACGACGTCGCCAAGGCCGTTGCCGGTACGGGCGTTCCGGTGATCGCCGACGGCGGGCTGCGCTATTCGGGCGATATCGTCAAGGCGTTGGCCGCCGGGGCCGATGCGGTGATGGCCGGATCGTTGCTGGCGGGCGTCGAGGAGTCGCCCGGCGAGACGATCATCTACAACGGACGTAAATTCAAGGCTTATCGCGGCATGGGTTCGCTCGAGGCGATGCAGCAGGGATCGAAAGACCGTTATTTCCAGGACATGGAGGACGATATCAAAAAGTTGGTTCGGAAGGGATCGCCGCCTACCGTATAAAGGGGACTTTGGCCGAAGTGGTCTACCAGATGATCGGCGGTCTGCGCGCCGGCATGGGGTATTGCGGCGCAAAAGACATCGCGACGCTGAAAACGGCTCGCTTCATCCGGATCACCAACTCGGGAATGCTCGAAAGCCATCCGCACGACGTGAGCATCACCCGCGAGGCTCCGAATTACAGCCGGGGCGAATAACGATTGTGAAACAGGAAGCGCCTCGTTGCAGAGGCGCTTTTTATTTTTATAACCGATGCGATTATGATTACGAGGGACATTCAGATACGGGTACGCTATTACGAGACCGATTGCATGGGAATCGTACACCATTCGAATTATATCCGTTATTACGAAGTGGCGCGGACCGAAATGCTGCGCGAGTTCGGGACGACTTACCGGCAGATGGAACGGGACGGGGTGATGCTGCCGGTGCTCGACGTGCACAGCAGCTACGGGGCTCCCGCCTACGACGATGATCTGCTGACCGTGCGGGTCACGCTGGCCGAACTGCCTAAGGTGCGGATGCGTTTCGATTTCGAGATTTACCGGGAAAACGGCGAGCGGATCAATACCGGTTCGGTGACGCTCGCCTTTATGAACAGCGCCACGCGCCGCGCCTGCCGTGCCCCGCAGCGGTTTTTGAAACTGCTGGAGCCTTATTTTTGATTTCGCAAGCTTGCGCCGGCTTGTACAACGGGGCGGTTCCGGTTTCCGATTAGTCCTGCCTGCCGGCGGTTAAGGGATTCGTTCTTCTCCGAGTTCCATTTTCAGCCGAATCATGTGCCGGCACTCGATGCCGTTTTCGATGATTTTTTCACGGTAGTGTCTGCTGAAAAAATCTTTGTCGATCGAATCGATCGAGAATCCGCAGCGTTGGTAGAGGGCCAGTTGCGCGATTCCGGAGTTGCCCGTTCCCACTTCCAGGACGGTACATCCTGCGTTGCGGGCCGTCTCTACGGCATGCCGGATCAGGCGCTTCCCGACCCCGCGGCCCTGGCAGGACTCCTCGACGGCGAGGTTGACCAGTTCCATCGTAAAAGGGCGCGTGCGTAGCAGTACCGATACGCCTATGATTTTTCCCGATTCCCAGGCGCCGAAGCAGACGCCCCGGGCGGTATAGTCCGCCACCGCTTCCCGCGACGGATCGGCCGTGTACAACAGTTTCCAGGGAAAGGGTTCTCTCGGATTGAGTTGTCGTATTTCGATCATAACCTGTGTTTTTCTTTG
>VOFH01002438.1_pt1 | contig 11178 bp, 17 predicted proteins | sample 5384091 | NCBI WGS metagenome assembly VOFH01 (sample SAMN12384727, study PRJNA508395) | human gut metagenome | isolation source: healthy gut G | host: Homo sapiens
GTAAATATACCACCCCAACTTTTAAGCTCTCAAAACATAATAAAACACTTATAAAGCGCAGCTAAAAATTGAAAGCCTATTTTTTACGATTTCATAATCTAACTAGGCTATTAACCTAGTTAAAACGGCAATAAAAAAAGACGGATAAACCGTCCTTATTTTTCGTCTAAACTTGCAAGACGTTTCGCTTTGTACTTTGCTAATTCCGCTTTCGTTTCTTCAGATGTCTCGTTAACATAATCTGGATTTGACCATTTTGGAACATTCGTTTCTTTCACTTTCGAGCTGTACTTATCATCTTCCCATTCGTTGCGGGCTTCTTTGTCAAAATGAAATTTGTATAATGTGACTTTTGGTCTGCCGCGTTCTCCTCTTTTACGTTTCGCTTTGACTTCCTCTAACCTCAAGTTTGGATAGTATTTTTTCAATTCCCCAGTGCTGGGTTTATAACTTTTTCTCTAATTTTGTAGCCCCGTAACTTTCTGGAATTGCAAGGTAACGCTTGAAATTTTCAACCGTCACAACCCAAAATCCTGTATCAGAGAATTGGCGCAAAATTTATAAATGTCAATTGTATATTGTTTGTTGAAGCTATTTCCAATCTGAAGCGGGAATTTTGTATATTCATTTGCGAAATCCTTTATCAGAGGAAAGTAATCAGGATTAACCCGTACCGTTATTTCTCCAGTCTGTTTGTCGACTTTTTTCTCGCTGTGAACAACATGAACTCTTCATAAGATGTCTCAGTTTCAATTTCTGTTATTGACAGAGATAAAATTTTTCGAAATGTCTGTCGAATCAGTCTAATACCTTCTTCTAACGATCTTGGTCTTGATTGCGTAAGCGATATAAAACGATCATAATCAATCGTAATGTCACTACCATCTGTTTCTTTGATTAACCAGATAAGTGTCATTAATATCTTTTTTTGTACAATAGAAAAAATCCTTTAAAGGAACCGCATTAAAATCATTCGAGTATTTTGCTACTTCTCTAATTTCATTTTTTCTTCTGTCATAAGAAATAAAATCCTTTTTCATTTTATATGTTTTATTATATCAAAAACTCATATTACAGTCAAAAATAAAATCCAAAAGGATTTTATTTCTCTAGCAGGGACTTTATTCTCTCTAGCAGGGACTTTATTCTCTCTAGCAGGGACTTTATTTCTCTAGCAGGGACTTTATTCGTCAGCTATCCTTAGAGCCTCAAGGGATAGCCCGACTCTACAATATTATTTACAATACATATATACAATATATAGTTACAATAGCGCTTCGCGCTTATCTCAATCATCTTATCACAATAAAATTAAGTCGCTACGCTCACGCTAACGCAAAATTTTAAAAAGTTCTACGTATAAACTTTTGTTGACGATTAAAAAGAGTAAGGTCGCTAAACGCTCCCGCCTTTAAGGAAAAAAAACAAGGGTTATAAATGGGAAATATAAGGAACATAACGACTTTAACCTCCTACCTATCAGATTTTTTAAGTAAGCAGATCACAGTAGTGATGTATATTGTTTTAAATAAACAGTAATAAAATCCCTGAGGATTAAATTTCTCTAGAAGGGATTTTATTACTAGGCTAATAATTAAGTTATCTACTCAGATCGAGATCATCTCTCTCAAAGCTTCGTTCATTATCTTCTAGCTCAAGATCTTGTCTTTGAACAATCTTTTCAGCAATCTCAGCACGTTCTTGATCCGTTAGATAATACTCTTGATTCTGCAATTGAGATCTGTATCTGTTTCTATCTTCAACTACATACTGCAATTCTTTAGACAAGCTCTCATTTTCTCTAAGAAGACCAGCCATTTCTTCTTTCAGCTTGCCAATCGTAGCCCTCAGACGTTTCACAATGCCTAGACCAAGGATACGGTCTTTAAATTCGTTCAGCAACTGCATCAACGGGCCAGGATTAGCCCTGCGGGCTAAGTCATCAAAATCCTTTTCTGGGACTACGACATAGCGTTGCTTTTTCCTTGCCGTAGCCTCGTTCTTCAATTTTATACTTGTTCTTATCATCAATTGGTTTGTTTGCAATCAGCTGCATCTTCAACATTGCATCGACAGTTGCATCTTCGATTCGTTCCATCTCAAGCTTTTCAGACTCGTTCATGATCTTATCGTTCATCTGCTTAATAATTCTAGCTTGCTGCCTTTTGCGGTCCTCAAATGCCTTGTCTCGTTTTTGAAATTTTTCTTCTTGTTGTTTCAATCGCTCGTTTAGCTCTTCCATCTTCTCTTCATGAGCTTGTTCCTCACGTTGCATTTTAACAATCTGACTTGTTTTTCGGTTTTCGATGTATTCCATCGCCTCCTTGTATTCACGCATATCCTTAATATCGTTCGTCTGACCAGCTTTTCGGTCAATTCCAATTTCATGGACAAACTCATGCAGACGATGGATTTCTGCATCTCGAAAGGCTTTGAATTGCTCACGTCCGCTTGGGCCAAAACCTTCTTGCTCAAGAGCTTTTCGAAAGGATGGCTGTACTGCAAGCCCATTTTATAGCCACCTGCTGTCGGAACCACGTTAAAATGAGCATGAGGGGCTCCAGCTTCATCCAGATGAACGATTGCGTTGTAGATAGTCATATTACTATGTCGCTCGTTAAAATCGCTCACATAGCGTCCTAGGACCTCTCCTACTTCTTGTTTTTCTTCAAAACTCAATCTCTCCCAATCTGCCTTATTGCCGACTGCAACAATGAATTCCCTTTGTAGGTCCAAGTTTTTTGGACTTTTGGACGTGTTTATAATAATCATCGATCTTGCGATCTTTTCGCTTCTGCTTTGCATTATAAACGTTCAGTGCATCATCAAAGAGTTCGTGATAAACGTCTTTTATATCACGTTTGAAAATCTGAATATTGTATTTTGATTTTTCTCTCTGAATATGCTTGTGAGCGTCGCTTTTAAATTCCTTTTCTGTTAGTTCGCGATTGTTGTGTCGAATATTGGTTTTTTTGGATTAGTTTTGAAAGATAATGTCATTGTTTTATCCATCGTATTGTAAACCTACCTTTTAATTTAAGAGTTAATAATAGTATGCCATCTTTTTGTTAAAAATAAAGATAAAACAGAAGAAAAAACGCAACACTCAAAAAGTTTAACTAGGCTAATAGTCTAGTTAATAAAAATAATGGATAGATATAGAGATCCATTATTTTTACAGTTTATGGAACTATATATAAGTCCATGAAAAATACAAATTATGGTCTATATAGTTGTCCATGATTTGAGTAAAAAATGGTCTATATAGAAGACCATAAAAGCATTGAATAATGGAATACATAGTAGACCACGAAACAATAAAATCATGGACCATATATAAGTCCATTATTTATCTAAAAAATGGTCTATATATAAGCCCATGTTTTAAAACAAACGTGGACCAGTACATAAAACCATTGACCAACTTTAAAATGCGCAAGGTAGCCCGAAAAAGCGGGCTAAGACGCAGCGCTATCGCTATTCTGCGTCGCTATTGTCGAATAAAACAGACGTAAAAATCATAATCCAAAGTCGGGATTTAGCGGGAGTTTCTGTTACTCTTTGGCAAAGAGTAACGTTTTTGCACCTTTGACACCACTGCGTGGCGTACAAAGGAAAACGCTCCTGCCGAGGGCCACGGGTTGCACCCCTTTTTGACCCTCACGGTCCAAAAAATTCACTGCGTTTTCGGCCCACAAAGTGGACTCGAAAAAATCGGCGCGAACAAACGCACCGAAAAAATTGCCCCCAGCAATTTTTGCTTGCCCATCTTTGCTAACAAAATAATTTCAGCTGCGCTAAAATTATCAGCAAAATGGTCTTCGCTTATCGCACGAATTAGCGTGCGATTTGTCCGCGAACTGCGCAGACAAAAAAAGAGAGAGCGTATAACTCCCTTTTTAACTAAGCTATTATTGTAGTTGGTGTTTTCCATTATATTTTTTAATATTCATCAAAACTATATCTTATACAATTTATTTAATCTCTCTAACTCTGATACATTCATACATACTTCTACTCCAGTAATTACCCCCTTACTATGAATAATTCCACAAGAAAACACAATCCTATCCGTACTCAAAATATTTGACAATACTACAAATGATCCCAAAACATAATCCTCTATAGTAATAAAACAATTATTTTCATCTTTAAAAAACTTTATAAATCCAATATCCTTACACCTATCACCAAGATAAAACCTAAGTGATTTCAAAAAATAATCAAAAAAACATCACTCTCCATAGAAAACCCTTTCATATTTTAAAATATTCTGATATAATCATACAAAAAAAAATAAAGGAGAACTGCTATGAAAAAACTTATTTTATTTATAACTACCTTTCTAACTCTTCTTTCATTTACTGTTACAACATATGCCGAAACTCCAAACACAAACAAAATCACCCCATATTCTACTGTATATGGAAATGGTGGAGTTTCCAAAATAGAAATTCATGATAACCGAAGTAGAGCATGGTGGTACGCACGACCTTATACTAAAAGCTCTTATCAATTCTCTGGAGGAGTTAGTATTACATTAACAAATGGCCGTACCTTATATTACCCGGTAGGCGGGCAAGGTAGGGCAGGAGAATCAGTTAGTGGAACAATACATGTAAATGGAAAAATAAAAAGAGTATCTTTTACAGGTGTAGCTTACGGCCCTGGTGGAATACAAATAGCACTTCCTCAATCAGAAACAAGTAATTTTAGTAGTGGTGGTGGTTCAGGGATGAGCATACCGAACCCTGAAATTCTATACGAAAAATAATTCACTAACAAGAAAGAGACTGAGACAATTTTGTCCCAGTCTCTTTAAATTTCATCAACATCGAGCTTTAATTCTACTACAAAAGTTCACAAATCACATTACTTAACAGTCAGTGTCAAAGTTATTAAGCGATTTAATATCAAACATATCATAGAGAGGCTTTTTCATCTCAATAGCATCTTTTGACTCATAAGTTAGATATAAACAAGTGTTCTCCATGGCAGTTACAACCATTTGAACCATACTTATCTTTATTTTATATATGCTAATTTCACATGGAACTATCGAGAATAACTATCTCATTATAGCTTTTAGTTCTCTTATTAGTACTACTTTGATTAAACTATCATTAAAAAATAACGTAGAAGGTGTTAAAAACATCCTTCATAAAGATGATGCTAAATAATAAAATTTAGGTAATCTTGCTATTTTTCTCGAAAACACTCCCAGTTTGGGGTGTTTTTGTTATTTATTTTTCTACATGTTGTGGTTGAGACAATTTTTGTATAACATCAAACTTTCCGAAAAATTAGTGTTTGTCAGAAATGTTATTGATAATTCTTGGGTAGAGCAAACCTAACCTTTTATCTTCCTTAGGGTTTATCATTTGATAGTCGAGATAGAATGTCAAATGATTTCTAGGATCATTCTTATATCTCTTAAACTCTGATTTGTAATCATAGTTTGCATTCTTCAAATAAAAAGCAAGTGATTTATAATATGGGTAAGAATGATTAAATTTTTCTAAATACTCCCAAATCTTTTTAATATTTATATTTTCAGCCCGAATAAAGGCATCAAGAATTTCAGAAACGCCTCCACTATATCCAGGTCTTACCATAGCATCAATTAGCGTTCTCTCAATATTTGTGGTTTTGATAGGCTTTGAAAAACCAAGGACCTCCTTAGTTATAACGCCTGTATTATTAGTATTTTTTTGAATTTAGGACGTGTACTTTATAAGATGTATCATCGTAACTAAAAGAGTAAATCATATTTGTACGTCGCATTTTTTTTGAGAATGCATAATCAATACGACCTTGAGATATATAATTGCCATCCCTGAATAAGGACTTTTTTTTGATTGTTCCCTGTTAATGTAAATGTCTTTAGGTTTATTAATAGTTAGGTCATGAACATACATAGCACTGTAATGAGATAAAAAAGAATGAGATAGCAATGATAAAGCAATTTCAAAGGAGAAACATAAGTATCGGATACTATATAACGATTGACGTAATCACTTCTGTATTCATTCATAATTTTTACGGTTTTAAAAAGTCCCAGCTTATCCACGATAATCTCGAGAAATTTGTTCAACGAAGCCTTTGATTTAAGTTTTCTTGTGTTTTTCCTTCTTCTACTTCATCTTTAAATTTATTAATAATTGTTATTATAGAAGTTCTATTTAAAATATTTCCAAAATTTATTTTGGCTTCTAATAAAATTTCGTCAGAGTATTTTATAAAACCATAGACGTCTTTTTTTTTAGTCCATGCTTTAATAAAATTTTTTTTCAATTTCGTTATCTGTAAGTACCATTTTTAGAAACTCCTGGATTAGTTGAGGTGAATAATTCACCTATAAGGTATGGTATATATACCATACCTTTTACGTATTTTTTCTACGTTTAAGCTATGGTATATATACCATAGCTTTATTATACAATAAAAAAAATAAAAACAAGAGGACTTCGATACATTGTCTACTCAATAATGCTATAATATAGAGTATAATACAGTGTTTTATAGGAGTTACTTATGACGCCAAATAAAATGACGCCAGATAAAATTAGAAATACCATTTTAAAAGCAATTTACTCAGATAATGACCTGAAGGAAGATTTAGTTCTAAAAGGTGGCAATGCTTTAAAATTTTATGACATAACTGATCGCGCATCTCAAGATTTAGATTTCTCAATCAAAGAATCTATAAGATATCAAAAAAGAGAACGAAGGGGAAAAATTACGAGCTTTAATTTTAGATGCCTTTCAGCAAGTTGGTTTTTTAGTTGTTGGATTTAAATTCATTGAAAAACCTCAAAAAAGGAAAAAAAGACTTGCCTCCATTTTGGGGAGGATATAAGATTTCTTTTACGATAGTCGATATAGAAAAGCATCAAGATAAAATAGATTCACAGGATCCTGATAATATGAAGGAGCTAAGTAAATACGGAGAAGATTTAGAAGACAATAGAAAAAAGATAGAAATAGATTTGAGCTATGATGAGTATGTTGCTGATAAAAAAAGTTATGATTTAGAAGGAACAACTATTTATTTATATAGTCCATTAATGCTTGTCTATGAGAAAATAAGAGCATCCTGTCAGCAGCTCGAAGATTACAAGTTGGTCGGTGATAAAACACGTGCTCGAGATCTATATGATATCTATAAAATCTTAACAAATACTAGACAAGCTACTTTACGTGAAGCTGTGCTTAATCAAGACAATTTTTACATATTAGAAAATATTTTTAAAGCGAAAGATGTACCCCTTGAACTCATGTTAAAATTAGATAGCAAGAAGTCAGATTTAGCTGAAGATTATAAAACGAAAGTCATTCCACAAATATCTGCTGATGAAATTGAAGAATTTGATTACATCTTTTTTTACAACAAAAACTTGTTCGAAAATCTATTTAAAGAATATCAAAATTATAAGGCTTTTTAAGATATAATTGGAATATGAAAATTTAAAAGAAAGAATACCAAAATAATCAATTGATAACTTTCCGAAAAATTGATCTTTTCGGAAAGATATATCTCAATAGCAAAACAACCCTAAACCCTTGGCTCTCAAGGGTTTTCTTGTGGTCTATCGTCCACAAATTGAACAGAAACAACGTCAGAATGCTCGTCTCAGCATCAAAAATGCGTGTTTTTTGTATGAAAAAACGCAAATTCTAATCAGCTATACAAAAATGACGTAGAGTTTCGCAAGTCTTACGCTTACAAATTTTTTAAGTAACTAAAATATAAACCCCACCTTTCTAATTCCGAGAATACATTTGAAATAAAAAAAAGAATGCTGACAAATCAACATTCTTTTTATGTTCACTTTGATAAACATTATAAAATTTGTCTGTTTAGCTACCAATAGATTTGTACTTTTTTATAGATTTAGAATTCTTTGTTTTCAAATAGTTTAGTGTCAATGTAAAAAATTACAATTGAATAAATAACAGTTAAAAGTAGTTGAATGGTGTAGCTAATTATCGAAATATTCCTTTCTTAAGAACTGGTTTGGAAAGTATGGGTTTCAGTTGAACTAAAAAACAGCGTAGCATCAGCATCAAGCACTCACAGAATGCTATCTATTTTTTCAAAAACTGAATGAGTTTGATATAGATATTTTTGTTTTTTGTTAAGTATAGTCTTTTCAGATAATGACTGTAAATATCTTTTAGATAGCTCAATTTTTATAAGATTTTTAAAGGCTATACGATAATTTCTTTGTATAGGAAAGTAAGGCGAATCATTAATAAGAATTGGAATGTCAAATAACCGGCCTATTTAATAATAGGCCGGTTATATTTATTTATATCAGTTTATTACTTGTTTTGAATCGCTTCCTTTACTTGGGCAATAGTGACAGGTTGAGAGTCTTTATAAATGACTCTTTCCCCTTTAGTATCAAGAATTTCTCCGACTAGAGGTTCACTACTATCTGCAGATTTAACAGAAAACCCGCCACCCATGCTTTCAGGATAGGCAATGATAGTATCCTGGTCTGAAAATTGATTTAACGTTTCCAAGAGAGTAGAATCTTTAGAAGCTTGTTTTACCATTATCTCTAGAGTTGGTGGTTTCGCTTGGATATCCTCGCCTTTATCATTTGCAAATATTATGTTACTTCCGATAAGGATAGAAGAAATTAGAGTAACGATAAAAGCACATGTAGTGAATTTCTTGAGCATGTTGAGTCTCCTTATCTGTTTTCTACAATGTATCGAGTTCCTGGAACAGGATTGTAAGTGTAATAATAAAGCCAATCACTTCGTGTATCTACATACCGAGCTCTTCCTACCTCTAACTCTACTCCGTATAATCCTCTACCACTGTATGTACTTTCGGCAGAATTATAATTTCCTACTCGACCTCCATCATAAATTGAAGTCCATTTTAACCATCTACCTGTACCGTTAGCTGCAATAAACTTTAAATTAGAAAAACGCCATCCACTTCCTGAAAAGGCTGAGATACATAAATCTCTTTATCGGCTAAAACTTTACCTTTTTGACTAAAAGGATCCGCTGATAAAAGCCCTGGAGATGGTTCAAAAGAGTAAGAGGAGAACTCTGGAGAGAATGTTCTATATGTTCTTTATGTTCTATATGTTCTTTATATTCTTGATAAGTCATTAACTGACTGTTATTGTGTTGAACCATCTCTTCATTATAATCAGATGTTCCATTAGAATTATAAATGAATCCCCCTCTGGTAATACTTGAATTATTTGAGAGTCCTCAATTTGTATTGTCGTGGGCTCTGTAATATCTTTGTAAGTAGCAGCTAAAGCTACTGAACTAAAAACTAGTGAACTTGAAATAACTGAACCTATTATAATTGCTTTTTAAACTTATTTTCATAATAAACCTAGCCTTTCGTAGTTATTAGTGTAGTGTAAAATGCGAAAAGATATATCGTTTAGTTCTAACACATTAAACCAGAGAAATATAGTTTCCTAATTTTTTCCTTTCTATCTCTGTTTAAGCGGTAGTCCTTCCAATATTATTGTACGTTCTTTTTTTTTTTTTTTTGAAATGCAAGAAAAGAGAAAGACGATTAGGTCATTCTGATGTCAAAACTACACTTAGCATTTATAGTTTTTTATTTCTATCGTCTTTAATACATTATATTCCGTTCGACAAACTTGAAGCTATTTACTTACAGTACTCCTCTATTTTGTAGCTGTATTCTTTTAGAAGTCCCCGTGAATAAATTTTTTATTTTTTGAATCTCTAACCTCTTTCCAAAGGATAGCCGCAACTTTTAACTTGTTGAAGTAATGATTGCTAAATTCATCTGCACAAAAGTCTTTTAGAAATTGATTCCATTGGCAAGCTGAATTATCATACTTGGCGTAGTCTGACTCTCCATAGTATATTTTAATCATATCTTGGATTGTAAAATTTATGTTGTTGTCCCGTTTTACTTTTCGCCAAGCTGTTGCCATATCAGCATTAAATTTAAACTGATTAACACCTGTTACAGCTGAAAAATAATCACGAAATTTGTGATTAAAGGAAAACCCACATTCAAGTAATGGTGTATTTAGGGTTATTATTTCGGTTTGATTTTTGTTTCTTTTCCTCAAAAATTTTTCTACTCTATTTCCCTTAAAATATTGTTCTATAATATGATTTAATTCTTTTTTGTACATCTGTATTCTAATCCAAGGCACTTACAAATTTGTGAAAGCTCTTCTCGATACCAGTAGTATCTATTAAATTCTTCAAATGATTTTATATCTCTAAAATCAGGTCTATTTTCTTCCAAACGCTCACCTCTACAACTTCAATTTCATCTTATTGTACCCTATATACCCATGCCACTTAAAGCTATAACAGAAAATATTACAATCTTGTAATTACTGTATTTCTATTAAGCTTAACTTCACTCACATATAACTAATTAGTTATTTTTTGAAAACAAACGTTGCCACCAGTTCTTCTTTGTTTCTAAAAGTAATGTTTCATTTTTGATAGTCAGTGCTCCAATAAGCTGGAGTTGATTATTATTAGTTTCTAACATATCAGCAATTTGTTTATCTTTTTGCTCAATTTGAGAAACATAAAAGCTACGTTCGATCTCAAAATCAGCACGAATTTGCTCAATTTGCTCCTGCAACACAGTTTCTATACGATTGCTAGCATCGTCTACATTGCTAGCATCTGTATAGCTGTCTTCTACAATACAGCGATCGACTATGTATTGAGTAATTGTTTTGTTCTCGTTTTTAGCTAAATCTACGAGTTTCTCCTTTTGCTCTTTTGAAACTCTCACGCTGATTTGAACGCTCATTTTTTCTCCTAGGGGTATTTATTTGCTACACAAACATAGCACTATGTATAGATACATTGTAGCATATTCTATACAATTCTACACACACAATTCCATGAAAACACTTAAAAATCAATTTTAAAAGCATTTTGAAATTGATTGTTGTCTTCCTCCCTCTGTTAATCTGGCTATAGATGCCATAGTATATTTTTATTTTTTGAGAAAGTATTTATCGAGAATCGATTTTAAGCTCTGAAACGTGATTAAATAACAGTGAAAAACGGGTGAATTATCTTCCGAGGGTAAATATACCACCCCAACTTTTAAGCTCTCAAAACATAATAAAACACTTATAAAGCGCAGCTAAAAATTGAAAGCCTATTTTTTACGATTTCATAATC
>VOFH01003547.1_pt1 | contig 11171 bp, 15 predicted proteins | sample 5384091 | NCBI WGS metagenome assembly VOFH01 (sample SAMN12384727, study PRJNA508395) | human gut metagenome | isolation source: healthy gut G | host: Homo sapiens
GTATCCATTTCAGAATAGGCGTCCATCCAGAAGTCATTGATTTCCGCAGGACGTTCGTCCGTAAACCATGAACTCTCGGATACGGCAATATACCCTCCCGGTTTCAGATATTTACGCCACTCCTTCAAGCCACGTTCAAAGCCGATGTTATAGATAGCACCTTCACACCAAATCATATCCAGCTCCTCCTCACCGAAAGGGAGGGCATCCATTGAACCGACAATTCCTTTTACTCTGTCCTGCAAGCCCAACTGCCTTGCATTACGGTTGAAGATGTCAATAAAGCCGGGGAAAAGGTCAATTCCGGTAATCCGCCCCGGCACATGCCCGGCTACTACTATTGTCTGGCCACCCGTTCCACAACCTATATCGGCAATAAGGGATTTATCAGTAAGGCCGTCTACAAAGCTCAATGCCTTCAACGTCGCTTCGGGACTGCCAGGGCCTTGCCGTTCCATATTGGAGAAAAAGTCACAGATTAAACTAAGTTCGAAATCGTGGATGGTTTTATTTTCGTTACTCAGGGAACCTGATTGCATTAGCAATTTTCCCTACAGCCATATCCTTTCTCTGCACTACGCAAGCTGTGCAATATATAGGTTCTACCCCTACAGCCATCCTCGGGCTTTGGAACCTGTAACGGCTGTATTCTTCGGAGTAACAATTTTCGGGGAAAGTCTGACACCCAGATTGTGTTGCGGAATTGTATTGATTATCCTGGCTGTGACATTGTATAGCCGGAAGCAATATTACGACACATTTGGTACGGTTCAGGAAGTTGTTCCACGATTGCCGATAAAAGAAAAAGGCATTAACCCAATATGCCCCTTTCTGGTATTTCTTACCATGCACTATTCTCTTCGATAATAATCCTTCCTGTTTCCATTTCTTCAAGAATGCATCCAATACATTCAGAAAACGATTGTAATCCTTATTAGAAGATTGAGTCCAACCGGCTTCAGCATAGGCAGCCAAGCGCGGATAGATGTTCAAGTTCATACTGTTCACCGTCGGGATAAACTCTCCCCACATCTGACAGCCCAGCCCAAGTACCTTACCCTTTTGTTTCTCTGTCAGACCTTCCGGCACAGGATTAAATTATAAGCTTTCTCCAGTGGAATAGCTTCATAAGTATAGTCCAGATAAGTATACGAATGATAGGAATTTACCCACGTCATATCCTTTCTCTATAGCTTCCTTGATTAATTTAGGATCTCCTTTCCAGCAATGCACGATTGTTGGAGACCAACTTTTGCTTTCCTTTCGTATCTGTTTCCGATTGAAACTCATGCAGTTTATCACCGGTTATTTCATTCCAACCCATCATCAGACGACCTTTAGAAGCCAATATATTAGACACATTGTTTGTGAAGAACACTTGTAATTCGGCAGGAGTCCTCAAATCATTCTTCCTCATATATTCCCGAACAAGTGCGGACTCTTTCCATTGATTGTATCTCACTTCATCACCTCCAACATGGAATATAGGAGCCGGAAACAAACTTATCACTTCATCCATTACATCGTTCAAGAAGTGTATCACGTGGATCAGCCACATTAAAGATATCATATTGCACTCCGAACTTACCAGGAACTTTTGATTTGTTTCCACTTGTCCCCAGCCAAGGGTAAGCGGCAATGGCGGCACTGGCATGCCCAGGCATCTCTATTTCCGGGATAACAGTAATATTCCTTTTCGCTGCATAATCTACTACTTCTTTAATCTCTTCCTGGGTATAAAAACCTCCATGGCGTCTACCATCATATCGATTGCTGCCAAAATGGTCTATTTCTGAAGAGTCACGCCATGCACCAATCTCCGTTAGTTTGGGGTATTTCTTTATCTCTATGCGCCAGCCCTGGTCGTCTGTCAGTGCCAGTGAAAGACATTCATCTTCAATGCCGCCATCTCATCCAGCAAATCAAAAACGACCTCCTTCCCTTTAAAATAGCGTCCTTCGTCCAACATGAAAGCACGCCATGAGAAAACGGGATAATCCGTAAGAGTTGATTTTTTTGTACAATCAGCCTGCCGTCTTTTACTTTGAGAACCTGTCGGAATGTCTGGATAGCATTTAATATACCCGCAGGAGAATTGGCTTTAAGTACTATATTCCCAGAAGTAGCATCTAAGATATAACCTTCCGCCTGTTCTGGTAATACTGCCGGATCTAACTGTAATATAATATCTCCCTTTTTCTTATTTTTCTTTAATGTGGCCTGGACAGAGAAATCAGAAGACAAGTAACATTGGAGCAGTAATGCTTCATTTGTCAGTTCACCCGGATAAACAAGTGTCGGTTGCGTTTTTAGTTTCACCATTCCCGGTATATATTTGATATCCACTGGGTGAGAAGCAGAGTGTACTCTTCAATAGAAGGAGCTTGGCAGGACGCCAAAAACAGAAACAACAAAAGAGAATTAGTATATTTGATTTCATTGATGTGTATACTTAAATTATGGTTATATAGTATCCCTTGACTGTTTTTATCGTAAGACCAATATTGAATTAACATGGGGGCGTTTATCACCTGACAAATGGCAATAGTTCAATGGTCTGATCAAGCAGACCGTTAACATAAGTACGCAAAATACCGTTCTTATATTCCAACTTTAAACGTAACTCGGGTATTTCTGCGGAACATACCATTTACCATTCGTACCACGTGGCATGATTGCCCAAGTATCAGCTGTTCCCAGCATATTGGTACTGGTATATACTTTTTCTTTGATAACGTACCTCTGGTTTCATAGTATTGGCATTCAGATAATACCCCAGTTTTCCAAGTTGCAACAGACAACCACGATATTTTACCGTATCAGGCTTCAAGGTTACGGAAATTACAAAGTCTTCCTTAAGATCAAATTTAAAATCCTTAGCTTGTTCAACTGTCATCTCAATATTCTCAGTTTCAGTCTTAACAGGGAAACCTCGAAAATCGGAATGAATCGCAGTACAATACCCCAACGGATGTGTGGTACTTACAATCCAGTCATAGTAATTGCCATGCATCCATGTCAGCCGTAACGGAGTATCTTCCGAATCAGGAATAATATAGGGACGCACATTATTGTACCGGGAATTACGGGTAACAGCCTCAACGGCAACCACATCTCCCCCATCATTCAGCATATATTTCTGTATCTCATATTTCCGTCCATATTTGCCTCTACGGGAACAGAACAATAAATCACATTTGTCTGTGCAGGATCAATAGTCATTCCGCCACTGTAGCACTTCTCGATATAAGAACTTTGATGAAAATGTCCGCCGGCATGAGCCAGAAAGTTCTTTTTCCATTCTTTTCCTGTCCAGTGGGCATAATAATAATTGTGTGAGGTTTTGTCTTCACTGATACGAACCATGGCAATAACAGGATTCCCCGGTTTGTCGATGGCTATCTGCCATACCCAGTCACGCTCTTCAGGACTATCTACCACCGTATAGGATACTGTTCTACATACTCACTTCTTTTTATTTATCTGAAACAGGGCCATCGGCTATGGTCGAAAGCACATTTCCTTCACATCTTCCAGTTGCAAAGTGTGTATATCGATATAATTGAAATATAAGAAATTTGGACTCTCCTGATCAGGATGTCCTGTAGTATAAGTGAAAAAGAATCTTATCTTTTCCATTCGACGTATATTTGGCATAGGGACGCGCTCCGGTAGACTGTACCAATTGGTAAGGTCCCCACTCCCGTTTATATTATCTTTTTATCCGGTAGGGATAACTTGGCAATCGTAGGATGCCAGCCTATTCCACGCCAGCAAAGATAGATGTGATCCGGATCATCGGAAAGAATAAAGGGAGAAGGATAGGTGGTGTTATTCTCAGTGATAATTTTCTTCTCTTCTCCTAAAGTTGTAATGTCACCCGGTTCCCGCGAGATGCGATAGTAAAAAACAACGTTCATCCGTATGGCGCGAATAGAATATCATGACACGCTCATCAGGCAGTATCAGGAAAGTCGGGTTATCATGATCATCCGGCTGGAAGCAGGAACGGATAAGGACTTCTTTCTGCTGCTTTTATGAAAATCATATTGCATGGCTTTTATATTTCCATGAGTATCAATGTAGCCGATATAGGTTCGGTCTATACTGCCATCTTTACTTTTTATAATGCAAGGCACGAGGATTGGCAAACCAACACCAGGCACCTTTATCCGTCACCTGATATCCTTCATTGACGATAGGCGCATCTTCGATGAAACGTACCATTTCACAAGCAGCCAATAAGAAAGCACCTGGACACCAAAATTGGCAGTAGAATTAGCATCCACCACTTGTCCGGGGATAGCTTTCTCACCAATAGGTTGTACATAGCCTACATGCCCATTCGGTTGCAAAGCCACTGTAGCAAGATATTCCCCATGCTTTCAATACTACCGGTTCATAGTTTCTCTATCCAATAAATCATTATTGACGCCCCACAGCAGACCATAGGTGAAGAAAGCTGTTCCACTGGTTTCCGGCCCGGGAGCATGTTGCGGATCGAGCATGCTTCGGGTCCAATAACCTTCCGGTTGTTGACAGGCGACTACGGCTTTAGCCATTGTCCGAAAACGGTCGACATATTCTGACCGGTATTTATCATCTTGAGGCAAGTCTTTCAGCACTTTGGCCAATGCAGCCAGTACCCAGCCATCACCACGCGCCCAAAAGTCCTTTTTACCATTTACACTTTTATGTTTAGGATAGACATACTTCGCATCACGATAATACAGACCAGCCTCTGTCATACATAATGCTATTGGCATATTCCCAGTACTCATGCAGCTTCTCCAATTAAAGCGGATTTCCGGTCACCTTGATACAGTTTAGTCATAACGGGCATCACCATATAGGAGTCCCATCAGCCCCCACCAATAATGGAGCGATCGGTACTCATTTCTATTCCACTTAACCTCGCGGGCACGGGCTATTTTCCGTTCGTCAGGCTCCACAGTATAAAGGTCGATATGTCAATGAAAACACACCTGATAATCGCCAAACAGAACATATTCATTACTTTTCACCATAGCCGGATTTCCATTTTAGACTTATCTTTGCTTCTGGCTCCCCATCCACTGATTATGCCCAGCCATGCTCAGAATAATTGTAGTAAGCGGTGCATCCCCTGTCAGGAAATAAAGCTTCCATGTTTCGGTATGATAGGCAGCATGATCCCAGAATGACCAACTATGTTTAGGATGCGTAGTTTGCCAGTATCTGTTCACTTTATGGATAATACGGACACATCGGACACCTTCGGAAGTTCGGTTGCTGTCACACGGAAAATATCCGGAACAAAAAAATAAGGGTCAGAAAAGCAAAAAACAGTCCTTTTCATTGTTATTCTATTCATACTTGATTCTATATTGATTGATACAAATGAAAACGGGTGATCTCAAGAAAAGAACGATCACCCCGTTCCTTATAATACCTATTGAAAAAATGCGAATTTACTACTCAGAAGAGCCGAAGCCCAATTTAGTTAGACAGGTTATCTTCGTCGGCTACAGCCTCTGCCAGTTTCCCCACATCGGCACACTGTCATCATATTTGTCATAGCCATAATTCTGGCGTAGTTTTCCCAAACGATTGGCATCAATAGCTGATTGTGGAATAGGCAAATACAGATTACGCTTGTCAATGGTATATTTATGGTTCTTCACAATCAACTCCGGATTTTTATTATAGAATTCATTGTAATGCATAATGCGTTGATACCAATAACTTCACCATTCGGGTCTGTACCTTCCTGTTTATCATAAGTATTCATCATACGTATTTCCCCATTCATCCGGTTTTCCGCTTAGGGCAAGGCAATAAGACACACGACTCAATTCAAGATAGCGCCATTCTTCCAGATACAATTCACGTGCACGCTCATCCATGATATCTCAATGGTTACAGTTGTGTAAAGCTGTTTGCACTGAGCTCTCTCCCTCACTTTGTTTACATCCAGAGCAGCACCGGCAGGATCGCCATTATAAAATTTTGCTTCAGCACGCAGCAAATAAGCCTCTGCCAGACGGTAGCAATACCAGTCGGCCTATGCCACTTGTAGTGGAGCTGCTAGAAGCGCCATTGAACTGTGTACTACTTTCTTTCGCCTCGGCATTCTGGTCCATTAAATAGATTTTATAGTGAGGCCATCCGAACCAGTCACGGATTGTATCCTTACACCAAGACTTCTGAAGATACTGACCATAATATTTGGAAGAAGGATTATTGACCCCTGACAGAATCCATCATCATCCAGTTTCCGCTCTTTGTACTACGTCTCAAATCTCCCTCATCATCTACTCCATTCACTTCCCACATACCATATTGAGAGTAATAAGTAGGGTGCAAAATAACCTGTACCACGACCTATGGAGCGATTATAATCATATTTAGAGTCATAATTCTTATCGCTACGAGCAAAACTTTTCACAGCTTGTACTCCATTAGGGTCCAATAGATTACTCTTGTCATCCCACAATGGACCCAGAGCACGCATTGTATTGAAAGCAACAAAAGAATTCGATGAACCGATACCGCGATTAGGCATACCCAGTATCACTTCTTTATTTTCGGCTATCAACTTATTTTCAGGTCGGTGCAAATCCCAGATCACATTGCGTTGAATAGGCCACGTTTCTGTATTGAAAGGAGGACAAAGTACCAAAAGGTATTCGTCATCAACGAATAACCGGAGTTATCTATCACTTCATTCAGCTGCTGAATAGCCTTCTCCCACTGTCCGGTTGCCAGATAAAGTTTAGAAAGTAACATGCGGCAAGCTCCCTTATTGACCAGACCGATCTCTTTCATATCCTTTTGTTCCGAACCCACTGTACGGCAAATTCCATATCCTCAACCATCTTTCGCAAGAATGGCCTCACGGGAAGTTGTTTTATAGTCGAACTTCGGACCTTCTATAATCTTTGTCACCAATGGGACATCCTTAAACATACAGACCAATGACAAATAACGATATGCCCTGATGAAAATAAGCCCAACCAATGTATTTATTTCTGGAAGCTTCGTCCATATCCTTAATTTTGCCGATATAGCTGGTTATTGTATTAGCTGATTTTATACCTGTATAAGTTTCACCCCAGAAATACGAGAACTGATTCACTTCGCTGCCTCCGCCGCCCATTCCGTCCGAAGGAGTAGGCGTTCGGATGGATCTGCCCAGATAGTACTCTGATCTGTTTTTCCGGCAACAGCTAAATCGGTATGCATAAACAATGTATAGAAAGGAGTTACCAGATTGGCAGCTTGATAATAGGTCCAGTAATTGCGCAAGTGTCTATCCAGCGTAGCTACAACAGAGCGCAATCCGGCTTCAGTAGTAAAGGTTTGTTCAGGTTCATAGAATGAAAGCGGGTCCGGTTTTAGGAAGTCTTCTGAACAAGAAGAACACAACGCACCGGCAGCAATCATACCTATCAATGCTATATTTTTTATCTTTTTCATATCCGTTATGTAATTAAAGAGTTAAAGTTAATCCAATATTAAAGGTTCTCGGAGCCAAACCACCGGTTTCTTAGGGTCCCAGTATTTCCAGTCTTTAGCCCAGACTGCAACATTCTTGATGCTTCCGCTAATAATCGCCTTTTCTATACTCCAGCGTGAAATGAACTTCTTGGGCAGTTTATAGGCAAGTGAAATGTTATCCAGACGAATGAATGAACGGTTATGTAATTTGCCCGGTGTAGTCACCCCGACGGACCTTGTGCATCTAAGCGTCCATATTCATTGGTCGGATTATCTACAGTCCAATATCCCTTCTTAGCATACATACATTCTGACCATTCGTCACTTTTGAGCCTGCATTATCTTTATTCAGGTAATCTGTTTCCCAGACTCTTATGCCCCATTTTTGAATAAATATTGAATGAGAAAGTTAGATCTTTGAAGAAAGTAAATTATTACGCATAGACCATTCATCTTTCGGCCTGCTTTGTCCCAGGAATTGCTTGTCATCATTGTCATACACGATAGTAACACTACCGTCTGCATTTACTTTATCATTATCAGGATTGTTCCATACCTTAGGGTCACCCGGACGCTGTCCATATCTTGGCAGCTTCTTCCACTTCATCTTTTGCCAGATACCGGTTACTTTATAATCCCAGATAGCCCCAATAGGCTGTCCGATAAACCATTTATTGGAAATATCATCTCTTTCTTTAGTACCTATTACTTCACCTTGCGCATTAAGCACATTTTCATACTCATTACAGATGCTTGATTTCATTCTTATTAAATGAAAAGCCTATCGTAGTATTCCATTCAGTACATCATTTTTAATATTTGTTGTACTCATGAGATTTCCAACCACAGGTTCTGCACCTCTCCCAAGTTCGTAGTGACTGAACCAAAACCAGAAAATCGGGTAAGGACTGATTCATAATCATCTGTGTAGTAGGCATGTGATAATACTCAAAACTACCACTGATACGGTTATTCAAGAAGCCAAAATCTAAACCAATGTTCCAGGCAGTGGTCTTTTCCCCATTGCAGATGCAGTATTGGCCAGACGGTTCATTGTAAAGTAACGATATTCTGTCGTATTACCACTTGCGTCTACATAACCATAAGTACCTCCGGTACCTGAGCCCAGGTCGGCAAGAGCAATGTAGGGATTAGCCAATGAACGGTTACCATTCTGTCCCCAGGAAAATCTCAGTTTACCGAAACTCATCGGTTCCCAATTGAAAAATTTCTCATTTGTGAAAGTCCATCCGAAGGCGGTTGAATAGAAAGTTGCACGCGGATTGGAAGTACCAAAAGCTGAATAACCGTCGCGGCGTATAGAGCCGGTAAACATATATCGGTCATCATACGAGTAGAACAGGCGTGCAAGCATACCGTCAGCGGTTTCATGTCCATCATCCGAACTGAAAGCGCTGGATTCTTTTGTCACCTGCTTTTTACATAATGGAAGCCCAAGGCATCAGTCGGCTGTAAGTTGTTGGCACTCAAATTGTCACCCCATGAACGTCGTTCTTCAGCTTCCTGTACTAGTGTCACTGTAAAATGGTGCTTCTCAAGAAAAAGTTTTATCCCAAGTCAAAGTGTTGTTCAGTGACCAGTCAAAACGCTTACCATTGTTACGGCTTGCCGACCCCTGCCGTTACATCAGGATCTTTTGAAGACTGAAAAGAACGGTAATAGTACCACTGGTAACGCGGTGCTATATTGAAGGCATAAGTGATGCCGAACGGTAACGTCAATTTGGCATTCAAAATAGTATTAAGTACTGTATAACCCGACTCACGTTCCTTAAATTGTTGTCTGTAATCATAGTTGTACCCCGTATTTCCTGAAACATTTCCCATCGGAAAGCGCTCCAATTCTCCATTTCATTCCGATAAGAAGCAAATGGGCTGTTTTCAGTGATCTGCTTGCCCCAGTCTACCGTGGTATCCCCATCGGTACGCTCTTGGAAGTTGACATTAGCGCCTACTTCAAACCAGTTGGTAACTTTTGCATTCACTTTCATGTTAGAACGGAAAGTGGTATAATCATTACCTACTGCCACTCCTTCATTATCCATATATCCCAGAGAGAAATAGTAATTCACCGGTAGCGCCAGACATGCTCACGTTGTAATTCTGGTTGAGACCTGTACGAAAAGAATGATCGTACCAATCAAAAGTTTGTCCCAAGAGAAATTGGCAAGGCTATTTCCTGTAAACCAAGCCTAGTGGCTCCCCATACTTCTTGGTCGGAAATGTCCGAACCCATTGGTATATGCACGCCATTGGTCAAGGGTAATACCGTATTTATTCAGATTTTCCTGTGTGGGAGCATCATAATATCCTGCAGGGTATTTTTTTCTTATCCGCCTGATACTCTTCATAAGCACCAGTTTCAGGGTTTACACCGTATGCCTGCAACATACCAATCGCGGCGATACTTCAAATAACCTTCCCATCATAAACATCACGGTTAGCTCCCCATTGTAGAAAAGCTCCAGTTGGTACTGAAATTAATCATCGGTTTACCATTTTTCCTTTCTTGTAGAAACAATAATAACACCATTAGCAGCTTTTTGCCCCATACACAGCAGCGGCAGAAGCATCTTTCAATACATCAATTTGCGCAATGTCATCCGGATTGAGTTCGAAAGTTCTCCATAAAACATCATGCCATCAAGAATAATCAGCGGATCATTATGCCCACCGTCTGTATAAAGTGAACGTTGACCACGAATTTGAAGAGAACCACCACCTTTCGCAGAAGCATCCATACCCACATTCAAACCCGGTGTACCACGTAGTACATCCTGTACTGTCTTGGGTGCCTCGTTAGCAAAGATTGTCCGGACGAATCTGAATGACAGAACCTGTCAAATCCTTTTTACGCATCGTACCATAACCCACTACAACCACTTCGTCCAACATCTCAGTATTCTCCTGCAATACTATATTTAAAGGTTTTCCTGAAATGGCTACACTGGCCGTCTGATAACCGATAAATGAGATTTCAATAGTTGCATTAGCAGGAACACTCAATCTGAAGTTTCCATCAATATCGGTTATCACACCATTGGATGGATCTCCTTTTTTTCTTTCACGCTGGCTCAATCACAGGTTCCCCCGTTGCGTCTTTCACAATACCAGTAATGGTCTGTTTCTGTTGTTGCACTGTCTGTACGACATTAACATCATCTTCGGCACCGCCAAGGATGAATACCGACGAAACCTACACAGATTAGCAAGGCTGCTATCGCCTTTCGATTTCTTTTTGAATCTAAACGAATTCTTTTTCATCGTCTTTTTAAAATTTATTAGATAATTAAGGTGACTAATTCAACAAGATGCATATATGTTCTTTGTTCTAAATCGTTAGGCAAAAGTAGGTGGATATAAAGGAATAAGAGGATGAATCATTACCGGAAAGGGTTATAAACGCCTTATAAGCAGGTTTCCGGTAATGATTCATCCTCCTATTACTCACTTTTTCGGAAGTTTGCTCCATATATTATTTCATTAATTCTAAAAACATATGAGAGCATACCTATTGACAATCCATTCATGAATCCGGTTACAGAAAACTGGAAGTCATAATACTTCCTTCGACTCTTTACGAAGATATTACTAGGGCTATATTACCCAATTGCTATCAAAAACAAATGCATTGCCTGTACAAATGCAGAACCAATCGAAGTATCAAAGAAT
>VOFH01001379.1_pt1 | contig 11148 bp, 15 predicted proteins | sample 5384091 | NCBI WGS metagenome assembly VOFH01 (sample SAMN12384727, study PRJNA508395) | human gut metagenome | isolation source: healthy gut G | host: Homo sapiens
ACGGGCTGGAACAGGTTTATAGCGTGATTGACAGCCGTTACCGAAGCGACAAGCCGCTGATCGCCACGACCAACCTCACGCTGGAGGAATTGCAGCACCCGCAGGACACGCCCCACGCCCGTATCTATGACAGGCTGACTTCCATGTGCGCCCCTGTCCGCTTCACGGGCAGCAACTTCCGAAAGGAAACCGCACAGGAAAAGCTGGAACGCTTAAAGCAGCTGATGAAGCAGCGAAAGGAGAGCCTATGACAGAAACGAAACAGACAAGCACCACCAAAACAGACCGCCGCCTCAAGCAGGGCGCAACCGACACCGCAGCCGACAAGATGATGAAAGTGCTGGAAGCGGAAGCTGCTACACAAAAAACGGCGATTTGACCGACCATAAAGAAGCAGATTTGACGCTTTTGCCGCTATACAGACAGCCGCCCCATGTGGTACAATCAAGGTACGGAATAGTGGGGCTGGCTGTCGGAAACGGAGGATTTTATGTTAAGACAGACCAACCAACAACCAATTACCGCCCTTTACCCAAGACTTTCCCATGAGGACGAGCTGCAAGGCGAAAGCAATTCCATTTCCAATCAGAAGCGTATCCTTGAAACCTATGCAAAGCAGAACGGCTTTTCCAATCTGCGCTGGTACACGGACGACGGTTATTCTGGTGCGAACTTTCAAAGACCCGGTTTTCAAGCCATGCTTGCGGACATTGAAGCCGGAAAAGTCGGGACAGTTATCGTAAAGGATATGTCGAGGTTAGGGCGAAACTACCTGCAAGTGGGAATGTACACGGAAATGGTTTTCCCACAGAAAGGTGTCCGCTTCATCGCTATCAATGACGGAGTGGACAGCGCACAGGGCGACAATGACTTTGCCCCGCTGCGGAATATCTTTAACGAATGGCTGGTGAGAGATACGAGCAAGAAAATCAAAGCAGTAAAACGCTCAAAAGGCATGAATGGCAAGCCTATCACAAGCAAGCCTGTGTATGGCTACCTCATGGACGAGGATGAAAATTTCATTATTGACGAGGAAGCTGCACCCGTAGTTAAGCAGATATACAACCTCTGTCTTGCCGGGAACGGTCCGACCAAGATAGCCCGTATGCTCACAGAGCACCTTTGTTGCCACCTACGAGCTGATACAGATGCTTTTGGAAAAGAACAATATGCACGAGTTTGATGTGGCGAATATCTACAAGTGGGTATTCAAAACCGCTTGTGCCATCCTCATTCTTTCCAACACCTTTGATATTGTCATGGCGGTGTTCGATGTGTCGCAGAGCGTGATTGCGGATGCGGCGGGGCTCATCCAAGGCTCCACCGACATTACGCCGGATATGCTGGCGGAGCTGGAAACCACGCTGGAGGGCATGGACTTGGGGCCGCTCCTTGGCCTGTGGCTCCAGTCCTCTGTGATCGGGCTGACCATGCAGATTATGGGGATCATCATTTTCGTTCTGGTGTACGGAAGAATGATTGAAATATATTTAATGACCAGTTTAGCGCCCCTGCCCGTTGCCACGCTTTCCAACCGGGAGCTGGGCGGTACAGGGCAGAACTACCTAAAATCCCTGTTCGCCGTGGGCTTTCAAGGGATGCTCATACTGGTCTGTGTTGCGATCTATGCGGTGCTCATCCAGGGCATCGCCACAGGCGGCGATCCGATTGGAGCGATATGGGGAACCGTAGGCTATACGGTTCTTCTGTGCTTCATGCTGTTTAAGACAGGCGGCATCGCCCAGCGCATCTTCGGGGCGCATTAAACGGACGGACTTCGGGACAATTTGTCCCGAGGCCGGGAAAGGAGGAAACAATTTTGAGTAAGGATGTCATATTAACCCCGGAACAGATCGCCGCCGAGGAGCGGCGCTGGCTGTTCGATGCGCCGATTGCGGAACTGGCCGAGGTAAAAGGCGTGACGGTGGACGAGGCGGTTAAGCTGCGGACGGACGCAATTTTGCAGGAGGCCGCTGTTCCCATCGAAGTCACGGTTCGCCCGATTGAGCCTCAGGGCAAGCTCATCGGCTTTGCCAGCGTCAACTATGGCGGTGTAGTGATTGACGATTTCAAGGTGGTGGATGGTAAGAACGGGATTTTCCTTGGAGCTCCCAGCAAACCCGATCCCACCAGCAGGACGGGCTACCGCTCCACGGTGCGGATCAATGACCGGGCCACCCAGGAGCGGCTCAATGCGGCGGGAGCCCAGGCGTACCATTCAGCGGTGGAAAAGCTCATCGCCCGGGCCGAGGCAGTCCGCCCCACCCCGATCAAGGAGCAGATGGCACAGGCCGCAAGGGAGGCCGGGAAGGAAAATGCCGCCCGAACCGCCCCGGCAAAGAAGAAGGAGGCCCGGGATGACAGGTGATGTGACCTCGAGACAAATTGTCCCGAAGTCTCCAGCCTGCCCGGAGGGGCTGTTTTTGATGGACGGGATTGAAGGGCTGCGCTCTTTGCCGAAGCACTCGGTTGATATGCTCCTTACCGATCCGCCCTATGGCACTACCCGGAACTTTTGGGATGTGCCGCTCCCGCTCCCGGAGCTGTGGGAGGCGGTCAAGTGGGCTGTCAAGCCGGATGGCGCAGTGCTGTTTTTCGCACAATGCCCCTATGATAAGGTGCTGGGGGCATCCAACCTCTCTATGCTCCGCTATGAATGGGTGTGGTACAAAAGCAGGTGTACTGGCTTTCTCAACGCAAGGCGGGCTCCCCTAAAGCGGACGGAAAACATTCTGGTGTTTTATCAAAAATTGCCCTATTACGATCCGCAGTTTGAACAGGGCAAGCCCTATAAGAAAATTTCCCGGGAAGGGGGCAACAGCCCCAACTATGGAAAATTCCTGCGTTCCAGCAGCGGATCAGAGGATGGCCTGCGTTTCCCCGGAAACCTGCTGGCCTTTTCTTCCGTACAGCGTACCGTCCACCCCACGCAGAAACCCGTGGAGTTGTGCGAGTATCTCATCAGAACCTATACCCGGCCCGGGGAGGTGGTGGCAGACATCTGCGCTGGCTCCGGCACGACTGCTGTGGCTGCTGTCAATACGGGCCGCCGCTTTGTATGCTTTGAAACAGCCCCGGCCTTTTACGCCCCGGCTACAGAACGCATCCGGCTGGCTATGGAGGCTGCCAAAAACGGAGGAAAAACAAATTAACATTTTGTTGTAAAAGTTGCTGTTGAATTTCACAGCAGATCGGGATATACTATGAGTAGGAAGGAGCTGATGAAAATGCCAAATATCAAACCTATTTCTGATCTGCGTAATTACAGCGAAGTACTGCACGATGTAGCAGTTGGTGCTCCTGTGTTCCTTACAAAGAACGGACGGGGCCGGTATGCCATTTTGGATATGCAGGATTTTGAGAAAACCCAGGCGACACTCCGGCTGATGAATGAACTTGCAAAAGGCCGGAAATCCGGCGAGGAGAAAGGCTGGCTGTCTTTAGAGGCTGTGGAGGAACACCTCGGGATTGTCAATGAATAACATCCATTTATCCGAAGAAGCCCAAAATGATCTTGTGGAAATCAAGGCGTATATTGAGGAGGAGCTGCTGAACCCCTCCGCCGCCTTGGGAACCGTAAGCAAGATTACCAAAAGTCTCCGTATTTTACGCACTTATGCTCAGGCGGGCGCACCCCTCTCCTCGGTGACGGACATCGAAAGCGATTACCGTTTCATTGTCAGTGGGAACTATATCAGTTTTTATCGTGCTTACGGTAAGGAGGTCTATGTAGACCGTATCTTATATGCCCGGCGTAACTATATGCGTATTCTGTTCGGAGATCATTCTGCAGAGGAAACAGACGAATAACCCTTTACTTAAAAGCCGCTTGCAAAAATGCAGGCGGTTTTTTCTATGCAAAGGAGCGTGAAAAAATCAAAAAATATTCTATCATTTACGCCGATCCCCCTTGGCAGTACCAGCGCAATAAGGTACAGGGGGCGGCAGAAAACCATTATCCCACAATGGGGATTGACGAGCTGTGTGCGCTCCCGGTGGCTGATCTGGCCGCCCCGAACAGCGCACTTTTTTTGTGGGCGACTTTTCCACAGCTTCCGGCGGCCCTGCGGCTCATAGAGGCGTGGGGCTTTCACTATAAGTCCGTGGCCTTTGTGTGGCTCAAAAAGAATAAAAAGGCGGACAGTTGGTTTTATGGCCTTGGCTTCTGGACGAGGGGAAACGCGGAGATCTGCCTGCTGGCTACCAGGGGCCATCCTAAACGGCAGGCGGCAAATATCCATCAGTTTATCATTTCCCCGATTGAAGCCCACAGCAAAAAGCCGGACGAGGCCCGGGAAAAGATCGTGGCCCTTATGGGCGACCTGCCCCGGGTGGAGCTCTTTGCCAGACAGTCCCCGCCCGGCTGGGAGGTGTGGGGAAATGAAGTGAAAAGCACGATCCCGGACTTTGGGACAAAGTGTCCCAAAGATGCCGGGGCCGGAAAGGAGGCTGATCCATGCCCTATGTGAATGTACCCAACGACCTGTCAAAAGTAAAAACCAAAATGGCCCTAAACCTTACCAAGCGCCAGCTCATCTGTTTTGGCTGTGCGGCGGCAGTGGGCATCCCGTCCTATCTGCTGGCCCGGGGCTCTATCGGCAATACCGGGGCCATGTTCCTTATGCTGGCCGTGATGCTCCCGGCGTTTCTTCTGGCCATGTATGAAAAAGACGGGCTCCCGGCGGAAAAGGTGCTGAAAAACATCCTACGGGCCCGGTTTCTGCGGCCCGGAGTGAGGCCCTATCAGACACAAAACATTTACGCCCCCTTTGCCGGACGGGGCGCTGTGAGAAAGGAGGATGCGATTGCGAAAGGCAAATCCAACCAGCGGAAGAAAAACCGCAAAGGCTAAAAACCGGGCGGCCCTGTCCGCCCAGCAGACGATCCCCTATGTGGCGATGCACCCGGACGGGGTATGCAAGCTCCCCGGCGGGCTCTACACAAAGACCGTGGAATATGAGGACATCAATTATTCCGTGGCATCCACCGAGGATCAGACTGCGATCTTTGGCGGCTGGAGCTCATTCCTCAACTACTTTGACAGCTCCCTGCCGTTCCAGCTTTCCTTTATCAACCGCCGCTCCCACTCCCGGAGCCGCTATAAGGTAAACATTCCCCAGGCGGATGATGATTTTAACAGCGTCCGGGAGGAATTTACCGGGATGCTGAAAAACCAGATCGCCCGGTCTAACAACGGGATTGAACGCTCCAAGTACATTACTTTCGGCATCCCAGCCGGAGGGATCGTGGAGGCCCGGCCCCGTCTGGAGCGTGTGGAGGCCGATGTGATGGGCAACTTTAAGCGGCTGGGTGTTCCCTGTGAACCGATGGACGGGCGGGCAAGGCTGGCCCTGCTTCACAGCCAGATGCATCCGGGCAACCGGGAACCGTTCCGCTTTTCATGGAAGGACATCCCGCAGACGGGGCTCGGCACCAAGGACTATATCGCCCCGGACAGCTTTGACTTCCGGCACTCCCGCCTGTTCCGGGTGGGCCAGTATTGGGGCGCTGTTTCCTACTTGCAGATTTTAGCGTCTGAGCTCTCGGATAAACTGCTGGCAGAAATTCTGGAGCTGGATGCGGAAATGACTGTAACCCTCCATATCCAGACGGTGGATCAGCTAAAGGCTATCAAAACCATCAAGGGAAAAATCTCCGACATCGGGAAAATGAAGGTGGAGGAACAGCGGAAGGCTGTCCGGGCCGGGTACGATCCCGACATTCTCCCGCCCGACCTCATTACCTTTTCCAAGGATGCGGCGGAGCTCCTTGCCGACCTCCAGTCCCGCAACGAGAGAATGTTCCTTTTGACTTTTACGGTAGTCAATATGGCCCCTACCCGCCAGCGGCTGGAAAATGATGTGTTTACCGTGGGCGGCATCGCACAGAAATACAACTGCGCCCTCAAGCGGCTGGACTGGCAACAGGAGCAGGGCTTTGTGTCCTCGCTGGCTCTCGGCTACAACGAAGTGGAGATCCAGCGTGGTATGACAACCAGCTCCACGGCAATTTTCATCCCCTTTATGACAAGGGAGCTGCGGATGGACGGGCAGGCCCTCTACTATGGCATGAACGCCCTTTCCCACAATGTCATCATGGCTGACCGCAAAAAGCTGAAGTCGGCCAACGGAATGTACCTCGGCTCTACGGGCTCGGGAAAATCCTTTGCGGCAAAGCGGGAACTGCTCAATGTCTTTCTGACCATTCCCCAGGATCGGATTATCATTGTTGATCCGATGGGCGAATATGCCCCGTTGGTTCGTAGGCTGGGCGGACAGGTGATCGAGATTGCCCCGGACAGCCCCCACCACCTAAACCCGATGGATGTGGAGCTCAACATGGCCGCCGGGGAGAGCCCTCTTTCCATGAAGGCGGATTTCCTGCTTTCCCTGTGCGAGCTGGTGGTAGGCGGAAAGGAAGGCTTACAGCCCATCGAAAAGACAGTTGTTGACCGCTGTGTGCGGCTGGTGTACCGGGAACAGGCCCTTGGGCTTGATACAGGAAAAACCCCGCTTTTGCAGGACTTGTACGAGGAGCTCTTAAAACAGCCGGAGCCCGAGGCCCGGCGTGTGGCAACTGCCCTTGAGCTCTACTGCACCGGCTCCCTCAACCTGTTTAACCATCCCACGAATGTAAAAACCGACAGCCGGGTGGTGTGTATCGTGCTGAAAAACATGGGAGAAAACCTCCGCAAGATCGCCATGCACATCACAAATGAATTTGTGTCCCAGGCGGTAGATACCAACTTCCGGGAGGGCGTGGCGACATGGTGCTATTTCGATGAGTTCCATGTCCTGCTCCGTGATCCGCTAACCGCCAGCTACTTTGTAGCGGTGTGGAAAATGCTGAGAAAGAAAGGCTGCGTTCCCAGCGCCCTCACGCAGAATGTGAAAGACCTTCTGGCCAGCCGGGAGATCGAGAACATTCTGGATAACACCGACTTTATGATTTTGCTCTCGCAGGCGCAGAGTGACCGGGCGATTTTGGCAAGACAGCTCGGTATTTCCGAGCACCAGCTTTCCTACATTACCCACTCTAATTCCGGCGAGGGCCTGCTGTTTTACGGGAATGTGACCATCCCGTTTGTGGATCGGTTCCCGAAGGGGGAAATCTATGACCTCTTAACCACCCGACCGGAGGATATGAAGAATGAAACGAAAACCGAATAAACCACGCCCGGAGGCCCAAACGCATACCGAACCCGGAAACGGGGCTGCCGAGCCCGGAGGCTCTGCTTTTGGGGCTGGCTCTGAACAGGAGCCCGGGGCGGCTGGCACTTCGGGACAAAGTGTCCCAAAGTCAAAATTCCGGCAGAAAAGCCAGCAGGAACAAGCGGCGGCATCCAAGCTCCGCATGGAAAAGCGGGGCAAAAAACGGGAGGCCGCCCGGGAAAAGCTGGCAAAGCAGAAGCCGCCCAAACAAAAAGGCCCGATCCGTAAGGCGGCGGGGGCCGCCGGATGGGGCGTTCACGGCTTTGTGCATGGCAAGCTCTACGAGGTGGAACAGGAAAATGTAGGAACCGAAGGGGCCCACCGCTCGGAGCTTGCCGGGGAGGTTGTCCTGCGGCATGGCTCCCGGTTTGTAAAACGCAAAGTCCGGGAGCATCCGGCAAGGGCGGCCAGCCGGGCCGAGGCCAGGTATCAGAAAGCGGCGGCGGATTATCATTTCCACACCGCCGCACAGGAGCACCCGGAGCTTTCCCAAAACTATTTTACCCGGTACTGGCAGAAACAGCGGCTTAGAAGGCAATACCAGAAGCGGGCGAAGGAGGCCGCAAAACAGAGCGCAAAAGCCGCCGGGAAAACAGCCGCCGCCACGGAAAAGCTGACAGCCCGGGCCGCCGGGTTTGTGAAGCGCCATCCAGTCGGATGCCTGCTGGCACTGGCCTGTGTCCTTGTGATCGTCCTGCTCCAGTCCTGTTCGTCCTCGCTGGTGTCCATCGGCAACGCCGGAGCCGGGGCGCTGGGAGCCACCACTTACCCCTCTGCGGATGAGGCGATTTTAGGGGCGGAGGCGGCTTATGCCGGGCTGGAGGCAGAACTGCAAACCTACCTTGATACTTACGAAAGCACCCACGATTATGATGAGTACCACTTCGATCTGGACGAGATCGAACACGATCCCTATGTGCTCATTTCCCTGCTGTCGGCGCTCCATGAGGGGGAATGGACGCTTTCACAGGTGGAGGGCTCCCTGCAAATGCTCTTTGACCGCCAGTATATTCTGACGGAGCGTGTGGAGGTGGAGACACGCTATGACAGCGACGATGAACCCTATTCGTGGTACATCTGCTATGTGACGCTGGAAAACAACAACCTGTCCCACCTGCCTGTTTCCCTGTTGAGCGAAGAACAGATGTCCCGGTATTCCATCTATATGTCCACCCTCGGCAACCGTCCCGACCTGTTTCCCGACTCCCCCTATGTGGACAAATACATTACCAACCCGCCGGAGGGCTATGAGGTTCCGGGGGAATATCTGGACGATGAAACATTTGCCGCTATTTTCTCGGAGGCAGAGAAATACATCGGCTATCCCTATGTGTGGGGCGGCTCCAGCCCGTCTACATCCTTTGACTGCTCCGGCTATGTGTCATGGGTGATCAATCATTCCGGCTGGAATGTGGGCCGCCTTGGGGCGCAGGGGCTTTACAACATCTGCACCCCGACCAGCTCCCCAAGGCCCGGCGACCTTGTGTTTTTCAAGGGAACCTATGATACCCCGGGCGTGAGCCACTGTGGGATTTATGTAGGCGATGGGCGGATGCTCCACTGTGGCGATCCCATCGGATACGCAAACTTAAATACAAGCTACTGGCAGTCTCATTTTTACGCCTACGGGCGTTTACCATGATTGGAGGTATTCTATGGCAACAACCAAAAGCATGAAAATTCAGGCCGAGATTGATAAGGTCAAGGCCAAAATCAGCGAACAGCAGGCCCGGCTCAAGGAGCTGGAGCAGAAAAAGCTGGAGGCGGAAAACAGCGAGATCGTGGACATCGTGCGTGGCATGAGCATCCCTCTTGCGGAGCTGCCCCTGCTGTTTGAAAAGCTGAAAGGCGGCGGGGCTTTGGGACAAAGTGTCCCGAAGTCCGAGGATGAGGAAAAGGAGGAAAACTGAATATGAAACGGTTTCGAGTTTTGACAGCGGCGCTTTGTGCCGCTGTTTTGTTATGCGGCTTTAGCGTTCCCGCCTATGCCTACGCAGGCGGCGAGGGCGAGGACTACGGCGATCCCACAATGGAAACCCCGGCCCCGGAGCCGACTATTACGCCGGGCGAGGGCTTTTCCGAAGAGGGAAACCTTGTAACCCGTGATCTGCTCTATGACGAGCACACCAACAAGCAGTTTATTACCGTCCAGACCAGCGGCGGCAATACCTTTTACATTGTCATTGATTATGACAAGCCCGTGGACGAAGAAGGCGAACAGTATGAAACCTACTTTTTCAGCGTTGTGGATGAGGGGGATCTGCTGGCCGCAGCCGAGGCCGCTGGCGTGGAACAGGCGGTCTGCTCCTGTCCGGAGAAATGTGCGGCGGGAGCTGTCAATACCGACTGCCCGGTATGCTCTGTCAATATGGGGAAATGCGTAGGCGCAGAGCCGGAGCCCGAGCCTGCCCCGGAGCCTGAGCCGGAACCCGAGAAGCCGGGCAACGCCGGGATGATCCTTTTGGTGCTGGCTGTCATGGGCATCGGCGGCGGGGCCGCATGGTATTTCAAGATTTACCGTCCGAAACACCAGCAGGCTGACCAACCCGAGGAGGACGATGGCGGGGAGTACCCGGACTATGACGGGTTTGAAGATGACGGCCCCCCGTGGGACGAGGAGGACGAAACCGAAGAAAAGGAGGAAATCAGATGAATTTTACCAGCAGTCCCTTTGAACGAATGATGAAAGAAAAACCCCGTCCCCAGGCTCCCGCCAAGAACAGGCCGCCCAGGGGCTCGGCCTGCTGCGGCTGCTGTTACTGGCGGGGCATCGGCTGCGTGTCCTGCTACAAGGAGCTTTTGAAGGCCCCGGCTGGTGGGAGGTGATGGATTGTCCCGTGAACTGACACGCAAGGAAAAGACAGCAATCCGCTCTCTTGTGGTAACATGGTGCGCCAATGGGAGGATGCCCACCATGTCCCGGAGCAAAGGCGGCTGACAGCGGGAGCCTCTTACCTCTGACTTCTGGCAGCTTGCGTATGAAAGAGTATATCACCTCGGGAGCAGCTTGCCGCCCGTGCTCATGGGGTGGAGCGCCGCCAAGCGGCCGTCGCTGCGTCCATCTCAATGTCAGCTGGTAACGCCCGGAGGAGCAGGAGCTGATCTATGAGCGCATGGCCGAGGCGGGTATTCAAAATATGGGAGCATATATGCGGAAAATGGCCCCCAATGGGTATGTGCTCCATGTTGATCTTGGCGATGTGCGGGAGCTGGTGTCCTTGCAGCGGCGGTGTGCAAACAACCCCAACCAAGTGGCGATCCATGTTTTTACGCTGCTTGCCCAAGATTGCAGGCCATCGTCTTTCAGCTCGTCCATAATCCTTTCAACGCTGGAAATCAGCTTTCCACGTTGAATCACGTCAAGGCCTCCCATATGGGCAAAGGATTTTTGCCATATTATAGTTTCGCAGCGTTTATAAGAGCACGGCATCAATTACATAGACTGTTTTCATGTAAACATCACCGCCTGTTCTATATTACTGATGTAAAGTAGTACTGTTCACGTTAAGCGTCTTGCACATTTCACCATAAGTCAGTTTCTGCTTCAGCGAGCATTCAGGATCGCCCTTGGGAAGAGATAACCCTTGCTGATTCACATGCCTCATGAAATGAACAGGGATGTTTTTCCCCCGCGACTCTGCCGATAAGCTCACGATTGCGCCCCAAATTCGTCATTATATTTTATATATCTTGATATACAATACTCGAATAGAGCCAAGTTCATACAAACGTCGAGAAGAACGACTACGGAGCTTTACACCGAACTTGTCCCCAACTGCCTGCAACTCACGGATGACCATTATTCGTCGTATTTTGCAAAATCTTTTGCAATTTCAGAATGGTTTTTTGGGCAAGAGAGCTGCAGCGGCAATGTTGTCACAAATCTTCTCTCTTTCTTCTGTCGTTCCTTTCGTCAAAATCAATTCTACATAGAGAA
>VOFH01001949.1_pt1 | contig 11124 bp, 24 predicted proteins | sample 5384091 | NCBI WGS metagenome assembly VOFH01 (sample SAMN12384727, study PRJNA508395) | human gut metagenome | isolation source: healthy gut G | host: Homo sapiens
TGTTGTCCAGCGGATCCAAGCGGTGACTGTCACCGGACGGATAATACCTCCCCACCTCGCTAGCTTCTTCCTCCTACGGAAAATGTTACGGATACCGGATGATCCGGATCACTCTGCCCTCCGCGTACCTCTACTGCCGTATCACTTCCGTATTAGTCCTATACTCATAATCATAAGTCGTGATTTCGGTTCCTCTGGAGGCACATCCCGAAACCGTACAATGCCAAGCCCAGGAACTCTTTATTTCACTGTTGGAACGGACTCCCGATGTAGGACCTCCCCAAGCCGGATATCCCAGATCCGGTGTTTCAAAAACATAGAAAGTGGTAGATTCTGAAATTCATAGAGCGCTGCCTCTGCTGCTGTAACCGCAATCAGGGTTCCCTGAAATTTATGAAACTGATCGGCTCCAATAAGAGCCTATCCCCTCCCACCAGTGTGTGTCAAAGTCCATTCCGGTTAGTCCGGCAATGCTACGCACCACCTGTTCATCTGTAAAATAGCTTTTATCTGCTCAATATTAGTTTGCCCCAAGCTTTTCGAGCTGATGATTTTTGGTAGGGGCTGTGCCCGATTCACATACTCCTTACGGATTTTGGTGTCGATCATCAGGGCACTTCCTTTGGTATATGACATTTTACTGACTTTCCCAAAGGAGGTAAGGTAATATTGGGACATTTATTTGTTAAGTCAATCGGTCTTGTTACCGGATCATGGCTCTCTGCCCGGATTACGGTAACCCGCACTCCCTTGTTTCCCGGTGACCAGGGAATTCTGGATGGTCCCTGTCCCATACTTCCGCCACCTCCATCCAGGTTCCTGTCCCCCACCGCATAAACCTGGATGGAGAGATCAAAGACAGTAAGTACTGAGACTGTAAAAACACATTTCTTTTCTGTTTCAAGTATCCTCCTTCCAAACCACGGAAGCCTTTGTTTCCTTCCCTGGTTCTGAAAAGAAAACACCACATTGATGCGGTGCTTCCTCTTCTGTCTTAATCCATAATGCCAATCTTATTCCTGTTTCTATACATATCTTCTGCCAGAACCCAGGAGCCTCCTCCTCCATGATTTTCTACCTACCCGAATCCTGAACATAGATCTGGTTCCCGGAAGTATCTCCCGCTCTGCGGCTGTTCCGGATCTGCTACCGGTTCGACGGTTTTCTACCGCTTCATGATCCACCGGAACCGGAGGGGTATCCTGCTTTGTACCATCCGGTTTTTGTGTTGGATCTGTCAGGATGTTCCTTTGCTTGGCGGTTCTGGTTTTGGTTGGTTTTCGATTTGGATACTCTGCGTTGTCTGATCGGTCTGTGGCGCCCGACTGTCCACCGCCTGAGTGTCTGTTTCCGATTTTCTCCGATTCCCTGATGAATCACAAGGCTCTTCTTCTCTGGACACTACTTTACTTTCCTCTTCCTTCTTTTCAAAATCTCCAGGATCTACAATCAATTCTGTTTCCGTTTCCCCTGTTCCTGGCAGAACATCTTTACCCTGACGGTTTCTGAACTAAACTGCATTCCTATGGCAGCGATCAGGCCGACCTTGCGAGAGCACGCCACCCAAAATTGCCAGATTCTTTTTCATCTTCTCTGTCAGTTTCATATTTGCTCCTCCTTTATCCTGTTTTTGTTATACAACGCTATACAATCCTCTCAAAAGTCCAGGTCATTCCCTTTAGAACACCTCTGTATATCCAGCCTGTGTACCTTCAATGTGATCCATGGATGGAAGAATCCGCCGCCAAAACCGAACCGGAACCTCCAGTCTAACAATAGCATCTGCTCTCAAACGCTGCGCATGGGCCGGATCTGATGGGGCCAGAGGTGCACCTGAAGCGTCACTGCAGGCTGTCTATGGTAAACTCCATTGCAGCCCTTGTGCATCCGCATATTTTATATGCCTGCCGCCAGACAATCGTCCCTATGGTTTCATCCAGATAATCATAAATGTCCCCTTCATTCAGATCTTCTTCCCAACTTCCTCTCCAAAAAGGAACATAACACGATCACATCCACATATCCTTCGCCCCCGTCTTTCTGACAGTGCTCTCCATAAACGATGACTCTCATCCTCTCCTCCTTCCTGTCTAAAAACATTCCTCCGAGGCTCTCCAATGCCACATAGCAGATAATCGCCAGGTAAGTCAGCAGAAAACATACCCAGCATGACAAAGGAAAAACACGGATCTTAGGAGGGATTTTCTGTGCCTGTGCTTTTAATCTCTGCAGTTCGATCTGCTTAAAATCATGAGCCAGCAAGATTCGAAAATACACTGTGCTGTCATCCCCTCGAAGGACACCAATCAATCCACGTACCACATCGGACAGCATGGGCGAGTTCAGTCTTGCTCTCGAATCGTGTCAGCGCCGCTTCATAATTGGAGGAACGCATATCCGCCAGAAGAATATCTAACTCTCCAGTCAGCGCTTGGTCCTGCATTCCCCTTGAACTGCTCCAACATACCGATCACATTACGGCTTGCTTTCAGTTCCTGTTCCATAGTCGCCACCATTCTCCGGGAAGCTCCCCCTCTATCTCTTTCCTGCTTTGCCTTTAAGGTTTCATCCGCTTTCTGATTTTCCTTAAAGTAAAGAAGTAAAGGCCGGCACAACCACGACAGGAACTAGAAGTGGAAAAAGAAATATGCAGGGAATCGCCTGATACACTTCCGGGGTCTAATATTCATTCCACTGGCTTTTAACACATTCTGCATCCTGCTTTATATATCATCCATCTGATGAAAACCAGACAGTCACTGCTAGGATCATAAATAAGTTTCCAATGTGTCTTTGCCGCTTTCCGCTCTGTTTTACCGTACCCGAGCATGGCCTTCGCCGCCCATGGTAGGTAACTTTAGAATTTGAACGCAGTTAAAGAAAAAAGTCCCAGAGCTAAAAACAGCCCGAATAAAGCAACAGCCTTCCATAGCTACCTCACACTGTATTCAATGGGACGGGTCAATTTCACTAAAGCCAGCAGTTAAAAGCCAGCCGCTGGCTGGCGAACAATGCCTCAATGAGTGAAAAACTTGACCGGCTCATGTTTCATCCCCCAGCTGCAAGACCCACCTACCATGAATCCAATTCACTACAAAGCTTGACGGATATAAAAATAGCCGCTACGGTAGCATTTCAGAATACACTGTCCCCAGTACCGTATGCATCGGTACATCATACCAATCCTGATTCAAAAGCTTGAATACATAAGAGAGGAATGTGCCTACTACAAACACAACCATGATCATAAACTCTTTTCTTGGTTCTGCGATCATGTATTCCAGTTCTGCGTTCTACGTTCCGCATCGACAACTTTGATACGATGGGCGGCAGTGGCAGTCTTTTAAACTCGGTCATGCTGGCGGTCACTGACCGCATCGCCTCTCCCGAAACACCTCATTATCAATCCTTCCCCACCAAAATCCGAAGAAGGGGCGGCCTGAACATCCGGATTTACCATTTTAATCTGGATGAAAAATCCTGAAATACTCTGGACACTGGAGGATTTAAATATGCTGTATTCTCCTCCCACCGCCGTCACAATATCTTCTGTCCTCAGATATGCTGTGGTAATGACCGAAAGCGCCGTTTCCAGTTCTGCGGACACATCCCTTTTATAATGATTGGCAGTCAGTTTCACATACCAGAATGGCGAAATAAAAAACCCCTGCCATCACGGAGCCAGGAAAAAATTCCCTAACAAAATGGCAATGGATCTGACGCAAAACAGTGCCAGAGCAACTGCGCGGAGTGAAGGAAAAGCGGTTCCCCTGCCCGTCATTTGAAGAATGTTCTGTGCTTCCTTCAGTTCCTGCGCAAAATCCTGATTTTTTCTTTCCTGGATGATTCCTGATGTCTTCCTGCAGACTTCGTTTGGGATTCAATAAAACTAAACAGGCTGTCCGTAAGCTCCACTGGCTTCATTTCCAGTAAAAATACACCCACGATCGCCCCGCAACACGCCAATAGCTGAATCGCCGTCATCCGTTCTCCCCTCTCTATCCTTTACATTCAAAAGTCCTGCCAGCGTTTCCTTTGCGGTATTCCATTCTCCATCAGCCGTCTTGCCAGACTGTCCGAAATTGCTGATTTGTCTATGATGCCCCACAATTACAAACTTTCCATCCTCCACTCTGTTTTCCGTAATCTGATATTGAAACAGCGGACGGTCGGTCTGGTTCCATCTGCCAGAATCTCACACCCATGATTTCCATTAAACGGCGTCTTTGTTTTTCCAGCTGTTTGCAAAATGCGATGATCGGATGAGGCTTCGTTACAAATCCCATCAAGTCTCATCGCTCATATCTGGGCCATTTACACAGGAACCATGGCGGTAGGATGCCTCACAGCCTCAGGAATGGATGGTTGTCACAACCGCAACACCGGTTCTGGCTGCCTCCTGTGCCGCATTCGCTTCTGGTCCACGCATTTCTCCTACCACAATAATATCCGGATTAAAGCGTAGCGCCATATCAAGAAGTGCAATCTGATCTACTCTCTGCCTCTCATTCTCGCTGTCACGGGTCAAGGTATGAATCACGGAATTGACTACCTCCCATCCTTTCTGCGTACCAACGCCAGCTCCCTTGAACCATTCTCAATACTGTAAAATACGCTTACCGTCCGGAATTGTGGTCGAAGCCAGCCCCCTAACAGTGTGGTTTTTCGGAGCTTGTGGCTCCCGCCACACACAGAGATTCCATACCGGATGCACTCCGATAAAAAATCCAGCATCTGACTGGTTGCCGTTCCTCCCTTTATAAAGTCCTGTTTCTTCATGCTCTGGGGATTCACAATTCGGATCAAGCTGCCACCCCGACATCATCAACAGAGGTGTCTTCAGTACAGCAATACGGATATTTTACTTAAATGTCCCAGAACGCTTGGACTCGCATCATCCGCACCATTCCAGACACATACAACGCCGCCGAATGACATTGATGGCATGTTCGGGGCTTTCAAAATGCTCTTTCAATTTTCTGTCACTCCCAGAATACTGGACTCATCATCATCAGGCATTTACATCCGATCTCTCCTCGATTCCTTCCCCGTAGATGTACTTTGTGCCAGGAAAACCGAACTCTGCCATTTCTGAATAAATCGCATCAATCAGCTCATCGTGGTTTCCAGTACTTGTATACGGTTATCCTGGAATATTGGCAATGGATCTTGTTTCATCTCGGTTACCAGGTGCTATATTCTTTGGAAAGATACGCCTGTATCTCCTGCAGCACGGACTGAAAGTCACGCCCTTCATCCTCCGATGCAAAAAACAGGTCATGGGTACGGAGAGAACGACTCTGTTTTTGAGTACGCAAAGGAGCCTCTATGTCCTCCTCTTCTGACCAGATATCCTCCTTTCCATGCTCTGTCCTTCATGCCTGTTCCGACAGGCTATCATTTTGGAGGTTTTCTTCTGTCTCTCCCTCCATCAAGCCATCAAAGCCTCCGTTTCCATGATCTCCTCCGGAAGATGTCCAGAATCCTGTGTCGTGTTTCTTCCGAACAGCTTCGGGAAAACCCGCAGAAAACGCGGCTTTGCTGCGTCTTTCCCCTAACATCCGAACACCTCCTTTGTGATTGCTTCCATGGTTTTCTAAACCCTTTACTGTCCTTTAGTACCAGTTCTTTCAGAAGGTTCCCTTCCAGAACCTGTGCCTTCCTCCTCGGAATGGGGATCTGGAATGCCACATTGCCGAGCACCCGTTCAATGTGTTCGCTGGCCTGTCATTAGGATATACATTGCTCGCCACTTTACTGCTTTTCTGCATCCACTGACTGTCCTTAAACGGAAGCTGGCTGGAAAGATAACTGATGGATTTCAGATTTTTGGTTACCAGCCACAGCACTGCATCTGCCTCCATCAAGGCAATGGCCGAAAGAATGTCATTGGCAATACAGCTTCACACAATCAACGAATCGATATAGGGGCGATCTTTCTCAAACACTGCAGTAATTCCTCTGCCTGTGGCCGCTCGTAAGGTGGGTATGTGTATTCATTTTTCCCCTTCCTCATTCCAAGGATTGTTAGATGGCGTATTTTTTTATGAGTAATACAGTTATAGCGTACCAACGATTTCCGACACATGGGTTGCTGCCAGAACACTCCCCAGAGGAATGCTCCTCTTCAGGTCTCAGGAGGACAGATACAGGGAAGCATCGGTGTATTCATATCACACAGAAGGAGGCTACATCCTTCTTCTGCGGCAAGACGCGCCGCCAGCTTCACGCTTTTGTCGTGGTTTTACGGAATCAGGACTTCCCAGACTGCCAGCATTGTTCTCATTTTCCAGTTCCCAGTCAGGAGAGCTGTCCCAGCTCCCCTGCTGAAAATACTGTTTTAGAAAATTCAAGGCTTACTCCACCCCGCTTTCCTCTGTTTCGCCCTGTCTGGTTTCACTCCTGCTCCTCTGCTTTGGTTTCCTCTGGCTCCTTATCAGAATGATCCAGTGCCTCGTTTTCTTCCGCTTTCTCCTTCCATATCTTCTGGAGGATACAGTTCCGTTAACATCTGGTTTTGCGCTTCCAAAAACTGCCCTGCACTCTTTTCATCCCCGCGATACACCAGAGATAAATGCAGTTTTCCATCTGCCTCCAGTTCTGCCAAAACCATTGACTGCTCTGGTGTTACCAGCAAGGTAACGGTTCCAGGCAGCTCACGATCCGCTCCATCTTCCAGTTCTTCTCCCGTATTTGCGTCATATCCACTGTTTGCAGTCACAGCAATGACCTCCATACCGAAGTTCCGCAGGAATTACTGTTTTTCCGCTTTCTATAATCTGAGCTATGACTGACAATATCGCCGCTCTTAGCCTGACAATCCATTGGCAACAGTTCAACTGTAACAGATTGCCTGCTTTTCTCCTGTCAGATGATAGAGATAGGCATTTTCTGCCGCCGGCTCTTCTGCAATCTTGATGTCAGGATAATCTCCTGGCGCCAAATCTGTGCAGATGCAAATGCCCCTAACCACAGTATCCGAATGTTTTACTACATCATCCGGCAGGTTATTATAACTGCCAACCTCTATGGTCTTACCATGTCAGAAGTAATTTCTTCTCCCACTGAAATTGGTTTTTACCACACGGACAATTTCCGTCTTTTTCACTCATAGTCTTATTAAACAATGGTGTAACTGCAAAGCAGATGATCAAAGACAGCACAATGCAAAGCACACCTAAGTAATAGTCCTGTTTTTCAAAATCGCATTTCATCTCCTCCAACTCTTTTTTCCTTATTTTGATTCTTTTTAACCAGTGTTCCACTGACTGCTGTCTTCCTATTTTCTGTTGTAGATACGATGGCCGCAACCATTGTAAGCGGCACTGCAACACAAACCATGATCCATAATTTCTTCTTCATCATCCATCCTCCTAATCTCATACAATAAACAGCTGCGCTCCTCCTGCCAGAAACGGTCCCACAGGAAATGCTTCTTTATCTCGTTTTCCTGAACCGATTCCACAGGCAGACCATACAACCATACATCACAAATCCTGTCAGTCCTAAACAGGGAAGCAGTCAGGCTTTGCCGGAAGTCCCAGTACTGCCGGTTGCTCCTGCCAGCTTGATATCACTGCCCATTCCACCTTCCCTGCAAAATAATGCAACTATGAGGTATGGCACTGCCCCTAAAGCTCCAAGCAGCTGTCCGGGGGCAAAGTTCAAAGGAAAGTAGGCAATCCCTGCCTGAATCGGTCCGAATAATCCGGTACCGAAGATCCCAGGCAGAAACCGCAATAAGCAGCGAGAAAAAAAAGCACTGCCTGTACCGCCCGAAGCAGCGATATCCTGATCTCCATATCAACCGCTATAGTCAAACATTTCCTGCACCCCTGCGTACCAGTGTAGGAAGTACGGTATCATTAAACAGTGCATAAAGATCTGCCAGAAGCAGTGCTCCCAAAGCACAACTGCGATCAGGATCTTTAATGGCTGTGTCCACATATCCCCACCGGATGTATCCTGAAGCTTGTTTTACATTCCACATATGCATAACCATTGCATTTTCGATAATTTACCAGTTGTCTTTAATATTCTTCATTTGATCTCCTCCATTGATTTTCTGTTTTTATGTTCTCTGTACCCTCTTAAATCAGACCATGTTCTGCCCTGATTTTGAGGGGGTGCTGTCTGTAAGGTAGATGCCTGTGCTATGGACAGTGCCTCCATAAGCTCCCAATACCGCCTGTTTCAGCTCGTTGCGGAATTCCTCCGTCTGGGAAAACAGATATCCTTGTATTCATCCTGTGTTTTCCGGCTGGGCATAGACATAAAGAGCCCATCCTTACCTCCCTCGACGATTTTGATTCCCCGGATGGCAAACATCCGGCGATTGTGGCGGATGGCAGGCTCTGATCCCGCCCCTGTACTCCTGGTGGATACATAGATGTAATCCGAACGTCTAAATCTGGCATACTGATTCTTCCTCCTTTGTTTTTTCTGCTCATAAACCGTTCCTTTCTGGATCTATTTCAGTCAAGCAGACAGACAAAACTGCATGCTAAAACTGCATGGTGTGTATGAATTCCTCCGCCAGTGCGACTCTGTAAAATCAATTCTCTTAAGTCATAACGATCCACATAAAAAGGAACTCTGTTTATCGAGAGTTCGACACATCACTAATGGATAGCCATGACCTGTATAACCGGACGGCGGATGATACTCGGAATTTATCATAGAGTTCTTCCAGGTCATTGGTGCTCAGATGCCCCTTCATAGACTCTTGATATATATCCGGGTTTGCCATACATTGCTGCTCCATCTGGGAAAAGTGCAAGGAACTTCATATGCACATCCACATCTCTCTCAGTTGCCAGATGCGTACATCTTTTAACCCCTTTGCCGATTCCATATCTTCCTGACTATTTGCCAACCGGTCGTAGATCCCGTCCTGCCACTGAATTTTTTGGATATTCCTCTGCTTACGCAGAAGCTCTAATGCTTCATTCTGAAACATGGGATCCACTACTGCACATCCTTCCGTCACACGACCTACGGTTCCCATAATACCGGATCACTCCATTTTCAATCTGAATCTGCTTCATTTCCTTCCTCATTTCTAAATCATCTCCATCCCCCGTCCTTCTGTGCCTGTTGAAACTGTTCCAGACTCTGCACATCCGGGAGAGTATCATCCTTCCCTCTAACATTTCCAGTACGGCAAAATCATCCTGTCGCAGATCAAATCCGATACTGGTAGTCCTTCTGCATCATTACATAGCTCCATACTTCCTCTGGATTTACGGCCATACCCCTGACGCATAGCGTCCATCCGGCAGAAAACTGCTGCATCCAGAATGTTCAGCATGTCCATGTAAATCCGGCGCAAATGGACGGATCTGGGAGGCTGAGGTCGTTCCTTTTCACAACAGTTCTGGCCGCTGCTCACGCAACCACATCCCTGTTCCAACGGCAATGCCATGCCTCCCAGTAGATAAAACCAAATGGGCAATGGAATGTCTGGGATTTTCTGTTTTCTGGATATTCGTACAGAGAAAAAAGCTGCCCTAATGTAATGCTCTGGTAATACCTTTGAGGGAAGAATTACCACCCAGTTCTGGATAGATACCTCCCTTTTCTGTCCCATACAATCCTTTTCTGTGAATTCCTGCATGATCTTACCCCTCGCTTTTTCTGCAGCAGTCTGCTCCAGTTCTCCGATTAGACCAGTCGAAGGCTGTCCGGCATAAACTGAAATGCAGTACGGACATGGCCTCCACTGCCTCCGGAGACTGATCTCCCACCTCGATAACCTCTACCTTCGAACTGTAATTTTTTTCCACCCGCCATTCCCAGACAAACAATATCCCCATACTCAAATTTTGCTGCTTCCCTCATAGATTTTTGGAATCAGGACACGTCCCTTTCCATCCACTAAACGATACATCGGTTTTACCTATCTGGTCCTTTCTCTCTTTCCCATCAATGCCCACTTCATTGGGTTCAATCCCCAGTTCATCGAACACCAGATAAGGTTTGTAAACCGTCTGTACCGGAGCTCAATACCAATCAGAATCACCTGGGACTGTTTCTATCATCAAATCACAATCAAGCGGAATCCCAAATTTTGTCATAACAGTTCACTAGGGTACAGAAAGGACACTGTTTTCCTCTTTTTTTGTTCATTGTTTTTCTCTTGTTTTCTGTTCTCATAGTACCTCTCTTTCCTGACAGATTTCTTTCCCTGATCTCATAATGATCCATATTGTTTCTCCATCTCCCCACATTCCAAATAGATCCAAATTTTGTCTTGTTTTGACTGCTCCCTCTCACCAGGATCATAATTGGTAATACGACCTTTGAAACTCACAACCGCCCTCATACCTCTGAGCCAGGGTTATTGATGTGGGTAACAGCTGTAATAAAATATCCTGCATACAGTTCCCGGATGAAATCGCAGTCATTGTAACTGACCATCCACTTCCCTGCTCCCTGTCAGAGTGTCTCGGAGCCGTTTTAGTGATCCTCTTTTCGGAATACCACTGCATAATGACCTTCCGTCTCATAATAGGGCGGATCACGCAATAGGCACTATCCCGGTCATACTGCCGAATCAGTGCCTCAAAGTCTTTATTTTCTATTACGGTATCTGCCAGCCTGCGGGATGCCTGCCAAATGGTGTCAAAGCAGTTTCTACATCAAACGGACGGCAGCCAAAGGACGTGCAGCCACTTCCATAGCTGTACCGAATTAGTTTAAAAATGCAGCCGCCCGTTTTTACATCGGTTACCTCTGCATTTTTCCAGCAGATCACTTCCTCGCGATATCAGCGGCGTCAGATGACTTCTCTGCCGAAAGCTCCAGCTCCTCAATTAAAAATCGGGTGGCCGGTTCCTGCTTTTCAATAAAATTACGGATTACTGTAAATTCATCCCTACTGTTTAACGGAAGAAATCCGAGTTCTTAAGGAATGCCCCGTGCGGTTCTTAACACAATAAACGGTTTGCCAGATTTGAGTTATAGTCATTATAAACCTCCAACATTTTGCCAGCATATCCTGTAAATCAAAAACAAGGAGGATTGCTCGCCATGTTTTCCCAGGCATCCTGCTTTAATTGCTCCTCGCTGACTCCCAGCCACTTCAGCCTGTCATAATTGATAATGGCACCCGTCCTTTTCTCC
>VOFH01003719.1_pt1 | contig 11099 bp, 19 predicted proteins | sample 5384091 | NCBI WGS metagenome assembly VOFH01 (sample SAMN12384727, study PRJNA508395) | human gut metagenome | isolation source: healthy gut G | host: Homo sapiens
GCTCCGTTGTTCTTTCGTAAGACCTGTATTACTGCATTACACACTGACTTTTCCATCATGCGGCGGAATTCTGCACACTGCACCCTTAGTAACAGTTTTAATGCAATCATCATTAATATTGTTCATTGCAGACTATATTTTCTGATATATAATTGCTGCAGAACCCCTGATTTGGCGTTCTATAAGTCCCATTCATACAATACTTTAAAAGCTTCTCTTGTTGAATTGCGTCCTATCCTGCAGTGCATCGCTCAGTAGGCAGTCTGCTTCCATTGTAAGCTCTCCGCTTTTCATAAGCTCATAGTTTAAATTGTTTTTTCGTATTCTGCGAAATTTTTTTCTGATTCATGTCAGCTGATTCCAGATTACAACACCCCTGTCTCATTAATATAGGCTTCTATAAGTCTTAATGCAACTAATCTCAAACCTTGGTGTCTATGCATATATCGTAATATTCTTGTATTCCCATTCTTCATAATAATTCACAGGATATGAGCGGTCTTCTAAGGTCTGTATCTTCTCGAACCATTCAGCTGCTTTCTTAGGGCTGACATTGTGCTTCTTTTCTATAAGTTCTGCTCTTTTTTCTTGTTTCCTGTTCGATATAACATCTCTGGGTTCTGAATGCATTATTTCCATCTGACAATCACGCAATTTTCATTACCGATTATGTCAGCTATAGCCTTGTGTGGAGTTTTTCCATTATCTGTTGTATCATCACCTGCCATTGTATCAGCATACAGCAGCATATCAAAGAGGCATTTCTCCATAAAAATATGGATACTTCTCATACAAACCTTTTTCTTTCGCAAGTCTGCACACAGTCAATATCATAAAAATGGTATAAATATTTCTCTACCAGTGCTTTCCTATCTAAATCACCCATGCACATCCATTGTCTTGCAATCGACATCATGTTTAACGCCTCCTTAATTTTATAACCAGCAAATACTGATGAAAGATGCAACTATAGTATACCTGCAACTGCTATCGAAAGACCGCTCATTGCACCTTCACTCTCTGCCCATTTCCATAGCCTTTGGCTGTTCCTATCGCATGCAGCAGATTCTAATTCCAAGTCCTTCTTTGGCAATCGGTTCTTTTATTCTGAATATTTTACATATAAGCTCACCAAATATATTTCCAAGAACTCGTTACAACAATAACTGCAACTGTGATTGTTACATAAACCTCCAAGTTCCTCTAGTGTTCCCATACCAAATAGCAGTAGTTATTGACTTCGGAAGAAGAGTAACATATTCTGCATGACTCAGATTCATAATTTTAGATAAACAAGTACTCAAGCGTCAAACTTGTGTTATCACCTGATGCTATTCCTACAACAACTGCCTTGTAATTCTTCTTAAGAAGACCCATTGCTCATACAGCGGAATTGTAAGACATACCGTTGCTGGGTAAGAAACCAGCTAAGATACTCGGCACCCTGATTATATACATCATAATCAACATCTGATACTGCAAGTACTATTATTGTTATTCATTCATTAGTATTAACCTCATTTCTTTGTGCTTTGCGTAATTCTTCTTCCTGTCAGCACGTATGATTATCTGTGAAGCCTGACCTGTAACTTTCATAACTGTAATTATAGCAACAACTGTAATAACAAGCACCGGCACGAGCATAGGTTTTAATACCCCATGAAGACATCAGTCCTACTCCAAGCCGGAATGAACATAACAGGCATTACAGCTATAAGAAATTTTCCTGCGTCTTTTACCCAGCTAAGCTTTTATAAGTCCGGTAAGAAGTCCAACAAAAAGTATCAACATTCCATATATACTGGTTGGAACCGGCAGCGGAAGCAGATATTTAAGTGCTTCTCCGACAAATGAAATAGCCAGTATTATAAGAAACTGTCTCAATAATTTCATAACATTTCTCCATAAATAAAAATTTGCGGTGCAAATTGGTGCTACCAATTCATACCGCAAATTATAATACATTCTTATGTACAATAAAGCAAGGACTTTTTATGCTCTTCTTGCCTTAGCTGCCTTAAGCAGATGTTTTGCAAGAACTGATGTTGTTACCGAACCTACTCCTCCAGGAACCGGTGTACATACAGAAGCGTTCTCTGCAACATCTTCAAAATCAACATCACCACACAGATTGCCGTCTTCATCAACATTTATTCCAACGTCAATTACAACTGCACCATCTGCAACAAATGATTTGTCAACCATCTTTGCAACGCCTGCTGCCGCAACAAGCACCTCAGCGCCCTTTACATACTCCCGGCATATCAACTGTCTTAGTATGACACACTGTTACTGTTGCATTCTTCTTCATAAGCATCATCGCAACCGGCTTACCGATAACAAGACTTCTTCCGATAACTACTGCTCTCTTACCCTTTGTCAACTCCTGCATAATCTAACATCTCAATTACAGCTTCTGCTGTACATGGACCATATCCTGTCGGATCCCTGCATATACCTTTGCAAGATTCATAGGTGATATTCCGTCCAGATCCTTCACACTGGCAATTCTGTTCTCAATTGCCTTCTCATCAAGATGCTTTGACAAAGGTCTTAAAAAGAAGAATTCCGTCAATATCCTCATCTTCATTAATCTTGTCAAATTCTTTCTGGAAAGTATCATTATCAATATCAGCAGGAAATGTATATGAAGTACATCTGAATCCTACTTTTTTCCATCTTCTTGGTAGCGCCACGCTCATATGACATATCATCTGGTCTTTCACCAACACGCACAATTGCAAGATGTGGAATTGCGCCCTTCCAGTCCTTCATCTCTTCAATAATCTTCTCATTAATAGCATTGGCAACCGGTAATCCCTTAAGTGTCTCCATTATTCCTCCTTGTTTTGCGAAGCAAAATCTGGAGCCCCTCCAGCGAGGAGAGGAATTTTCCTCCTTATTTTGCAATCCTGTTCTATGGTCTTACAGCATCCATAACTCTTCCAAATGTTTCTTCTTCAATCTGTGCTGCTTCAGCAAGCATCTTATCTGCCTTAAAGTTCATATCTTCAGCAAGTTCTCTGTCCTTCATAAGCTTTGTATTGATAAATACATTAAGCGAAGCCCCCTTCATTGCAGCCTCACACATTGTTATGCCGACACCCGCATCACTGATTGCAATTCTGCTTCCAATTACAGATATACGGTCGATAAGCTTCATGGCTTCAAGTATAAGCTCCATCATTGACAGAGCACAGGCAAGTGTCTCCCAGATCCTCTCTCCCAAACACGCATCTGTACAGTATGTCTGTCCAGTACTTTACAAACTCTGTGTTCACACGTCTTGGAAATCTCTCATGGCTTTCGAATTTTGGTGGATTTCTTCAATCGGAAGATTATCAACATCATCTACATAAACAACTGCGTGCGGATTTCCCATAGATACGCAAGTCATATGATATTCTTTTCCATCCACAAGAATCGGTTCATCTACAGCTTTCATCTCCCTCGGCCACAACCGGAATTTCTGCCGGTGTCAAGATTGGAGCTTCCCATATCAACTCGAACCTTCGCAACTTTTCCATTTTCTACGAAAAGCTGAAGTGTTTTGATTCCTGCTAAAGTCTCAACTGTAATCTCTGTTTTGTCAGTCAGGCCGTAATCATACATATATTTTCCAACACAGCGAACTCCATTTCCACACATTTCTCCTCTAGAGCCATCCGCATTATACATAGCCATCTCACAGTCTGCCACTTCCGACGGACAGATCAAGATCAGTCCATCAGATCCTACTCCAAAATGTCTGTCACTCACCTGGATTGCCAACGCTGATGGATCTTCTACCTTCTCTTCAAAACAGTTTACATACACATAATCATTTCCAATTCCCTGCATTTTTTGTAAATTTCATTTCTCTTCTCCGTTCCACTGTCATCACTGACATCCTCTCATTTGTTATTGTTTACAGCACTTCTTATTCGTTACTGTTAACAGCTGCCTCTTATTCATTCATAATTGTCAGCACCATCTGTGCTGTTTCGAGCATATTAGTCCCACTTTCCATACTGCTCTTCTGTAAATATCGATGTGCTTCCTCTTCTGACATGTTATTTCGTTCTATCAGAAGCGCTTTCGCCTGATCGATTATCTTTCTCTGAGAATCGTCTCTCTTTCGTATCGTTTCTCTGCGCTTTCTTCTCTTCCTGCTCTGTGTCTGCTGAATCATTTCAACGGTATTTACCAAATCATAAACTTTGATTGGGAGTGAAGTCCACAACCCCATCCGGCAGTCCATCCATCCACTTATCCGCTGAAGCCACCAAAGCATGTCAAACGTATCCGGAAGAGATTCTCGTAAATCTGTATACTGCATATCTTGAAACCGATAACCACACACGACAATTCCATCGTTCCAGTTATCAGCATACTGCAAAACCTTAGCTCCTGTCAAACATACCGCAGATACTTCAAGACGCACGAACCAAACTATTACGGATATTTACTGCATTTTCCCTCTTTGGAAAAACGACAATAATGTTGCTCATATCTGCTCACCTCTTCCGCTAACTACTCTTCTATCAATCCGTTCTCTCTAAATGCCCAATGCCAGGATACCTGAACTACAGCCTGTAAAGATAATGATCGATCTCCCAGTCTGTCACCTGCATACAATATTCTTTATATTCTTTCTTATTTGCTTTTATGATCTTCTCGGCAAGCTCTTTCCCTAATACGCTGATCAGCAGTTCATCTTTCTCAAGCTCTGCTGTAGCAGCCCCAAAGCGTTCTCGGCAGTTCTTCCACTTTTGAAGTTCATCTCTTCTTTCCTGCGTCATCTTCTGAATATTTTCATCAATATTCTTCGAGGCATAATCTGATTCTTAATTCCGTCCACCCGGCTTTCAAAAGTACTGCAAGCGCCAGATATGGATTCGCCGTAGCATCCGGACTGCGAAGTTCCAGTCTTGAATTGTCTTCTTTCTCCATAGACACACGAATCTGGGAATCCTCTTGTCTTAGCTGACCATCCCATATATACAGGTGCTTCATACCCCGGCACAAAACGTTTATAAGAATTGATCGTTGGATTTGTAATACAGGTGATTGCCTTCATATGTTTCATCAAGCCACCAATAAAATAATATCCTTCCTGGCTGAGTCCGTTCTCATCCTCTGCGTTATAAAGTGCATTTTGTTCCATCGTTTTTATATAAAGACAAATTAATGTGCATTCCTGACCCATAAGTCTCACTCTTCGGCTTTGGCATAAATGTCGCGTGCAGACCGTGTCGTTTGCGATTGTCTTGACAACCATCTTAAATGTCATCAGATTATCTGCTGTAATCATCGCCTCATCGTAGTGAAAGTCGATTTCATGTTGCGCCGGCGCAATCTCATGATGTGAAATAATCTCAAACCCCATATCTTCTAATGTTAAGATCATATCTCTTCTCGCATTTTCTCCAAGATCAATGGTCGCCATCAAAATATCCTCCTGCTCGTGAGTTACTGTTGTCGGTCTACCGTCATCATCTGTATGGAAAAGAAAGAACTCGCATTCCGGGGCCGACATTCATCGTATATCCCATCTCTTTCGCCTCCGCAACAGCCTTTCTGAGTACATAACGCGGATCGCCTTCATACGGTGTTCCATCTTTTTTATACATCACAGATCAGTCTTGCAACTTTTCCCTGCTGTGGTCTCCATGGAAAGATTTCAAATGTACTCCAAATCCGGATATAAATACATATCTGATTCTTCCTCATCTACAAAAGCCTTCAACAGAAGAACCATCAAACATGCATTTGTTATCAATGCTTTTTCAAGCTGGTTTGAAGTAATTGCAATATTTTCATGTTCCAAAAATATCTGTAATTGCCAACTTTTATAAATATACTACATTTTAATCTCTTTGTGTAGAATACTAATATTTTTCTTAAAAAAATTTTATTTCTTAATGTACCATAGTTATGCATATTTTGTCTTTTAAGACATATATTAATAATTTTAAAGGAGATAAATTATGGCTAAGAAAACAAATGTACCTCTTAAGAGACGCAGACGCTCTGAACTTAATGTAAAACTCATTGCTATCATTGCTGCTGTACTTTGTTGTAACTATAGGTATCGTATTCGCTGTTATTGGCGTGTTGTAAAAAAGTGGTCTTATGGATGATGGAACTTTACAACTTCATTCTACCTCTACACTAACATAGCTAAGGATATAAGCTCTGCAGACATAAAAATCGTCAATCAGAAACAATCCTCGGCGGTTCTGATTTTGCTTTTGGGATATCAACATTTAACTCACTATGGGCACTTGGTGATGCAGAAGTTAAAGCAGGATTCAATATTATCCTTTCATGCTACCAACCACACATTAGACAAGGGGCTTAAGGGTGTTGAGAACTGCCTTTCATTCTGGAAGACTTATCATCCTGATACTACTGTTCTTGGTATCAACGAAAACAGAGGAAGACTATGAGAATATATATGTTTTATGAAAAGGCTGGGCTTCAAGATAGCATTCCTTAACTACACATACGGAACTAATGGAATTCCTATTCCTGGATTCCAAGCCTTATATTGTAAACATGCTTGATAAGGATAAGATTACAGCAGATGCACTAAGGCTAAACAGTCATTGATTATGGTTATTGTACTTCCACACTGGGGTACTGAATATGTCTAAGCACACTCAGATTCTAACCAGAATTACTGGACACAGCTTTTCTTAAGTTCTTGGTGTTGATAAAGAAAGATGGCCACATCCTCATGTCCTTGAGCCTGTAGAGGCAGATCTGATACTAAGGGGTAAGAAATGCTTGTATACTATCTTCACTTGGTAACTCTCTGTTTCTAATCAGGACCAGAAGCCTCGTATGATAGGCGGCGGCCAAAGATGACACTTGTTAAAGATGAAACAGGCTGTTATGTTAAGAATTATAATCTTACACCTGTTATATTGGTGAAGCTTTTTTGGTCAGAAAGCAATCACTACATATAAATTGGTGATTTACACAGAATCACTTGCATCAGGCAACACCAATCGCAACGATTCCGGCTGCTATGATTTCAGCCTTTCATACTGCCAGACTCTCCTCGTTAAAGCAGATTCTTGGCGATGATTACGATGAAAGCACAAGTGAATTAAATGTTTCACCTATTCCGATGGTCTTGTTAAAGATACATCTGCAACAGAAAGCAGTTCTTCTGCTATAATGAAAAGCAGTAATTTTAAAAATAAAGATATATATTGATATCCATTATCCGAGTGTATCAGTATGTTCTTTTCTATCAAACAAATGCGCATTATATTCATATACTGCGTTATAATCATTTTAGTAAATTGTGGCATAATAACTGCAAGACATAAAAAACATCATCAGATTCAAATTGTAAAACAACTAAAACCAATAACGAAACATCGGAACGATGAAGATACTATAAAGATTCTTGACATTCTTGATAAATATAATATCAAAACCACATTTTTTCATGACCGGAGGCTGGGTGGACAGTTACCCCGATAAGGTTCTGAAATCTATAACCGCGGTCACGACCCGGCAATCACAGCCAGAACCATAAAAAGAAATGAGTAAACTTTCTGTAAATGAGCAGAAAGATGAAATCATGTCTGTTGCCAATAAAATAAAAAGAAATCACCGGATATACGAGCTTCCTGTTCCGCCCGCCATACGGTGATTATAATTCAACGCTTATTGATACAGTCTATGGCTGTAATCTCTATCCTATAGAATGGAATGTAGATTCCTTGACTGGAAGCGACTATGGAACAGACAACATAATTAAGACGTTACAACACATAAAGCTCTTAAGAACAGTTCCATAATTCTGCTGCACAACGATTGCTAAATATACAGCTGAAGCTCTCAGATCTGTAATAACCGACGCAGTCCCCAAGGCTACGAATCATTGCCTGTATCACAGCTTATTAATGCACTGAGGTACTCATATGGATGAACCGGCCTGCAGATTCCTGACTAATTCTTATGCATAAGGTGCTTTGTATAAAACTTAGCACCTTATGCAACTTCTTCAATATTATAATCAGTGACATATACCTCCTGGCAATCTCTCTTGCCTTTGCAATCTTTTCCAAACAGGACATGACTTCATCTGAAAAATACTTTACTCCCACATTCCTCACATTCTCTAGGAACATTCTTAATTATAATTACACAATTATCAAAATACAACATGTATAACTCTGTTTCTTAATGTATACCCAAATATCAGACAGCTAGGATAAGGATAATCATTAATATAATGTTCAATAATCTCCCCATTCATTATACAATTGATAACATCACTCCTCTTAATATCCCTCTCAGCCATTCTTGCTGCAACATATACTGACCACTTTATCTTCCTTAATGTACATGCTTCTCTTATTTTTCTATATCCATATATACCCTCTCTTTATCATATTATAATCGTTTTAATTTAATTATACAACTTGTTTTTTTCATTTTTATATTAAATATAATATACTAAATATAACACAAATTGTAAAGCAGTAACTTATTTTTAATTATTTATTAAGTTTTGTATATAAATCAATCATGCATATTTACTTGTAAATAACTCGCTATCGCATTATAATTTCAGGTAGTCAAAATATTTAAATTCAAAAAGAGGTGTACAATGAACATTTTCAAGAAAATATACTGCAGAAGTTTTCAGACTGTGGCCCAGATTGCACTGCCATTTCTTTCCATATTAGAAGCCTAAAATTGTGGCAAGTGTTATCTGACATTCCATCTGTACTTAACAAAAAAGAAGTTGAAATCATGTCCTATAATTATTACTGATCCTGGAATTGCAAAGTTTGGCATTCTTTCTATGCTTACAGATGTATTCGACAATGCCGGCATTGAATACCATGTTTACGATAAAACAGCTAACCCTACAACTGATACCGTGGAAGAGGCACTTGCCATATATAAAGATAACAAATGTGACTGCATAATCGGCTTTGGTGGCGGTTCAAGCATGGACTGTGCCAAAGCTGTTGGTGTAAGAATTGCAAGACCTAAGACACATCTGTCTAAGCTTGGAGGAATCCTTAAGGTCCATGCAAAGCTTCCTCTGCTGGTTGCAATCCCTACAACAGCAGGAACGGGAAGTGAAACTACTCTTGCAGCCGTAATTGTAGACGCCACAACCCGCCACAAATATGCTATCAACGACTTTCCGCTTATTCCAAGATATGCAGTCCTTGACCCGAAGGTAACCCTTACACTTCCTGCTTCAATTACCGCAACTACCGGAATGGATGCACTTACACATGCCGTTGAAGCCTACATCGGAAACTCAACAACTCCGGGTACAAGAAAAGACGCACTTATGGCTACTGAGTTAATATTTAACAATCTTGACAGAGCATACACTAACGGTTCTGATACAACGGCAAGAAAGAATATGCTTAAAGCTGCTTATTATGCCGGATGTGCATTCACTAAATCATATGTAGGATATGTCCATGCAGTTGCACATTCTCTAGGTGGCGAATATAATGTTCCTCATGGACTTGCAAATGCCGTAATTCTTCCAATGGTTTGGAAAAAGCTATGGAGAATCCATCTATACGAAGCGCTGCATGACCTTGCAATTGCCGCCGGTAGGTATAATATGAAGCTACACAAATCAATAAACTTGTACAATCAGAAAGGCGATGGCTTTCTTTTCTTTACAGGTACAACACTTTGATGTAAATGTAAGAATTGATGCCTTAAAAAACTATATTCAGCAATTAAGAAACATGAAAAATGAAATATATGATGCCCTATAAAGACCTCGGCAAAAGCCAGTTTGAGAGTTACATGTGTGAAGTAGGACTTACCTCAGCGAGATATCTTATATGCTAAAACATATTAGGAAATTCAGCAGAGAGAAAATGTTCCAACACCCCTTTGCGCAATTTCATTCCAGAAGCTTTAGCCGTCACCACGCGGAGTTGTCCTTATTATGAGTCCTTGAATTATCCATTTTCTGACAATGGAACCCCTTTTTGTTGATGCAATTGCCGCAGGAAACACTGCGATTCTTAAACCAAGTGCATACTCACCTTATGTCAGCGATGTTATGTGCCTTATAATAAAAGAAGTATTTGACCCTGCTTATGTATCTGTTGTAACTGGCGGAAGAGCTGAAAATAACTGTCTGCTTAATGAACATTTTGATTACATATTCTTTACAGGAAGCCAGGCTGTTGGCAAAGAAGTTATGCGCAAAGCCGCTGAATACTTAACCCCGGTAACACTTGAGCTTGGCGGAAAAAAGCCCATGTATAGTAACAGAATCTGCGGACTTAAAGCTCGCTGCCAGAAGAATTGTATTCGGCAAATTCTTAAACTGTGGGCAGACATGTGTTGCGCCTGATTACATATATATGTTCAGGACAGTATCAAAGACCAGCTTGTGAAAGAACTTATCAACGAAACAAAGCGCCAGTTTACAGATTCTCCACTTAACAACAATGATTACGGCAAAATTGTTAATGAAAAGCATTTTAACAGTGCAGGAAGAAATTTTGGTCCGCTTATGCCTATGCGCGCTTTCACTCTGTCGAGGAGGCAGTAAACACTGTTAATGCACACATGCACCCGCTTGCTCTGTATATATTCACTAAGAATAAGAAAGAAGCTCGTTATGTAACCTCAAGATGCAATTACGGTGGTGGCTGTATCAATGATACAATCATTCACCTTGCAACTTCCAAGATGGGCTTTGGCGGATTCGGTGAAAGCGGCATGGGCTCATATCACGGAAAAGCCGGATTTGATACATTTTCACACTATAAGAGCATTGTAGATAAAAATGCTGGCTTGACCTGCCTATGCGCTACCAGCCATACACAAAAACAAATAACAGTTTAATACATATGTTTTTTTTAAAGTAATCACTTTGCATAAAAACAGCGCTATATTGCATACAATGGCATACGGCGCTGTTTTTATGTTAATAATGTTATTAATAAAATAAGATTGAAAATGACTTCTCGAAAACTTCTCCGATTCTTCTCTCCTTCATTTTGTTTCTTTCCCGCCATTCTCATAACTTCCTTCCATGCCGGTGAGAACAGATAATAACCTATCATTGCAAACATTCCAAAGCTGAAAGAGATTGG
>VOFH01001674.1_pt1 | contig 11098 bp, 14 predicted proteins | sample 5384091 | NCBI WGS metagenome assembly VOFH01 (sample SAMN12384727, study PRJNA508395) | human gut metagenome | isolation source: healthy gut G | host: Homo sapiens
AAAAATAGACTTCAAAAGTTCCATTCTATTGAAATAAGCCAATAAAATTTATTTCAATTTTTAAAACTTTATTAGGTCTATACGTTTTCTTATTTATAATATCTATGCTATTTCATCAACAGGATTTCTTATAGAATGTCAAGATAAACATATTTAGAAAAAAGAGTATACTAAAAATACCCTAAAAGACTAGTCTTTTAGAAGTTTTCTATTATTTTGTGTCAATCGATATCTAATGAATCGCTTTTTGATAATCATATAACTGATTTGTGTGGACCAGATTTATGATTGTACGATTTAGATGATTAACACAGGCAATTAAAGCCACCTTATCTTTTTTAGAATAAGGTGGCTTTCTCATTTTGTAGTAATAATCAATGATATGATTATTAATCCTTGCTTGATTACGCAACATACTTCTGATCATATTTGATTCAATATATCGTCCTTGACTACTACCACGACGATTAATCTTATCTCTTTTCTCAAATTTTCCAGATTGATACCTGTTTAGATCCACTCCAAGAAAAGCATTTAACTGCTTATAAATTGAAAAAGCGATTAAGATCACCAGTAAAGCCTAATAGCAATGCGGTGCTCAATTGCCCAGTACCGGGAATACTTGTAATTATTCTAAATTTCTTAAATTTAGAAGCTCGTCTAATTACTTCTTTTTATCTTTTATCAAACGATTATTATATGCTTCTATTTCATCACAATAATCAAAAATTAAAAGGATAATAGGATCATCTGCTTCAATACTAGGATAAGATCCTTTAGCAGCTAGCCAAACCTTAGCACAGTATTTTTCAATTAAAGTTCGATTTATATGCTTCCCAATTATTTGATAAAGCCTATCAACCATATTTTTAACAGTTAAGCCGACTAAAAAGTCAGGATGAGCATACATTCTAAACATTTGTAATGCCATTACCGAAGATGCATGAACAAAAAATTGAATTTAACTCAGGAAAAAGATAACTCAATTAATGATCGTAAATGATTAATTGCTCTTGTTTGACACTTTTGAAGATACAGATAATTGAGACAGTATTTTTCAAATTCTTATAAGAGCCATCTGAGTATTGTCTCCTCTAAACTTAATTTCATCATATTGCGTTATACCAAGCATAGCTAGTTTAAATGAATCATTACTATCATTTTTATTACGTCTAAGCTCTGCCATTCGTAAACTTGCTTCAAAAGGATTAAGTTCAATAAATTTTATATGCTTTTGTTGCAAGTAACGGGTTAGTGCATTTGAATAATATCCGGTTGTTTCAAAAATTATACAAGTATCAGAGGTAAAGTGAGTAGATAAATCATTAAATCCACTTTTTATTATGATTAAAAGCAAAAGTTCTTTTCTCAAACTCATCAGTTATTTGTGTTGCATGACTTTTTACCTTGGCTAACGTCTATTCCTATAAAATTCACAAGATCACCTCACAATATTTATTGAGGCTAATATATTTCACTTACTCAATTTCTAAAATACGATCTTAACGATCAACAACCTAAATCTAGCTTTAAAAGAAAAAAATATATCAACGGGCCAGTTTGACAAACGAATTATCAATTCTTTCCTGTTGTCGACCTCAACCTCAACTTAATTTTAAACAAAAAAATAAGAGGTGAATTATAACATCGTCATGTTACAATTCATCTCCTACTTTAGGTTGTTTGACAAACAGCCAATTATTTCATTATTTTTAAGAATGCTAACCCGGCAATTATCATTAACATACTTACACTTATAACAAGAGTTACAATCCCAGTAGTAAATTTATATTTAGCATCCTTTTCATCATTTCCGTATAGTTTTTTATGCCTACCAAAAGTGTCATTATTATTATATACATAATATTAACATAAATTCCTCAATAATGAGCGCATATCCTATTGAAGCTATTCCCCACAATTTAACATCATGAAATAAATTTCCTAAAACTTGAACTGAACCCATCATTGCAAACGACATTGCAGTAAAAATAGCTAATATTCCGACAAATTCGGAATAAATATGTCCCTACTTTTTTTTTTGCATTTTTAGCTATTTGTTCAGCATCCGATGTTTGACTTAAAATATAATCTCTTTGATAACAGCTTAATTGAATATGTCGTTCAAATCTCAAAAGATTATTGGTAATTCTTCTTCTATTTTCATTCTCATCTCTTTTATTTAAATCTTTAGCAATTTCATCTTTAGAATATATAGCAAACTTTTCATCGTTTAATAACGCTTCAAATTTATTTTCAGTAATTTCTTCTAGTAACGCAAAGTTACTCTTTAAATTTTAACTCTCTTGTTCTCCTAAAAAAATTAAACTATCAATTAATTGATCATTATCCTTATCTTGATCTAATTTAATAGTAAACTTATTTATAAGTCCTTCAATAAAGTTTCTTCTATCCATTATTTTAATTCTGATTCATTACTTTGGAAACAGGCTAATATTTCATTATCTTTATAATCTTGCGCTTCATAATTCATTATTTTATCTTTATAGTTATACCAACTAGGATCTTTATGTGTCAATCCTACTAATTTCCATGTAGGAATTTTAATTAAGTTTAATGTAAAATCAGTAATTTCTTTTCCGAACTTTATTAGTTATTTCAATTTCGGGAATTTGTTTTTGAAATTGACCATTAGAATCAAAATAAGCATTTACATATTTATTTGTAATCGGTCCTGCACCATTATCTCTAAAAGTACGATAAACATTTTTTGAACCGGACCATATTGCCATTTTGAAAAAGTTCCGTTTACTATACCATATTTATACTTACATAGAGTAAATCCTTGTAAAAAAAAATAATATTTTCTGAAGTTGCAAATTTGTGACAGACATATTATTTTTTTAGCTATATCTATCACAAAATTCGCAACAGCAATAGGTTCTTGAGCTTGTAAAATTTCTGCCATAATTTTGCCCCTCTCAATAAGACATCCATATTAATATAGCATATAATATTTTTCTCTACAATATTTAGTTGCTGTCATTAAGAATATATAATTTTCGAATTTAAATTTTTTTAGTCCAATAATTCCTCAATATCTTTAAATACAACTACTAGATTTTTTGTTTTACTAGGTCCTTTAAATATACTGTTCTTAGTTTTTCCACATCTACTCTATAGAATTCACTTTCCTCATTTTTATCAATTGTCTTGTAATCTTTCTTTTGCAGCACGTTACTAATTTCTTTTTCTTCGTTCCAAAATAAGACTTGACTTTCGGTAATTTCATCACTATTTAACTTTTTTCCAATCTTCCTCAGTACATATTCCTTTATAAGATAGTTTTGTATTTTTATTAAGTCTATTAATAGCATAAATAGTTCAAATTTTTGAATTAAATTTATAATATTTTACTGAATTCTCTTGTTCAACTACATAATCTCCATCTAAGATCACTTCAATTATTCATGGCTTATAAGCAAACAAAAAGTACCTATACTTATAATAGAACTAATACCAATCAATTTTTTAGACCAACAGAATATTGATGGGGCTATACAATTAGAAAACCTACAAGCCATAGAAAAATACTAGCTATTAAAATACGATAATTTTCCACTTTGCTTTTTAAAAGTTTCTATCTCTCCTCTATTTTTTTCAATATGTACAATAATTACAATTAATAAAACTGATACTATTTCTATACTTATCCCCAAATATTTGAAAAATCTAGGCCAAATTGAGCAACCTATTATATAAAGTAAAAGCGCAACTATACAAACATTTTCTAAATTAATAATGCTATACAAATTATTTTTTCATTATCTCACCATTTTATTTTTATTTATAAACTCAATTACTTATCAGACTTAAAAAATAATGTATTGTATCATTAGTTCTTAAAAAAAAAATTAAAGTATATTACAATACAGTATTTTAGAAGACGTTTATCTATAATCTTAGCAGATAAATGATTATTTTTATCTTCTAAATTTAATTCTCTGTTAAGATCAATATATTTTCTCTTTTATTTCTTATAATATTAAATCTCATATAATTGAACTAAAATTCCTTAGAGAAAGAAAATTTAAATTTTTGCGTTATTATAATCTACTACAAAATTCTACTCAATACAAATTTTCTATCAGCTATTTTCACATACTTATTAACAAAGTCCAAAGATGAAAATTCATGTTTATATGAATAAACAATTAATTCTGCACCATTTTTAAGGACTCACAAATTTTCTTCCACCACCAACTATCTGATTCACCAATAGATGATCCATAAATAATATACAGTTCGGTTTCTTTCAAGAGTGTAGAATATTTAACATCATATCGTGCCCAATATTCTTTATTAAATCTATCTAAATCTTTATTATCTTTAAATCTTTCACAATTTGATCCGAACAATAAGCTACGTGGAATACTTTCTTGACCATGTGGATGAATTATATCAGTGTTAATGTAGCAACTCCATTCTGTCTTATTATTCCAATTATTAAGATTATATTTATTCGTAAATTGCAATAATAAATTGAACACTTTTAGTTAAGCTGCTTGATAGATTCGATCTAATTCTCTTTCAAAGATTTCATCTGGTGTGTGATAAGCTAAAATTTTTCTTGGCAAAGAATTGCACCAGGTTTCAATGTCAATGATATTTTGTAAAGAATAGTTAGCTATTGCTTCTCCTTTAGGAATGAATCTGCGAATAAGACCATTGTGTCTTTTCAACTGTTCCCTTATCACAAGAAGTGTAAGGATGGGCATAGTAAACCAGTGTATTGGAGGCTTCTTCTAGGTTGGAAAGATCCGCAAATTCTGAACCATTATCAGTGGTAATAGTTTTAAAATATTATTCCAGTGTTCACTGTATTGTCTTTGGAGTTCTTTAAAGGCTTGCATGACACTGATAGAAGTCTTGTCGGGAATACGAATAATTAAGAATTCACGACTCATGCGCTCAGATAAGGTTAACAGCACTTCATCATCTTTAGTCTTATGTCCAAGAACCAAATCGCATTCCCAATGACCGAATTCATTACGTTCACTAATTTCTTTTGGACGTTCTTCAATACTTCTGCCAAGCTTTTTCTTGTTTTTGCGCACACGATGAAGCTTGGTATTGCGTTTAAGCTTCTCAGGCAAGTCGTAATTATAAATGCCTAATAAGCCCTTATCAACGTAATTATAAAGAGTTTTGGTGCAGACAACATCGCTGCTAGAGAATTCGCCAGCAGCAGTGGCACGATTACTGCAAACATCAAGCGACCAACCATCTTTAAAGAAATGTTTGTGGACATAGTGAATAAATTGAGTTTTTTTGAGAAAGTCTGATTTACGCCCACAATTTTTACGATGAGCTTGATATACATCATGTCCTTGAGTAGCCTTGTATCTTTTGACTTTACCATGATACAGTTTTACAGTGCCACGTTTAACCTCATAACTGATAGTAGAAGGAGAACAGTTGAGTTCACGAGCAATTGCACGCAAAGAGCAGCCATCTTTCAAACGCAATTGAATAATAACTCGCTCTTCAAATGATAAATGCTTTCCTTTAACGTGCCGATTCATGGTAGAATGTAAAGAGTCCATTTTGACCTCCAATAGAAAGTTTTTGTGGTTATTAACATTCTATCAAACAGGTCCGAATGGACTTTTTATTTTTCTAAAGTGTTCAATTTGATTTTACAATCAACGAAATGTATTTAAATAAAAAATAATTCCTGGATTATCAAGTTTTTTATCTTTAAACTTTCGCTTAATACACCAACAAAAATATTGATAATAGCCATATTTAATACTTTCGCTTGAGTCAAATCGTTTTGCTGCATTCTTATCTCTTCTATATTGTATTGACATTTCCTTCAGCTAATTGCTCCATTAAAATCCAAGAATTTAAAATATCATTTTTAGTGTTCATGACTTGCCTAACTTTTAATTTATATAATTATTATATTTAATTAATCAATTCAGCTTTTTATTTTTAATCATAGTATATAATAATTATATACTATGATTAAAATTATTATTGAGTATAAAGTGTTAAAACAAGATTTATCTTTAAAAATATAATTTATAAAAGTAAGTATTCATTCAGACTTAAAATCCTGATGAATTAAAAAAGAAATTAAATCTTTTAAAACTTAATTCAAATCAGATTGATTCTTTGATTAACGAATTACAGTTCAAAATTAATAGTAACAGGAGATTATCACTTATAAATGCAATTTTACATTTATCCTTTCTATTCTTTCTCTATACATTTCATCATCCGCATTTTTATTTTCCGCCTGCTTTCAAAATATATTTGAGTTATCTTCTTCTAAACAAAAAGGTATCTTTTTTGAAGATATGATGAACACAACCATGTTTAAAGAGATTGAAAACATATTGCTTTTCTTTACACAAACCAAGTAGACTTTTTTTCAATTCTAATTTCTTTTTTCATTTTATGTCTAGGGATTTCTTTTTTTCATACTTACGGTTTAAAAAAAAGACTCTCTATCTTATATGCATATCAAAGAGAACTAGAATCTTATTGATTTTAGTTGATTCTATACTTTTTCCTGTTGATTGATATCTATGATATTCTATCGACAGGATTTTTTATTGCATAAAGAAAAAGAGGCCATAGCCTCTCTTAACGATTATATTAAATTTTCTCTTGATATTGAAGATCAAAACATTGTTTTTTCTGATTATTTTAAAAGTTTATTGATGGTAAATTTCATAAGGTCTACTTAGCTGAGATTATTCAGTCTTCTTGTCCTTATTGCCATTCCCATAATCTTAAACATAATGATCACTATACTTCTAATGTACGCTTTATTACTGCCGATGCTAGTCATCCAGTATCTATTAGACTCAAAAGCAACGTGTTCTCTGCAATAACTGCCGTAAAAGATCTATGGCTCAATCTAACCTTGTTAATAAATAGTGCCACATCTCTAATAGTTCTAAGCGTAAAGTCTTAGCTGTTCTTACTGAAGATCGTTCGATGACAAGTATTGCTCGTGAGCAAAATGTCTCAGTCAATACTGTTCAGAGAGTTTTTAGAATCTTGCTCTTCTAAGTTTTACGATGAGTTTGATCGCTTGCTAAACATTTGGCTTTTGACGAATTTAAGGGCGTTGGCAAGAAGCTGCACTTTATCTGTCTAGACGGCAATTCTCATCAAGTAGTCCAGATCCTTAGAACACGTTTTAAACCTGAAATTCTACACTACTTCTACAAGTTTACTCCGCAGGCTCGTGCTATGGTCAAAACAGTTCACCATGAATCTTAACTGCTATTATCTAATCGTGGCTAGAGAGTTATTTCCCAATGCCCAGATTGTCATCGATCGTTTTCACATAGTTCAGATGCTTACCAGATCTTTTAATAGCTTACGAGATCAGACTATGAAACTTTTAAGAAGCAAAGCCGTGAATAATAAGCTATTAAAATCTACCTGGAAACTTTATCTCATGAAGTATGACAAGCTCAATAAGAAAGCGCTTTATTATGACTAGCATTTCAAAGACTATCTCACTCAAGAGCACGTTGTTTTAGATGGCTTAGACTGCAATGAAAAGCTTGAAAACACATATTGAGTTATGCAGGACTTTATGGCTGCTATTCAAAACAAAGATGAAAAAAGATTATTCATTTACTTCATTCAAAACAAGCTGTCGGTAAACAAATGCATCAGACAGTATTAACTTTTAAACGTAATTATACTAGCGTACTATACTTATGGCTATAGCAGTTTTAGCCATCTATTAATTAGAATCAGACTAGAAGAAAATATCATAAAAGAAAAGTAAGAGGAGGAACCCGACATCATTATGTTATAATTCATCCCCTACTTAAAATTATATTGGCTCTACCGAATTCTTGATCACAGCATCGATTATATATTAAATATACTAAGCTGTTCTACAATTCTTTCCTCAATTTCTCTAGTATTTTCTTGCAACCAAATTAATTCTGATTCTTCATCTCCGACTACTGACAAGTATTTTACAGATTCAAACTTAATATTTTTTCTATAAACTTCCGATCCTGGTAAGATTATTCCATCAACATTTATACTATTATTTAAATTAATATCATCTCTTTTTAAAAATATGTTTGTTTTCCATATATCATGATCTGTATTTAAATTTTTTTCTACTTCTTTATCGGTATAAGAAGAGTAATTTGGTTGATAAATATGAATATATACAGGAATATCAATTTCAGATAAATAATATTCCATAATTTCTTTAACTTCTTCCCATTTTAAACCACCATTTCCTGTACCTAATTGTGGAAAAGAAATCGATTCAATATTTCTATTCTTATATTCCTCAACAAATTTTTTTTTAACCCTATTTCAATATATTCAATTTTTCGATTTATTACGCCAATGCTTTTTAGTAGGAAAATTTAAAACCCATTTTTTTTTCGAATATTACCGGTATTTTTTTTTCGATATATCTCTGGCTCTTCTTTACTCAACATTAACTGTCCGGGTTGAAATTTTCCTTTATCACATAAATATTTATAACGCTTAAACATTTGTGGATAAAATTTTTTAAAGTCTTTTGCAATTCCTTTTCCCATTACTCCCACTGTATTTACTGTATTTACAAGAGTTTGAGCTGGTGATAAAAACAAATTTTTATTTGTATAAATTATCATTGTTTTTCATCTTCTTTTTAATTCAATTGTTGCATTTTCTTCTACTTTCTTAAGTATTTCCTTTTTCTTCGGGTTTTAAATTCAACGGCATATTATTAGAAGTAAGATACCACTTTTCTTCATTAACATTTCTATATACATCGAAATATTCATGATTATAATACAATTTTGAATAATATTTACTAATCTTCTTATACTTTTATTAGTCCATTTAGCTGTAGCTAATATCCAATCTGGTTGATGAAAAACTCCTACCGTTTTTTGCTCACCATTTATATCTATTACTTTTAAAATTATCCTTCTTAATTCAGAATTATACACTCGAAAAATTTTATCTTTATATCTTTTTATATACATAAATGGTTTATTAATAACCTTTATATCCTCTTTTAGAATTTCACTTGAAATAGACTTTGGATACATTTCCATTATATTAGGAGTTTTATCTATTGATTCTAATTTTCCAGCATCATTAAAAAAATAGTTGGATTTACAATTATTTTGTCAACATAATTTTAATATCTATTTTTTTATGTTGATCTTTTTTATCAAAATATTTTGCATTATGCTCTGCAAGCATCGTTAATAATGCTAACTTCTCTATTTCTGTTCGAACAAAATATTCACTATATCATCTGGAATAAATGACATATAATTTTTTACCACAAATTCCGTCTGCTTTATATTATTTGGCGAATATTTATCATATATTTGACAGATTTTTCTTTAAATAAAGTAAGATTATCATCAAATTCATCTAATGGATTATCAGAAACACTTTTCCCAGCTAAACTTTTTTAGTAACATGCCCTCCCAAAATAGCTGCTTTTTAAAACTAAATGTTATAAATATTGGAATTGGTAAATGAGCTGGCTTTTTTTCCCATATTTTCTCCACGTTGTTCTCTAGCCTTCGATTTAAATGACCATTTCTTCCAAATATTCCCTCATTTCGATATTGAGTCGGAGTTTTGGGTCTAAAATAAAACCTAGCATAATCATGAACCCAACTCTTGGTCAGTGTTTCATTTACTTTTTGATGAGGCATTATCATTAATTGCCAATTTATCCTGCTTAGAATAATTTTTAGATTCAATTCTTAAATAAGACAAAATATTTGCCATATTATTAATATCTGTAAAATGCCATATAAGTCCTTTTACATCATTTCTTTCATCCATATACCAAGTTTTATCTAACACTTGTAGATAATTATTAGACAATTTTTATACGCTTCATTATAATTATTCAAAACTATATCTGGTAAATTTTCACTTCTAAACTTATTTAATTTATTTTGTTTCAATATTTTATAAATAAATCTTCAATCCTTTCTATCCTTGATAAAGCAATTATAAATTTCTTTATCGTAAAACATCGAAATATTTTCAGGAAATCCAAAGTCAATATTTGAATAACGTTTCATAAAATCTAAAAGCACTGTAAACTTTTATATAAAATTGAAAAGTCTAACGTTTCATCTAAGTACATAAAAACTAATCTATATGCATACTCTTTTACCATTGTAATTTTTTGACCTAGCACCTGTCTTGGATTAATGGTAGTAATATCTTTAATAATATATTTTGCTTGTTCATATTTGTCGTTATTTTCACTAATTAAGCTATAATCATCAATATTATTACTATTGATTTTTTCTCGTAAAATCAGATCTTTAACTTGAGTTAATTTTTCATGCTTAGTATTTTGAGCCTTTGCAGTAGTTAGTTGTCTTTTTAAGCCCTAATTTGACACTACCAGCTGTTGTTTTAAACCAGAAATATTTATTATTAAATTTAACACGATATATTTTTTTCTTTTTCAATTTAAGATCCTCTTACTAGCTAACATATCACAATAATTATTTATTACAGATATATTTACACATAAAATAAATTAAATCAATTCAATCAATTTTTTAATTAACTTTCAAAAGTATTACTAAATATTTTTACAATTTAACAAAATCTTCCATTTGACATATATTAGTATAAACCAAGTTGTATTATGCTTTATTCTAACTGTTTATCCTTTATCTTTCCCTCACACATACGTTTTTTCCGCAAAATATAAGATTCGTGTTTTCATTAAACAGTTTATTGTATCTATATAACTATATATTCAAATTAGTTTAGGCCATATAAGAACATAATTATTATCAAAATTTCAAGGAAAGAGATTATTACCACCTTAAGCCCTTTGGTCAAGTACATATAATACCTCCCTTCAGAAAATATAAAATTTCTTTACTCTATAGTTTTTTCCTATTGATGAACATGTATAAGATTCTACTGACAGGATTTTTTATTGCATAAAGAAAAAGAGACCATAGCCTCTCTTAACTTAAAGTCCTCTTCGACCAATTCAATTAAGTTTACTAGGAGTTTGTGCTATGTCCTCTTTTAACGACTATATTAAATTTTTCTTAATATTGAAGATCAAAATATTGTTTTTCCGATT
>VOFH01002530.1_pt1 | contig 11069 bp, 21 predicted proteins | sample 5384091 | NCBI WGS metagenome assembly VOFH01 (sample SAMN12384727, study PRJNA508395) | human gut metagenome | isolation source: healthy gut G | host: Homo sapiens
TACCAGAAGGGCGACTTCAAGGCTATGTACAAGGCACTCGAGGGCAGACCAATGACAGTCCGCTACTTAGATCCGCCGCTGCATGAGTTCACTCCTAAGACAGAGGAAGAGATGGCTGATCTTGCAAAAATATGGGCATCACTGTTGATGAAGTAAAGAAGAAATGCGACGAACTTCACGAGTTCAACCCGATGATGGGTCACCGGGGATGCCGTCTGGCAGTTACTAATCCGGGGCTTGCAAAGAAGCAGACAAGTGCCGTTATGGAAGATGCAATCGAAGTAAAGGAAGAAGAAGGATACGACATCATTCCTGAGATCATGATCCCACTCGTAGGCGAGAAGAAAGAGCTCAAATTCGTGAAAGATATCGTTGTTGAAGTTGCTGAGCAGGTTAAGAAAAGAAAGGCTCCGATATGCAGTACCACATCGGTACCATGATTGAGATCCCGCGTGCAGCTCTTACTGCAGGCCAGATCGCTGAGGAAGCTGAGTTCTTCTCCTTCGGTACAAACGACTTAACACAGATGACATTCGGATTCTCCGTGATGACGCTGGCAAGTTCTTAGACTCCTACTACAAGGCTAAGATCTACGAGTCTGATCCATTCGCAAGACTTGACCAGACTGGTGTTGGCCGTCTCGTAGAACTCGCTGTTAAAGAAGGACGCGCAACACGTCCGGAGTTAAAGTGCGGTATCTGTGGCGAGCACGGTGGAGATCCGTCTTCCGTAGAGTTCTGCCACACTAAGGTAGGCTTAAACTATGTATCCTGTTCTCCGTTCCGTGTGCCGATCGCAAGACTGGCTGCTGCCCAGGCTGCTCTGCACGAGAAAGGTTACAAATAGGGTCTGACTGACGCGAAGCGTAAATTGAATCTTTATAAAATGTAAAAAATGAATCCCCGGAAGTTTTCTGGGGGATCTTTTGAAAAGGGAGAAGCAATATGAAGGTATTAAATATTGGATCTCTGAATATTGACCGTGTATATGGGTGGATCACTTTGTAAGACCGGGAGAGACGATCAAGACGAGAACGTATGCGGAGGCCTGCGGCGGAAAAGGATTAAATCAGTCGGTCGCTCTGGCACGTTCGGGGGCGGAAGTGCATCATGTGGGCGCTGTTGGAGCGGACGGGGAATGCTCTTAGATGTTCTCAAGGCGTCCGGTGTACATACGGAAGGTACAAAGAGTCTTTCGGAGCTAGCGGTCACGCGGTGATCAGGTGGATCAGAATGGACAAAACAATATTATCATCTGCGGCGGAGCCAACGATTCCGTATCGAAAGAAATGATCGACGAGGCGGTAAAGAGGTGGAAGAGGGAGATATCGTCCTTCTCCAGAACGAGATCTCAATGTGGGATATGCAGCTGAGACGGCGAAAGAAGGCCGGAGCGAAGGTCGCGCTGAATCCGTCCCCGATCAACGAGAATCTGAAGACGATCCCGATGAATCTGGTGGATTATTTTATTCTTAACGAGATCGAGGGAAAAGAGATTTCCGGAGCGGAGAGTGAGGAAACCGGAAGAGATCATGGAGAAGCTGAAGACAGAAATATCCGGATGCCGCTTTTGTATTGACGCTGGGTGAAAATGGGTCCTGGTATTTTGATAAGACCCGGTGCTTCAAACAGGATATTTATAAAAGTTAAAGCAGTGGATACCACTGCGGCGGGAGATACCTTCTGTGGATATTTCCTGTCTGGAATCACAAAAGGAAGAGAGATTCCGGAGATCCTGAAAACGGCAAGTGCCGCCAGTGCCATCGCCGTAAGCCGGAACGGCGCAGCTGAGTATTCCGGAGTATGAGGAAGTGGAGAAATTTGTGGCGGAGCGCGGGTAAGAAGCTAGAAAATGAGCCAGTATTAGAAAAGGCTGAATAGAATAAAAAATTGTTGCGGCAATCCGCAAAGAACTAAAAAATGTCATGAAAGAAAGCATCTGGAAAGAAAAGCTTATATTCATGACATTTTTATAACACAATCTAATTTAGTATAAACAAAGTTTATTGTGATACTTGATTCGATTGAGAAAAGACCGGAGATGTTTGACGAAAAAATATACGGCAAACAATTTCAGGTCTTTGATACTCAGTCTTTCGACATACAGATCGTACCCGTCCGCTGAAGCTCCAGAATACCAAAGCTTCTCACAAGTTCAATAAAATCTGTGATCACATCAGGAGCTGCATGGAACTCGATGACCATGCTCTTTGGGGAGACATGGACGATCTTGGCGTCCATGACGCTGCAGAGTTCGATCAATGAGCTGCGGTTTGTCGCGGAGTAGGAGACTTTGATGAGCATCATCTCCAAGAGGACGCTGCGGGTCTCCTCGAGGCGGCGGACTTTGATCACGTCCAGTTTCTTGTTTAAGTGTTTCAATCTGATCGACAGTGCGCTGGTCGCCGGTGGAGACGATGGTCATGCTGGAAATGTCATGGCGCTCCGTCTCGCCCACGGCCAGACTGTCGATGTTGAAGCCTCTTCTCGCGAAAAAGACCGGATATCTGGGAGAGAACACCGTCTTTATTTTCTACAAGTACAGAAAAAATACCTTTCATCTTGCGTTCTCCTTATTTTGTGTTGTTGTGGCTGTCGACTTCGCAGACCATGATGCAGGCCTTGTCGCAGGCGAGGAAACGGTCGAGCTCTGCGTCGAGAGTTTCGTTGCTGTCGCAGTGGAAATAGTCCATATCGTAGGCAGCGGCGATTTCAGCATATTTCGGATAATCGTAGAGCTGAACACCGAAATAGTGTTCCTCGTAAGTCTTTTTCCTGATGCTCACGGACGAGACCGAGATAGTGGTTTCTCATGACGAGGATCTTTATCGGGACCTTGTTTACCGCGATGGTTCCAAGCTCGTACATGGACATCTGGAAGGAACCGTCACCGCAGACAACGACGACCTGTTTGTCCGGCGTACACATCTTCGCTCCGATTCCGGCCGGGATTGAGTAGCCCATGGTTCCCATACCGCCGCTTGTAAGGAAACGGCCGTTCTTCATCACATAGTTGTCGGCAGACCAGAGCTGGTTCTGTCCGACATCTGCAACATAGATCGCGTCATCGTCCATCTTCTCAGAGAGGTGCTGGACTAAAAGCATCGGATTTACGAGCTTATCACTGAAGACACGATGGTCTACCGTACTTTTTTGATATCCTGAAGTGTCTCGATCCAGTTTGAGGTATCGATGGAAATATTCTCCTGCAGCAGACGATCGAAGATGCTCTTGATATCACCGACAAGCGGGATCGTAGGTCCGAGATTTTTACCGATCTCGGCGGTATCGATATCGATGTGGATGATATTGACCTGCTGTTCCAGATTTTCCGGTTTAGGAACGGCACGGTCGGCGATCCGCGCACCGGCAATGATCAGAAGGTCACTGTTTGCCACTGCACGGTTTGCATAGGGTTTTCCGTTATTTCCCAGCATTCCGAAGTACAGAGGGTGGTTTTTCGGCATAACGCCGATGCCCATCATCGTTGTTACAAGCGGGATATTGTTCTTCTCACAGAACTGGCGGACACACTCCTCGCCGTTTCCGAGGATAACACCGCCGCCGGCACAGATCAGAGGCTTTTTTCGCTTTATTGATCGCAGCGACCACTTTATGCATCTGTGGGTTATTTCCCTTTGTACTTGGCTTGTATCCGCGGATATTGACCTCGGACGTGTAGTCGAAGGACTTCTTTAAGAGGTCGATCTGACGTCACAGGGGATGTCGATGAGGACCGGTCCCTTTCTTCCGGTGGAAGCAATATAGAAAGCTTCCTTAAAGATACGCGGAATATCGTCAGCGCTCTTTACAAGATAGCTGTATTTTACGAAGGACTCGGTGGAACCACGCATATCGGCTTCCTGGAATACGTCACGTCCAAGGAGATTGAATTGACCTGTCCGGTGATCGCGATAAGCGGAATACTGTCGGCGTAGGCCGTTACCAGCGCCGTGATCAGATTTGTCGCGCCAGGACCGGAAGATGTGACGCAGACGGCGGCCTTTCTGGAGATGCGGGCATAGCCGCTTGCGGCGTGTCCGGCCGCCTGCTCTTGACGGACAAGGACATGCTCGATGGTTCCGGCATTATATAAGGCCTCATAAAACGGGGGAGATCGCAACGCCCGGATATCCGAAGATCCTGGTTACGCCCTCCTCCTCGAGGCATTTGACCATAGCTTCTGCACCATTCATAATAACTTAAAATACCCCCTCAAGTAAGCGTTTAAAAAGATGTCTGGGGGCAAAAAAATGATGATTTTGCCCTTTAAAATCTTTTGAAGATGGTTAATAAGAATTATATCGCATACTGAGAGGGATGTCAATGTGGAAAGAACGGGAGAATGGGGGATTTTGCGGGATTTTATGGGGAAACCTGCGAACTTGAAGCGAAAAGGAAAGTATGTTATGATTGACTGGTAAAAAAAAAAAACAGAATAAACGGAGACAAAAATATTAAGGAGAGAGGCCTATAATTGCTGGGCTGATCGAAAAGAATCTTATCGATAAAAAGCTCTCTAAAAACGAGAGAAATGAAATACATGGGGAACATGGAAATGAACATTGCGGTATGCGATGACCAGCCGGAAGTGCTGGATGTCGTTGAAAATATGCTGAGAGAGATTCCGGAGGTGGAGCGTGTCGAAACTTACCAGGATATCCGGCATATGAGGGATGAATTTGAAGATGGAAAACGACCGGATGTCCTGATCATGGATATCTGCCATGAATATAATACGAGAGTTCCGGAGACTGAGGAACGGCAGGAGGGAATCGATTACGCCTATGAGTTGAATCAGAAATTCCGGAGCTGCAGATCATTTACCTGACCGGATATACGACGAGATATTCCCAGCATATTTTCCTGAAGCCGGTAAACCTCGTGGGATATCTCACGAAGCCGGTGAATGCGGATATCCTTGAAAAGCTTCTTAAGATCGCAAAGGAACGACGTGCCCAGGAAGATGAAAAGCGGGTGACGATCATGTGCCGGAACCAGCAGCAGATCTTTTATCTCAATGAGATCTGGTATCTGGAGAGCAGCGCCCACCGGACCATGATCCATACATACGAAAATGTGCAGGTGTGCCATGATAAGATTTCAGATATGGAGGAGCGGATGGGTGAAACCTTTGTACGGTGTCACCAGAGCTTTCTTGTAAATATGAAGTATATCCGGCGGGTGGAGCATGACCGGTTTAAACTGGAAAACGGGGAGGAGATCCCCATCAGCAAAAAGCGGTACATGGAAGCGCGGACGAGGTATTTTCAGTATCTGGAGGACGCGGCATCATGATCGTTCTTATATTATTTACCATCTGCCAGTTTACGCTTCTTATCATGAATCATATGCTCTTTCAGGGCATCCCGTCAGCCTGAATCAGATAGGTATTCCGGTGGTCGCCATCAGCTTTTTACGGAAGCAGTGCTGGTTATAAACAGTTACCGGAACAGTAAAAATAAGGTGCTGGAGCAGAAAAAGAGCGGCTGGAACATGAACTGAACAGAATGAAAATGGAAGAGGAGAGCGCCGAAGTGCAGGCGGAGCGCCTGAACAAGAGGCGGGAAGATCTTCTGCGGATCGTGAAAGAGGCTGAAACGATCTTCACACAGAAGACCGGGGATCTGCGGCGGCAAAGCTTCAGAAGGAGATCGAGAAGAACCGGACAGGCCAGTACTGTTCCAATATGATCCTAAATGTACTTCTTGAGGAGTACGAGATCAGATGCCAAAAGGTGAAGATCCGGTTATCCGTCGATGCGCACGTGGGGGGCTTCCGGGAATTTCAAGGATCCACCAGTGCAGCATTCTTTCGAATCTCATGAACAATGCCATGGAGGCGGTGGAATATCTTCCGGAAAGTGCGAGATGGATCCGGGCCGATATCAGGTGAAGGCAGACTATCTCGTGATTGCAGTGGAAAATCCGTTTGCGTGAGAAGTATCTCGGAATGGAAAAAAAGGCGGCGAGCGCGGATATGGCAACAAGGATCCTTCGTGAGATCGCAAAGATGTATGGCGGAAACTGCAATGTGAAGATCGACAGGGAGAAAAAGATATATAAGAGCACGGTGATCCTGGACGCGGCGGGAACCGGTGCGAAAGGAGAGGGGGAGAACGGCATGAACACAGATGCGGTTTTGCGCATGCTGATCGGCGTGCTTGGCCTTATGCCTACGACCTTTTTCCTGATGCAGACATTGAAATGGCGAGGATCAATTACAAAGGTGCTGATCCTGCAGATCAGCTTTAATGTCCTTTCATGCAGCGCGAAAGAATATATGAATTTGCTGAGTGGTCAGGAAGTGATCGGAATGACGAGCTGGGTACTGATGGCGATATATTTAAGCGGTGTATTTCTGTGCTTTGGCGATTCCCTGAAAAGAATCATATTGATGGTGGTAATCGCGATCGGATGTACGACGGTTGCGGAGCTTATCTGCAATGCGATATTCGTAAATAATGGCTGGCTGGTCACAGGCTCATTTTGGGAGTCTACGATTATGTACGTGCCATGACATGCGAGATCATACTTTTAAGTCTGATCCTCATGGGGATGGTTTTCCTCATAAAATGGAGACGATCTCTGTTCCGCGAAAAAAAGCCAGATAGTCACAGCACTGATCGCAGTCAGCATTCTCGCCGGAATGTATCCCTACATGGATTATATTTCGAAAAAACAGCATGCGGTCTCCATCGGCCAGCAGTTCCTTTTATCCTGATCATTATGATCTACATGTTCCTCCCGCTCATCGCTCAGGAGACAGAAAACGTCAGGAAAATGAGAAACTGTTAAAGGCACTGAATGACCAGTTTGAAATCGAAAAAGTCACTTAAAAACTCATGGAAGATTTCGAGACCGACCAGCGAAAACTCGAACACGATTTTAACAACCAGATGATGGTCGTCATGGGAATGATGGAGATGGGCGAATGGATGGCCGCGGAGGATATGCTGGGGAGATGGAGAAGAGGATTGGGGAGGTGTAGGAAGGGGAAGAAACAAGAGAATATAGAGGGATTGGAATGTAGGAGAAATGTCTTCGGGAGAGGATATTTCTCTTTTTTGCCGAAAAAATGGGGCGATTTTGACGGCGGTGAAAACTGAAAGTCATCGTATTGTATAATCTGCAATTAGAGAATAATTATGTGAAAAAAGTGTGAAATAAAATCGCTGAATAGCGGAGAGGAGAAGATTTAGAAAGTAAAAGTATTGAAAATGTAAGGGGATATAAAATGAGAATTGCAGTGTGTGACGATCAGGCGGAAGTACTGCTCGCTGTCGAACGTATGTTTTCTGGGGGGTAATAGCTGGCATAGAAAAACGTTGATACCTATCAGGATATCAGAAAACTGAAAAAAGAATTCCAGGCTGGAAATCGACCGGATGTACTGATCATGGATATCTGTCATGAGTTTAATCCTGCACTTCCGAAAACGAAAGAGCGGCAGGAGGGAATTGACTATGCATATGAGTTAAATCAGAGGTATCCAGAACTTCAGATCATCTATATGACGGAGGATGCAAAGAAATACTCCCAGCATATTTTTCTGAAACCGGTGAATCTCCTCGGCTACCTTACAAAGCCGGTGGATCTGATTATTTTAAAGAAACTTCTTGAAATAGCAAAAGAAAAGCAGAAACAAAATGATGAGAAACGAGTTACGATCATGTGTCGGAACCATAAACAGATATTCTATCTCGATGAGATCTTGTATCTGGAAAGCCGGGCCCACCGGACCATGATCCACACCTATGAGGGAGAAGAGGTGTGCCGCGATAAAATATCGGATCTTGAACAGAGGATGGGAGATACCTTTGTGCGCTGCCATCAGAGCTTTCTTGTCAATATGAAATATATCAGACGGATCGAGAATGAAAGCTTTAAGCTGGAAAATGGGAGGAGATTTCGATCAGTAAAGAGGAGGTATGTGGAGACGAAGAACAGGTATTTCGCATATCTGAACAGAATCGAAAAATAGAGATAATAAGCTTGTTTTTTGAACTATTAGAAGAACTTATTTCAGGAGATACGCGGATGTTAAAGAAAAAACTGATTTATTTGGAGATATTGGCCAGTCTGCTTTTTGTATGGATGCAGTCCATCCGTAAAACAGACACAGGCGGCAGAGAAAACGACGATAGAGGTCGAGACAACTGCTGAAGCGAAGGAGCCAGAGATTCCATATATAGAGGCAGCAGATTCATTTGCAGGTGGAAGCGGGACAGAGGAAGATCCATACCAGATCGCCACAGCAGAACAGCTGGCCCCTGATGGGAAAGGTAAATGACGACTGGTCGCAGGAATATAATAAGGCATACTATGTGCTCACAGCAGATATCCAGTTAAATGATGTTGAAAATTATGAAAACTGGAAAGAGACTCCACCGGAATATCAGTGGAAACCGGTTGGCAATTCTTTTAAAGGGAAGTTTTGATGGTGATGGGCATGTGATCAGTGGAATGTATGTACGGTCAGTAAAAAGACTGGTTTGGGATTGGTTTATTTAGAGAACTTTTTACGGGCAGTGTTTCAAATGTAAAAATTGAAAAAGGATATCTTTATATAAACGATTCCAATACGTATGCGGGAGGAGTTATCGGAAATATTGTCGGAAATGTAAAAGTTGAGAACTGTTCAGTTGATATGGCTGTCTGCTCAGAAGTTACTAATGGAACGGACTGTGTAGGAGGAATCGTTGGTTGGTGCCAAAGCGGAGCTGTGATTACTGAATGTGCATTCCACGGAGATATCAGTTATCGTGATAGCCGGGATATTCGGTGGAATCTGCGGATATGCAAGCAGATCCACAATTATAAACTGTGAAACAACAGGAAGTGTACGAGTCAGAGATGAAAAGGAATATCCAGCGTTCAAGGATTATGATGGGCGGTTCCTGTATGGGTGAGATTGCAGGGGAAATGAATGGTGGTTTTATCAAAAATTGTCTGGCTGCAGGCGATATACTGGTAAATGAAAATTATAGCGGGTATGCAGGTGCTATCTGTGGACAGGTATTCTTCACAGGAGATAATTCAGAAGAAAAGTGTTACATCTCCGACTGTAAATATCTGAACAAATATCCTTTTGCCGCAATGGTTCCGCTTGCAAGTGAAAATGATCAGTCGGTCCAGAATACAGAAGGAATCAGTGAAGAGCAAGCGGAAGTACTTTTTTGCAGAGGTGGGGACTGTAATAGAAAATATCGAACAATTAAAAAGAGAAACTTTTTCAATAGAGAAGCTTCTCTTTTTGTCGAAAAAGTGGGTCGATTTTGAACGTCACAATAAAAGTTAAGGAATATATGGTATTCTATTTTTAGTAAATAGGAGATATTTTGCTTCTGTTCAAATAATTACAAAAAGAAAATAAATGGGGACTTGGTATGAATATTTTACTTGCAATAGCAGACTCAAATAAAGAGTACCTGAGAAAAATATCCGAAGAGCTGCAGGGCTACAGCGATTTGACGATCTATGTTTATACCAGTGCAGATAAACTTGAGAATGCGATGGAAAATGAATCCTTTGATGTTGTAATGTTTGACCCGGATCTGTCGGAATCAAGGATTAATTTTTCAAGGGTGAAAATGCCGATCTGCCTTTACAGTGAAGAGGCGGAAAATACAAGTCTTTATAAGGAATGTGCTCACATTTCAAAAATACCAGAGAATCAGTAAAATATATAAGGATATGATCCGCGCATATGCAGAAAAAGTCGGATATTCCTACGAATCAGATCATGCGGGAAAAATGTCAGTCGTATCGGTATATTCTCCTATTGGAGGAAGCGGAAAGACTACGGTTGCCCTTGCGATCGCTGATCTGGCAGCAAAAAAAAGGAAAGAAACCTCTGTTTTTAAGCCTGGAGGCATTGTGCAGTGCCGACGCACTGAATCCATATCAGGAGCCGGGGATTGTAGCACTGGCTGAAGCCGCGGCAGACGAGAGTGTAAACTTCGAATTAAAAATGAAAGGTCTGATGAAACAAGGCGTCAATGATATCTGCTATGTTGAGGGATTTGAACGGCTTGCGGATCATAAGGCTGTTTCAGGGGAGGAAATCGAGGACGTTATCCATAAGATCCAGAAGAGTGGTGTGTGCGATATTCTGGTCATAGACCTCAACAGTGGCATCGGATCAATAGAAGCGGCGGTAATGAAAATTTCTGATACGATCGTCGTGACAGAAAAACCTGGGGAGCTGTGTTCTATGAAGATGCAGCTGTTTTTACGACAGGGAATTGTCAATGAATATAAGAAAAAAATGCTGGTAGTCCATAATTTTGCTGAAAGTAATTCCTCATACTGCAGACAAAATGCTTTTTGCTGAGGCGGGACTGATCCATAATTATGGAAATTTACAGATGAAAAACATTCTGCATGCGATCGAAAAAAATGGAGAAATGGATATCGACAGAATTCTGGAATCATAACGCAAAAGAGGATTTTTTATGGCAAAAGAATATTTTATGGATGAAGTCGCCGTTTTAAAGAAGATCGTTCAGGAGGCAGGCCGGATGCGGGAGTATTCAGAAAATGAAATGTCTGATCTGATTGATCATAAGATCCAGGAACGAATCGAATGGGCGAGACAGAATGATGAAGGACTCTATTGGTACTATCAGAATCTGTCATTTAAAGATAAAAAGACACTGAAATATACAGTGACAGAATCTGTAGAAGGTCTTGGGATTCTCGGCAAGATCATTATGGACCCGGATATCACGGAGGTCATGATCAATGGATATGACACGATCTTTGTGGAGAAAAGCGGAAAATTAATGCAGCTGGGAAGAACACTTTGAGAGCAGTGAGGATCTGGAGCGTATCGTAAAGCGGTTTGTCAGTAGCATGGACCGGACCGTCGATGCCAGTAACCCGATCGTTGACGCGAGACTTGATGATGGATCACGTGTTCATGTAGTTCTTCCGCCGGTTGCGTTAAATGGGGCAACCGTCACGATCCGACAGTTCTCGAAGAATCCGATGACGATCGAAAAACTTCTTTCTTATGGATCTATCACCCAAGAAGCAGCGGACTTTCTGGAAAAAGTTGTGGCGACCA
>VOFH01003522.1_pt1 | contig 11048 bp, 23 predicted proteins | sample 5384091 | NCBI WGS metagenome assembly VOFH01 (sample SAMN12384727, study PRJNA508395) | human gut metagenome | isolation source: healthy gut G | host: Homo sapiens
CATGATGATGAAATACAGGAAAACCGTATAGATCAAAGCCGCAAAGACGTCTTCTTCCAGAAGCAGGCACAGAACGCTGATCAGCGGACGTTGACGACCATCAGCCGGATCAAACGGGAATGCGCCTTTTCCGAGAAATCGACGGTAAAGCATTCCTTCGTCCACTGCTTCAGCGTACCCCAGCCCTGCCGCATCGCCGTGCGGCGCTGCCGCCATAGAGCGTCAACGTCGCCATTTTTCCCCATGTCGCACGCCGCCACCCGTCGCGCAAAGGCCGAACGGATCCAGTACACCGTGCAGTACAGTCCAAAGCATTCGATTAAAAAGGTAAACTCATAGCCAATGACCTGGAAGAAGGACGTCATGTCGTCCAGGGGATTGCGAATAAACGTCGAGCATGATGCTGCCGAGGTTAAAGGCCATTTCTTCCATCATCCCCAACGCGACGATACTGACAAGGATCTGGCCTTCCAGCGGAATCCGGTCGAGCAGCTTTTCCGAGTCGGGTATCGCGCATTTTACTTCGCGGAAATACAGCGCGTAAAAACAGGATGAAGTAAAAGAACCTGGTTGATCTGCGAGGCGAGCTGACGGTAGGAATAATATTCGTCGTTGCGGATCAACGTGGAATCGCGTCCTCGCTTTCCAGAACGTTGGGAATGCCGGAAGATCAGCGTCATGTTTTTCAGCGTTGGCTCACGCATTGCCATCGGAAAATCCCCTGGCTGTAGGTTCCATCAAGTCTGCTCAGCATCGTCAGCGAAAAATCAGAATAACCATAACTGCCGTTGGACGTGACGCTGAGCACGCCGTAACTGGGCTATATTCCGCGCGGACCCAGAACTGATAGGTGCGCGAAAAGCTCGCTGTCGCTCTGCTGTAGTGCGTTGTTTTTCGGCCGGCGCACCGTGATGCCGGCGGCGTTGTCCATCGCCAGGGCGCAGGTTGCCCAGCTGCAGGCTGTTTTAAACTCTCTCTGCTGCATGTCCATTCCAGCGCCTTCTGTTCGTTGATCTGCTGCATGTCCAGCCCCTCGTCAAAAGACAACCGCTGATCGACACTGAGAAGCAGATCGGCATAGCCCAGATCGGTATGATTGACCTCGTTATTAAATCGCGGATCATCGTGACCGCGTAATCGTTGATCCAATTACGGATGGAACGGCTCTGACTGAACAGTTCCGCGGTGCGATTCCGGTCTGGCGTTCTCGCGATCGATCCGGCCGAGGGGACAAGGCACAGGCTCAGGAAACAGATCAGGATCAGAAAGGCCGCCAGCAGTTTTTCTGAAAATTTGGATTTTTCTCATTCCTTTATCCTTCTCTATTTTGTAGCCCACGCCCAGACGACTTTTAAATACCGCGGATTGCGGGATCGAGTTCAATTTTTTCACGGATGTTGCGGATATGCACCATGACCGTATCGGTCGCGATCGCTTCCTCATTCCAAACCCGCTCATAGATTTCCGCGCTGTAAACGCGGCCCGGGTTTTTCATCAGCAACGCAGAACCGGAATTCAATCGTCGTTAAGCGCACCGGAATGCCGTCGAGCGTGACTTCCTTCGTATCGTTGTTCAGTTCCAGGCCGCCGACCGAGTAGATTTGTTCATCTTCGTTCTGATGTTCCTTCAGACTTAAGAATTTAGCATAGCGGCGCAGCTGGGAATTCACCCGCGCCAGCAAATTCCATCGGCGTAAACGGTTTGCGATGCAATCGTCGGCGCCCATGTTGAGCCCTGTAATCTTATCCATGTCCTCGATTTGGCCGACAGCACGATCGCGGGAAAATCATAGCTCGGCCGCAGCGTCATGATCATCGTCAGTCCATCCATCACTGGCATCATCAGATCGACGATCGCCAGATGAATCGTCTGACGGGTCAGAATGTCCAGTCCTTCTTGCCGTTATAGGGCGCGGTGAACACCGTACCCCTGGTTCTTCAAATAGATTTCGCGTTGCCGATCTCGATTTCATCTTCACAGACTAGAATTTGATAGTTTTGCATTGTTCGCCCTCACTGGTTCTTCTTTTTAGTATAGAATAAACTGGTGAAGTTGCAACGGATAAAAGCTTAAGAATTAGTAAAGATTGCGGCGGACGACAAATTCCGCGCTGGGCGAGGATTCAGAAAACGGCAGAATCTGATCCATGAGCGGATCGTGAAAGCGGCCATGCAGCCGCCAGCGCGCCCCCGATGATCCACCGCACTGTCTTAGCATCAACGCTTCTGCGCCGCAAGGTAGGATCATAGGCGACGATGCAGCGGGCCTGCGACTCAAAACGCCCTCGAGCATGTCCCTTAAGAATCTCCGGCCGCGCGAATAGGGTCAAGCTGTTCTGCCGATGGGTATTGTAATGAACCAGCGTATCCGGCACGATCACCGTCTTTTCGGCTTTCAATAAAATCTGCGGAATCAGCTGAACGTCCTCGAACACCCGGCCTTCCCAAAACCGCAGATTATCAAACGGACCGCCGGATCAGCTTGCCCCAGGCGTAGTTGCGCACCTGGCGGTCCTTCATCAACATTTTCATCAGCGTCCGCTTTTTGTGCGGAACCTGAACACGGCGGACGTGACGGCGGGTGGTAATCCGGCCTTCATACACGTTGCCGCAGATCACGACGTCCGCCTGATAATGCGCCTGCGCCGCGGCCAGTGTTTCCAGGTCCGCCGCTTCATCCAGTCGTCGCTGTCTAAAAAACAGGATGAATTCGCCTCTGGCGGCCTGCGCGGCGGTTGCGGGCGGCCGATACGCCGCGGTTTTCCTGATGATCACCGTGATCCGCTCCAGATCTTCGCGTAAAATCCAAGCGGCTGCCCGTCCGGTCGGTCGATCCATCGTCCACGGCGATGACCTCAAAATCGTCATAGGTTTGTTCCAGTAAAGAACGAATACAGGTATAGATTTCTTTTTTCGCTGTTGTAAGCGGGAATTAAAACGCTGACTTTCATAATTATACCTTTAACCGGCGCGAGGGCCGGCTTCCCTTTCTTGGCTTCGTTTTGTTTGCGGATCTGAAGTTCCTTCGCTTTCTGCTGGCGCTTTTTCATAACGGCGCGGTAGACGAGCATGCCGGCCGCGCTGAAGGCGATCGTAATCGCGTAAATCCAGAACGCCGACGCGAAATCCTGTTGGATCAGCTTATCGCCGGCCAGGGTTGAGGTGATGACTGACGGAATCCGCGCGATCGTCGTGATAAGCAAGAAGTGCGAGAATTTAACCGGCGTCAGCCCGGCGAAGTAGGTGGATGATATCTTGGGCGTGCCGGGGAATCAGGAAGATCAGAAAGATCAGATTGTCGAGCTTTTGTTCATCCTTCATAAACGAAAGCTTGTCGACTTTTCCTTGGGAACAAGGCATTCGACTAACCTCGAGCCGTAGCGGCGCACGATCCAGAAGATCAGCGCCGTGCCGATGGCTGCGCCGATCAGACACAGAAGCATGCCTTCCCACGGACCATAGGCGACGCCCGCCCCGGTTTCAATGATCTCTCCCGGCAATAACGCGACTAAGACCTGCAGTGCCATCATGCCGGCCAGCACAACCCGCCCCAGCCAGCCGAACTGTTCCAGCCAGATTTTAAACTGCGCCGGATCCGACGCTACGCTTTGAAATAAAACGAACAACACCGCCGTCATGACGATGGTAAAGGTAATCACCGCGCCGATTGAGAACCAACGCACACGTTTCTGCCACTTTGATTTCTGTTCCATATTCAGGGTCCTCCTGGTTTCTGGTTTTATTCTACCCGGCAAACATGAAGATCCCCTTCTGGAAATTCAAAAGAAATTCTTAAGCCTTGCTGAAAAAGCGGGGAAGACGGGAAATTCCGTTAGGGAAAGGAACATTTTGGCAGACTCGCTGGTCTTTTCCGCTTTGAAACGCTATAATAGGCTTCCCGATAATGGAAACCAAAAAATAAGGAGGGACATCATGAAAATCATTGTTGCGCTGCAAGCATCCCCAATCTGAGCATCATCTCAACGGAATGGTCGGTTCTTGGACAGATTGGGATTTAAGCGAGCTGGGCACGGCGCAGGCGAAGAGATCGCGCGCGCCTGAAAACAGAACTGCAGGGAAAAAGTCGCAGTGGCTCGCTGTTCGATCTCAAGCGCGCCTGGCATACCGCGCAGATCGTCGGCGAAGCGCTGAACGTAATCCCGGAAAAGAAATTGCGCGCGAGCGCAACCTGGGCGAAGCGGTGGGACAATCCGTCGCATGGCTGAAAGAGAATCTTGATCCAGCCGGAAGTGACGATCGACGATCGTCTGTTTCCTCAGCCCAAAACCCGGCGGGAACAATACGAACAGCTCAAGCCGGTGCTGGACAAAATGCTGAGCTATGAGGAGGAAGTCCTCGTGCTGGTGTCCCACGGCGATACGCTCGGCGTCCTTTTCGCCTTATGGCTGGGGTTGGAAGCGGAAATGTTGAATGCGGTTCAGTTTGCCGGACAAGCCGGCGGAGTATCCGTGCTGTGGCAGCGCGGCGGCAAGCGGATCGTGCGCAAATTCAGCGATATGTCCTATCTGCGCTGAAATGTCAAAAAAAGACAGGCGTTTTCCCTCGCTGGGAAAGGCAGCCTGTCTTTTCGTTTCCAAACAATCCAGCTTAGCGGATCAGAATCCGATTTCATCGGCGATCATGATGATCGTGAACCGTCCCGGCGTCTTGCGGCCGTGGTTGATGATGCCGACGGAGTTGCACACCGACTGCTGGATCTGGCAGTCCATGCACTTGCCGGTTTCGACGCACGGCGCTTTGTGATGCACGCGCATCGCGTTGAGCGGAGCGATCTGGCGCAGCCGCTTCATCGCGTCGTCGAGCGTATCGACGACCTTGTTGACGCCCGCAACGACGATGACTTTGCGCGGTCCGTAGCTCCACTTGCCCGGATATTGACCAGCTGGCCCTGCCGCGTGATCGCGTTGCTGCTGGTCAGAAAGACGTCCGCCAATAAGGCCTGACGGTAGATTTCCTCCACCTCGGAAAACGGCAGGCCTTCTTTATAGCGGTCAAAAAGTGATAATCCCCATTGCGCAGGATATTGATCATGTCCATCGGTTTCCTGATCCCCGACGCCGACGCTGGCGCCCTTGGGAATCAGCTCGAGCACTTTGTCGCGGGCCCTCCACATTCTCGGCGTAATAGGTGATATAGCCCTTTTCCGCCAACAATCGACCATTTCATGCGCGACGGCCACTGCTCTGCGCTTACGATACTTGTCCATACTCTCTGCTCTTTTTTTTTTTGATAAAAAGACCGCGGCGAAATGTGCGGCCCTTTTCATTACTGATTGACTTCCGAATACTTCCGGCGTTCCGGACTCAGATTGTCGCAATAATAACGCACCGTCAGCGCGCCGCCGATCTTGGACTTCACCTCGGCAGTTCCATAAACCGGTCGCCTTCCAGCATGATTTCCATCATCGCCTTGTACAGAGGCGGTCAGGTTGTTGACCTTCGGCTCAGCTTCGGTCATCAGTTTTGGCATTGATATCAATATACAGCCACTGGATGTTGTGCGCATCCCATTTTTTCTGATTGATAATGTCGATATAATCCTGTATTGTTTTTTTTCCATTAGTCAGGTACCCCTAATCAATTTTATTATAGCATTGAACATCAATGAAATAAAGTCGAATCGCGGAATCAAGGCTTTTTTTCACATTTCAAATCAAAGAAAATAATCGAGAACAAATTCCATCATGACGCCCAAGCCCGGAAGCAGCGACGCCTTTTTCGATTTTTTCTTCGCGGGTATGCGCGCCCCTCGCCCAGATAGCCGCCGAAGCACAGCGCGTTGATGCCCAGCGAAAACGGGATGTTGCAGTCGGTGGAACCGGAATGCCCTTCCGGACGCGTTCCAATGCGCCGTTCGATCAGATCTTCCACTTTTTTCTCAATCGCCCGCTGCTTTTTCCGCATCGATTTCGCCCATGCACGGCCGTTCGCCTAAAATCTCAACGTTGACTTCCACGCCCATTCTGCGGTAAGCGTCGATCAGGCTGTCGAACATCCCGCGCAGCTGCTGCAGATGCTCGCGGACGTCTGAGCGGAATTCAAACAACATCGATGCCTGCTGGGCGATCGTGTTGACCGAGGTGCCTCCCTTCGATCGTCCCGACGTTATACGTCGTCTTGCCGCCTTCAGGCACCTTGACGGAATACAGCGCGTCGATCAGGGGAAGCCAGCACGCGGATCGCGTTGCGGTTGCCGAAGGAGCCGTAGGAATGACCGCCCTCCGTCTTCACCTCGACGCGGTAGCGGACCGAACCGACCGCCTTGTTGACATAGCCTTTATAGGAAACCGTCGAACGAATAAACCTCGCTCAGCCTGCCGGCGTAATCCTGCATCAGCTGACGGCAGCCCTTAAGATTGCCTAAGCCCTCCTCGCCGGCGTTCAGCACGATCAGAACGCCCGCTTTGGCTGACATTTTGTTCAATCAGATACCGGGCGATCATCATCAAAAGCGCGACGTTGGCCGTATCGTCCCCACGCCCGGCGCTTTCAGCCAGCCGTCTTCCTCAGCCAGCTCAAAGCCGGTTTCATCCGGAAACACCGTATCCAGGTGCGCCATAAACGCGACGGCGTTGCCGGCCTGCACATCGCCGAGCGTGACGACGACGTTGCTTGCCGCATCGATTTTAACGTCTTGTGCGCCGACGTCGCGAAACCACTTCGCGCAGTATTCAGCGCGGGCCTGTTCGTGATTGCTGAAAGCGGAATTGCGACCAGCGTGCGGATCAGCTCCACCACCTCATCCTGCCGTTCGTTGACATAGCGTTCTAACGCTTCATTCCAAATCAAAGAAATACCCCCTTCTTGTTGGAATCATTATATCATTCTTTTGGGAGCCTGAACAATTTATGTTAGAATAGTTCCAGGAGGTGATCCCTGTGATCCTCGAGAAAAAATCAAATCGCCGCGGCCGAAGCCGCCGTTGGCAAAAAGTGAAACGCAGCTGATGGAGCTGGCCGGCAAACGCTGCGCCGACACGCTGCTGCACGAATATCCGGAAAACGATTCATTTCTGATTTTATGCGGCAGCTGGCAATAACGGCGGCGATGGTTTTGTCATCGCGCGGCACTGCCTGGCGGCCGGACGGCAAGTCGCGATTGTTTTGATGATGAACGATATCAAAACCCCGGCGCGATCGAAGCCCGGCAGAAGTGCCGGATTCCTGCCTGATCTATGGCTATCAGGAATTAAGCGAGAGTCAGTTTCAGACGATGGCGCAGCGCTATGACGTGATCGTCGACTGCGTGTTCGGATTTCAATTCCACGCCCCGCTGCCCGCTTATCTGCGCGAGGTTTTCCGCTGGATCAACGCGCGCTGGCTTATCCGTCGTCAGCATCGATCTTAACAGCGGTTTGGAAGCGGATCACAGCTTAGGCGATCCCGACGCGCTGCACAGCGAGCTGACGCTGGCCCTGGCGCGCTGAAGCCGGTGCATCTGTTCAGCCGGAACATCAGAAGCTGGACCGCCTGATCCCGATCGGCCTGGGTTTTCCCGAGCCGAAAACGTCGCGCTGGATGCAGATGGACGCGCTGCAGGTCACGCGCCTCTGCCGCGGCTGCACGATAATGATTACAAGGGCAGCAAAGACCGGCCGGCTGACGGTGATTGCCGGAAGCGCCTGGATGGCGGGCGCCGCGCAGTTCAATCTGGAAGCCGCGCTGGCAATGGGCTGCGGCACGCTGCACGCCGTCGTCGATCCCGCGATTTATCCGATCCTGCAGACCGCCTGTCCGCACGTCGTCTACCATCCAAGCACCCTGCCTGAAGCTGAGCTGACCGCTTCTTGCTGCGCCAGTCCGACGCCGTCGCGATCGGCAGCGGCTGCGATCATCTGGAAAATCTGGAAGCCTTGCTGCAAACCGTACTGCGCAGCTCCGTTCCGGTGATTCTGGACGCCGCGGCGCTGCGTTGTTTAGCCAGGCATCCGGAGTGGCTGAAACTGCCGCATGGCCCGTGGATCTTATCGCCGCACGTCGGCGAATTCAGCGCGCTGTGCGGACGCAGCGTGGAAGAAATCAAAGCCGACCGGATCCGCTGCGCGGAAGAATACGCGACCGCCTATCAGGTGACGCTGGTCTTAAAAGGCGCGGATACGCTGATCGTTTCGCCGCAGGGCGTGCGCTGCGTCAACAAGACCGGCAACCCAAGCCTGGCCAAAGCCGGCGCGGGACCTGTTAACCGGCATGATCGCCGCGCTGGCCGCCCGCGGTTAGCCCCGATGGACGCGCCTCTTTGCGGTGTCTGGCTGCATGGCAAAGCCGCGGACAAAGCGATTGAGAAAACTTCGCTGTATGGGGTTCATCACAAAAGGAAATCCTGGCAGGACTGGACGCGTTCTCTTTGATCATCAGAAAGAATTATGGCGCTAGTCCGGATTCGTCTGATCCCCGCCGCAGATCTTTCCGATGTTAAAACGCTGCTCATCCGCAGTGCCAGCGAATTCAAGGCCTGCGATAACACGGTAACGAATACAAAAGAAAAGGTTGGAATACGGGCCATGTTGAAGAAATTTCTCATTCTCTGTTTAGTATCTTTGTTATGCGGATGTTCAGCAAAAAGAAAAAATCCAACAGCCCGCGGTTTCAACGGAACCTCCAAACCTTCATTAAATCCTGCAGTCAGCCCTCTTCCAAATACGGATGAGAATGCGGAGCGGGATTATGCAAGCGGGGCATCCCGAATCTCATTCCATAAAAGCACAAATCAAAGCAAAAGTTTCTATTTTATCCTACTGATCTCATCGTAAACTTGGATACAAAAACATCCGTTGGGTTGCAGACTGCGGCGTTGGACTTGATCTTGATATCTTTACTGAGCAAGATAATGAAGCCTATGTTAAACTTCATCGATCTATTTATGAAGGGACATTGACTGAAATATCAGAAAATATTTACAGTGCCAAAGGGGAATTCATGCCGACGATGATATCTAAAAACGCGCCGATTTCTGACAATGTTGATTTTTATTTAATTTTAAAGGATCGAAAAGCGTTTGTTGTTTTGGAAGAGATGAGCCTTGATGATCTAAAAAGCCTATCATTCGGATTCTTATTATTATTGGCATGAGAAAACCGCGGAATAACCCCGGCTCAAGTCTTTTAAAACTCAGTTTCGCAAATAAAAACGGACAGCGATCGTAAGCCGTCCGTTTTTAATCATCGTTTTATTATTCTGTTTCGTTTTCGATTTCGTCTTCCGGCTCCAGTACGCTCAGATGTCCGGTGTACTGATCGAACCACTGCGTGATTTCCTTTAACCGGCGGATCCGGTGGATCGGCTTGCCAGACCGGCTCAGCTCGTGATTCTCGCCATGGAACAGGCAGATCCGGGCTTCGACGTTGTGCAGCTTTAACGCCTGGAACATCTGCAGGCCCTCCGCCATCCAGCAGCGGTAATCCTGATCGGAATGAATGAACAGCGTCGGCGTTTTCGCCTTATCCGCATATTTCAGCGGCGAGAAGCCCCACATCTTTTCCGGGTTTTCCCATGGCGTGGAATCCATCTGGTTCATGTTGTGATAATAGCCGATATCGGTTGTCAGCGATTTGGAGAACCAGTTGGAAATCGAGCGCTGGCTGGCCGCGCAGACAAAGCGGTCGGTATGCCCAATAATCCAGTTGGTCATAAACCCGCCGTACGCTGCCGCCGGTCACCGCGACGAGTTTTTCATCGATCATCGGATAGGTCTTCAGCACTAAATCAGTGAACGTCATCAAATCGGAATAGTCGACCGTTCCGTATTTGCCGCGCAGATCCATGAACGCGTTGCCGCGTCCGTCCGAGCCGCGCGGGTTGCAGAAGAAGACGAAGTAGCCCTGGGAAGCCCAGTACTGCATTTCATGCATGAAGACTTCGCCATACGCCGCCTTCGGTCCGCCGTGGATATCGAGCACCGCCGGGTAGGACTTTTCCGGATCAAAGCCGAACGGCTTCAGGCACCCATCGATCCGGATGCCGTCGTTGACAAAGCTGAGTTTTTCCGGACGGGCGACATACGCGTCCGCCAGAACATCGTCGTTCACATGCGTCAGCTGTACCTCAGCGCCGTCCTTCAGCTCATACAGCTCCTGCAGCCGCATGTCCCGCATCGCGCTCATCACGACCCGGCCGTTTTGCACGTCGAAGAAATCGACGGAACCTTCGGCAGTCGTTAACGCCCGGCGCTGTCCCTGGCGGTCGATGATCGTCAGTTCGGAATGATTGTCCCAGGTCAGCAGCGTCCAGATCTCGCCGTTCACGATTTTCCAGCCGCGCCTGCCCGTGGAAACAGCGTCAGCGCGCCGACCGAGTCAGCCCAGGACAGATCCTCGCCGTTAAGCAGACGTCATGACGCCGGTTTCACAGTCAATCGTATAACACTTCGCATTTTGCTCGATCCCCAAGTCTGATAGTGGTCGCGGTCACCCCAGATGACCGTCGTCCAGCCAGCCTAGATTTCCAATATTCCATTTACCGGAAGGCACGAGCGTCTTCCGTTGGTCGCTGATCCGGTCGTAAACAAAAGCACCGAGGTCTGGCTGTTGACCGAATCAAACTGCGGACCGGCAATCGCAATCCGTGTCTGATCCGGGCTGATTTCAGCTGCCGCCAACATCCATCGCTTTTTGGCGACAGGATCTGATCGTCCTCAGTTCCCGGTTTGATCAGCACCGCCCAGGTTCGTTTTTATTGATAAAGGCCGCGGCCGTTAAACCAATACGGCAGACTCGTCCAACACCTCGTAATCCTTTTCCTCTTCCGCTGCGCCAGCGCTTTTTCCAGCGCCTTGCCTTCCAGACCGTCCACCGGTAGTTCGTTGAGATCCTTCGATACCAGCGCAGCCAATGTTTTGTCTTCCAGCATTTTTAAGGCGGTCACCTTCCACGGCAGCGTAAACGCCTTCTGCGCTTCCCCCCGCCGTTCAGGTTCAGCCGGTAATAGGTCGTCTGCGCCTTTCCCTGCTTCGCCGCCTTTTCATCCTCGCCCGTCCGATCGGCTGGAAACAGGATGTGATCCGCGTCTTCAAACAGGAAATTGTCCCCCGATA
>VOFH01002631.1_pt1 | contig 11041 bp, 18 predicted proteins | sample 5384091 | NCBI WGS metagenome assembly VOFH01 (sample SAMN12384727, study PRJNA508395) | human gut metagenome | isolation source: healthy gut G | host: Homo sapiens
GGACAGGAGTACAATATTTTAGACGACGCTGCGGTATTGGAGTTCTTCGCAGCCAACAGTTCTAAGGGCGCGAGAGTATGCACATGCAGTTCTCTCCAACGAGGCATTCTGGGGACAGGATCTGAGCGCTCTTGCAGGAGTGGAGGATGCAGTTGCTTCCTATATAGAAGAGATCCGCGCACTTGGGATGCGTAAGGCAATGGAGAAGATTTTTGCATAATACACTGAAAACAGGCAGGAGACGATTCATGAAGGATTTTATCAAGATCAATGAAAATGATAATGTTATCGTGGCATTGAAGGAACTGACAGCCGGGGAGACCATTCTGGCGGGAACGAAGGAGGTTACCGCCAGGGAAACGATCCCGGCGGGACACAAGATGGCAATCCGCGATATTGCGGCCGGAGCCGAGGTGATTAAATACGGTTTTAGGATCGGCAATGCGAAGGAGAACATTGCAGCAGGACAGTGGGTGCATGTACATAATTTAAAGACGGCACTCGGCGATCTGCTGGAATACCTTATGAGCCGGTGGAGACGAATGTGAAAAAGACAGAGGATGTCAAATTCATGGGACTTCGCCCGCGCCAACGGAAAAGTTGGCGTCCGCAACGAAGTCTGGATCATCCCGACCGTCGGCTGTGTCAACAATATTGCAACCGCAATGGCGAAGGCAGCCAACGCCAGAGTGAAGGGAAGCGTTGAGGAAGTCATCGCATTCCCACACCCGTATGGATGTTCCCAGATGGGAGACGACCAGGAGCACACCAGAACGATTCTGGCGGATCTGGTAAATCATCCGAATGCGGGCGGCGTTCTCGTGCTCGGACTGGGATGTGAGAACAGCAATATCGGCGAATTGAAAAAATACATCGGCGATTACGATGAGAATCGCGTAAAATTCCTGGTTTGTCAGGAATGTGAGGACGAGATGGAGGAGGGAGAAAAACTCCTGAATGAACTCATCGATTATGCGTCCGCGTTTGAGCGCGAGCCGATCAGTGCCTCAAAGCTGATTGTCGGAATGAAGTGCGGCGGCAGCGATGGATTCTCCGGAATTACGGCCAATCCGCTGGTGGGCAGATTCTCCGATCTTCTGATCGGAAAGGGCGGCACCACGATCCTTACCGAAGTGCCGGAAATGTTTGGCGCGGAGACGCTTCTAATGAACCGCTGCGCCAACAGGGAACTGTTCGATGAGACAGTCTCACTGATCAACGACTTCAAGCAGTATTTCAAGGACAATCATCAGACGATTTATGAGAATCCGTCTCCCGGAAATAAGAAAGGCGGTATCTCGACGCTGGAAGATAAATCACTGGGCTGTACACAGAAGTCCGGAAGCGCACCGGTGCGCGGCGTGCTTTCTTACGGAGAGTGCGTAAAGACTCCGGATTAAATCTTTGTCTGCACCGGGCAATGATCTGGTGGCGGCGACGGCACTTGCGGCGAGCGGCGCGCATATCGTACTGTTTACGACAGGGCGCGGAACACCGTTTGCGTCCCCGGTTCCGACCGTTGAAGATTTCCAGCAACAGTACGTTGGCCGGAAAGAAGAAAAACTGGATCGACTTCAATGCGGGCGTGCTGGTGGAAGACGCGGAGTTAGACACAGTGGGACAGAAATTATGTTCGACTATGTGATCGACGTGGCGTCCGGCAGAAAAGTCTGCAGCGAGGAAGCGGGCTTCCACGATATGGCAATCTTCAAACAGGGCGTGACACTGTAGCTGAAAAGCAGTAGTTAAGCAATCGATGCGGCTTTCGGCCACTGCGGCTGATGCCACATGAATAATGGAAAAGGAGAACATAAAAATGGGAATTTTAGACAATTTTTCACTCGAGGGTAAAGTTGCACTTGTTACAGGCGCATCTTACGGAATCGGTTTTGCAATCGCAACTGCATTCGCAGAGGCAGGCGCAACAATCGTATTCAACGACATCAGGCAGGAACTTGTGGACAAGGGACTTGCTTTGCTGAAGAGAAGGGCATCAAGGCACACGGTTATGTCTGCGACGTGACAAACGAGGAGCAGGTGAAAGCCATGGTGGCACAGATCGAGAAGGAAGTCGGAACGATCGACATTCTGGTAAACAATGCCGGCATCATCAAGCGTATCCCGATGCTTGAGATGAAGGCTTCTGAGTTCAGACAGGTCATCGATGTGGATCTGAACGCGCCGTTTATTGTATCCAAGGCAGTCATTCCAGGAATGATTAAGAAGGGTCATGGAAAGATCATCAACATCTGCTCGATGATGAGCGAGCTGGGCCGTGAGACCGTATCTGCATACGCAGGCTGCAAAGGGCGGATTGAAAATGCTTACAAGAAATATCGCGTCTGAGTACGGCGAGTACAACATCCAGTGCAACGGTATTGGACCGGGTTATATTGCAACACCGCAGACCGCACCGCTCCGCGAGATCCAGCCGGACGGAAGCCGTCATCCGTTTGACCAGTTCATCATTGCCAAGACTCCGGCAGCAAGATGGGGGTACTGCCGAGGATCTGCAGGGAACCGCTGTTTTCCTGGCTTCCGATGCATCGAACTTCGTCAACGGCCACATCCTCTATGTCGACGGCGGAATCCTCGCATATATCGGAAAACAGCCACAATAGACTACATTCCGCACATATTTGCCCATGAAAACATTTCTAACAAAAAAAAGCTAAAATATGAAAAAAGTAGTGCATTTTTATGAGGGCTGTGCTATAATACAACATGTAAGACTTACATTATTGCAATGTGACTAAAACCTTTCGGGTGCAAAACGATGAAAGGGCACATTGTAATAAAGAAAAAGGAGAAGAAAACTATGAAAAAGGATTTCTTGAAACGCACAATGGCTACCGGTTTAGTAGCAGCCATGGCACTTTCTACCGCAGCCTGTGGAAGTTCCACATCTGAGGAGACAAACACAGACGCAGCAGCCACAACACCGGAGACTCCGGCAACAGAAGCAGCGGCAGCTACAGAGGCAGCAGCTACCGATGATGGTTCTTATGAGAATTGTACATTAACAATGTCATGGTGGGGTGGTGACACCAGACACGAGGCAACATTAAAGGCAATCGAGGCATTTGAGGCAGCTTACCCGGGAATTACCGTAGAACCTACATACGCTGCATGGGATGGATGGGAAGCTAAGATGGCTACCGCATTCGCAGCAGGAACCGCACAGGATGTAAAACCAGATCAACTGGAACTGGATTACACAGTATGACAACGATGGAACCGCTTTCCTTAATTTGAATGATTACTCTAACGTAATTGATTTCAGCCAGATCGATTCCACATATCTTGATATGTGTACAGCATCTGACGGGTCCCAGGCAGGTATCCCGATTTCCATGACAGGTAGAATTTTCTACTGGGACAAGACAACATTCGATGAGATCGGATGCGAGATCCCGACCACATTAGAGGAGTTAAAGGCTTGCGGTGAGAAGTTCGCAGCATACGGAGAGGATTACTATCCGTTAGCTTTTAGGTGAGTACGACAGAATGATCCTCATGGTATACTACCTTGAGTCTGTATACGGAACCGACTGGGTAACAGACGGACAGATCAACTACACAACAGACCAGATCGCAGAGGGACTTCAGTTCATCCAGGATCTTGAGGATGCTCATGTGATTCCTTCTGTAGCAACAATCGCTGGTGACGGTGCTGCATCTCTGGATCAGAACCAGAACTGGATCGACGGACACTATGCAGGTATCTTGAGTGGGATTCTTCTGCAAGCAAATTCGCAAGTGCAGCCTGAGGGCCGTGAGATCGTTGTTGGTGACTACTTAACAGATCTTGGCGAGTATCAGGGGGTGGATATGCAAAAGGTTTCCATGTGCTGGGCAATCAGCGCAACATGCGAAAGCATCCGAAGGAGGCTGCATTACTTGTTAACTTCTTTAATGAACAACGAAGAAGCAGCACAGATCCTTGGCTCTGAGAGAGGTGTTCCGGTATCTCAGATCGCATTAAAGACAGCTAACGATGCCGGCTTATTAAACGGTCAGGTAGTAGAGGCTAACGGTAAGGTTCTTGCATGGGTATCCAACAGCCTTGATCCGAAGTTCGAGGATTCTCAGTTAAAGAGCAGCGATGGTGTATACTACGATGTAATGGCAGGTTTAAGCTATGGCGATTACACAGTAGAGGAAGCAGCACAGACATTATATGATGGTGTAACAGCCGTTATTTCCCAGTAATCTGACTGCATGAATTCGGAGCTGCTGTTCTTACGACAGCAGGCTCCATTTTTAAAAAGGTGTATGATGGATTTTGATCAGTTTGTATCAGAATATATAGCAGAGGATCATGATTTTGAGCAGCTTTCAGTCATGGTTTTGGAGGGATGCAGAGTCTGGTATCCCCCTGACCGCGGAAGCGGAAAAAGCAAAAAGCTGCAGAGGTGATGGAGAAAAGCTGCCCGTGCGGCGGCAGGTGCCCACCGGTTCGGCAGGTACGTATTTTTTCTGTATGATCAGACGGGAGAAGAACAGTATCGCACCTGGATAGAAAGAAATGCAGAGTGGCTTAAGAACAGCCCGCAGTCCGAAAACGGCGTATTCGGGATGCGTGGAGGATTCTTCCCGGAACATATCCGGCAGTGTGATGTTTGCGGTGTATCCATTCTATATGGAGTATGAGACCAGATATCACAACAAGGCAGAGTACGCACAGATCGTCAGACAGCTTCTGACACTGGCACCGTCGGAGCAGACGGATATGGAGCAGACGGGGTGGTATCTCATGGCGGTGATCGACGTGATAGATAGCATGAGTCGTGAGATTTTTCGAACATTACAAATCTCTCGAAGAGATTTTTAAGAAGACCATCAGAAATATTCTTGCCGCCGGCTGGAATAATGATTTCAGTAAAAAGAAAGTGCAATGATGGGATATTCTATTATAAAGGCTTGCAATCTGGGCGTTTTAAATAGTGAAAAATATGCAGAAATTGGACTTTCCATGATCGATGGTCTGATAAAGAACCGTTTGATTCAAAAGATTCCGAACGGATGGGCATAGCCATGATGGCTTATGCGCAGAGACTGATTTTAAGTCGTGAGTGAATGAAATTTTAAGATAAGCAGGAGGTACAAAAGGTTGGCTAAGAAAAGTAATACCGCAAATGTTGCAGTGCCAAAGAAGAAAAAACGTTTGTTGACATTTGCAAAGAAAATATCGGCTTCTTCTTTATTTTGCCATGGTTGTTTGGTTTCCTTGTATTCAAACTGTGGCCGATGGGTTCCTCATTATTCTACAGCTTTACAGACTACAATCTGTTTAAGGGCATGAATGTGATCGGAACACTTCAGAACTATGTGAATGTCTTCACAACCAAGAAGATTACGACAGCGTTGACGGTTACATTCAAGTATGCATTTATCACAGTTCCGTTAAAACTGATATTTGCATTGTTTATCGCTTACATACTGAACTTCAAGATCAAGGGCGTGAATTTCTTCCGTACCGCTTACTATGTACCTTCTATCTTAGGGGGATCGGTTGCCATTGCGGTACTCTGGAAAGCAGTATTCCGCGATGACGGACTTTTAAACGGATTCCTCGGTCTTTTGGGTATTACAGGCCCGGAGCTGGCTGTCCGATACAAAGTATTCCCTGTTCGTCATCTGTCTGCTTCGTGTATGGCAGTTCGGTTCTGCAATGATTATTTTCCTTGCAGCGTTAAAGGGTGTTCCACAGGATCTCTACGAGGCAGCTTCGATCGACGGAGCAGGCAAGTGGCGTCAGTTCTTCTCTGTGACAGTGCCGATCATTACGCCGGTTATTTTCTATAACCTGATCACACAGCTCTGTGAGGCATTCCAGGAGTTCAACGGACCGTACATCATCACACAGGGCGGACCGAGAAACTCTACAACACTGATTTCACTTTTGATTTACAACAGTGCGTTCAAACAGTATGACATGGGTATGGCAAGTGCGATGGCATGGGTAATGTTCGTCATCCTGATGATCTTTACCACGATTGCATTCCTGAGCCAGAAATACTGGGTATTCTATTCTGATGAGGAGGGCTAAGAAGAATGGCAGCAGAAAGTAAAAACCAAAACATTATGTCAATGTATTCTTAAGATATTTTGTCCTGATCCTTGTCGGATTGATTATGATCTATCTGCTGGTCTGGGATGGTTGGTGCAACTTTTAAATCCAATGCGGAGATTTTCTCCAGCATCGGTTTCATCCCGAAGAACCCGACACTTGAGGGTTACAAAAGGCAATGGAGATTTACGGCGGAGCAATCAACGTATGGAAGGCAATGTTAAACACCTTCTCCTACGTAATTCCGAAGGTAGTATTTACGATGATCTCTGCGACGGTTACCGCTTATGGATTCGGACGTTTTGAGTTCAAGGGCAGAGGAATTCTCTTCTCCGTATTGATGGCGACATTATTCCTGCCGCAGGTAGTATTGAACGTACCGCAGTTCATCATGTTTTCCAAGATGGGCTGTAGATTCCAAGTTATATCTCCCGATCATTGTGCCGACCCTGTTAAGACGGATACGCTGTTCGTATTCCAGCTGATTCAGTTCCTGCAACGTGCCGAAGGAATTGGATGAGGCGGCTAAGATTGACGGATGTAACGCAGTACAGACTCTGGTGAAGGTTATCGTTCCGATGCTTTCCCCGGCGATCACATCCATCGCACTGTTCCAGTTCATGTGGTCATCCAATGACTTCATGGGACCGTTGCTTTACGTGAATATCCGGCAAAATATCCGCTGGCTATTTTCAAAAATGTCCATGGATGCAGATTCCGATTCCAGTGGAACAGAATTCTGGCACTGTCCCTGATCTCCATCATTCCTTCTCTTTGTGGTATTCTTTATGGCAGATAAGTTCGTAGATGGTATTTCAGCCGGTGGTGTAAAAAGGCTAAAATCAAAAACAAAGCTTAGAAAAAAGGGTGGCAGGCTTGTCACCCTTTTGTTGCACTGTAAGAAGTAACGAATGACCGTAAGGTATAAATGGAGGATGAGACAATGGAAATTCGTCTTGTGATGAAAACGGCGAGAAGCGTCTCGCTGGAACTGGATGACGGCGGCATCTATAAGACAAAAGAAGTGTACCGGATTCTTGTAAACGGAGATGAGGTAAAGACAACCGATACCGTCATCACATCGCTGTACGGCTTAAAGCCGGATACCGACTATGAGATTGGCGTGGAGGATGCCCATGGAACCAGACAGGGAGAGATTGCATTCCGCACGGATTACGAGTTCGTCACACTCAATGTGCGCAAGTTCGGTGCAAAGGGAGACGGTGTGTCGGATGACACCACGTTTATCCAGGCAGCGATCATGGCATGCCCGCCTGAGAGCCGTGTGCTGATCCCGGCAGGAACCTATAAGATTACCAGTCTGTTCTTAAAGAGGATCAGCGTTGAACTGGCGAAAGGCGCGGAACTTTTGGCGGACACCGACCGGTCGCACTATGCAATTCCTGCCGGGACTCATCGAGAGCTATGATGAGACGGGAGACTATAATCTCGGAACCTGGGAGGGAAATCCGCTGCCGATGTTTGCGGGAATTATCTCCGGAATTGACGTTTCGGACGTGAATCTCTACGGGGAGGGCAGCATCAACGGGCGCCAGCCACGAAAACTGGTGGAAAAATGAGAAGGTGATGGTGGGGCGTTCCGCCCGAGAATGCTTTCCTTAAACCGCTGCAGAAACATCCGCGTGCAGGGACTTTATTTCCATGACAGTCCGGCATGGGTGATTCATCCGTATTTCAGCGACGAGCTGCTGTTCTGCAACCTGATCGTGGAGAATCCGGCAAAGTCACCGAATACGGACGGTCTTGATCCGGAATCCTGCCGCGATGTGACGATCTGCGGTGTGCGCTTCCCTCGGGGATGACTGTATCGCAGTGAAATCCGGAAAGATCTACATGGGAAGAAGATACAAGACGCCATCCTCCAATATTCACGTCTATCAGTGCCTGATGGAGCATGGACACGGCGCGGTCACCGTCGGCAGTGAGATGGCGGGCGGCGTCAATAACCTGATCGTGGAGAAATGCCGGTTTTACCATACCGACCGCGGTCTGCGTATCAAGACGCGCAGGGACGCGGCAAGGATGCGATTCTGGACAATATTATCTTCCGGGATCTTATGATGGAGCAGGTCATGACGCCGTTTACTGCGAATGCCTTCTATTTCTGCGACCCGGACGGAAGAACCGAGTTTGTGCAGTCGAGAGAACCGTATCCGGTGGATGACGGCACACCGTCCATGAAGCGCTTCTGCTTTGAAAATATCACGGCGAAAGACTGCCATGTGGCAGCATCCTACTTTGACGGTCTGCCGGAGCAGAAGATCGAACAGATTACCATGCGCAACGTATCCGTTTCTTTTCGCCGGGCAGGCAAAATGCGACGTGCCGATCATGTCAAACGGTGTGGAAGCATGCTGCAAAAGGGATTGTATGCGCGGAACGTGAAGAAGCTTGTGCTGGACAACGTCTCCATTGAGGGATGCGAGGAGAGGAGATCGAACTTCACAACGTGGATGAGGTTGAGCGGTAGAAGACGGCCGGAACATTGGGCGGGCAGGAGGAAGAAAAAGCCCGGAAAGGATAGAAAAATGCAGCTTGGAATACGTTTACATGATATCAAAAAGGCGCCGCTTGAGAGCGGCTTGCCATTGCACATGAGCAGGGATTTGCCTGCGGACATCTGGCGCTGGCAAAGGTGATTTCGGGTATCCGGTGGATGACGGTGCCCTGACGCCGGGCTATGCCATGTATTTAAAGAAGATTTTTTGCAGAGAATCCAGCTGGATGTGGCAGTGCTTGGATGCTACTTGAATCTCGCCAATCCGAATCCGGCAAGCCTTGCAAAGGAATACGCACCGCTATCTGGCGCATATCCGGTTTGCATCGCTGCTCGGTGCGGGTGTGGTCGGCACGGAAACCGGAGCGGTGAATGAGGAATACCGTTTTGAGGCGCAATCATTCCGAGGAGGCGCTAAAGATCTTTATCAACAACCTGCGTCCGGTGGTTTCTATGCGGAAAAATGGGCGTGATCGTTGCGATCGAGCCGGTGTACAAGCATATTGTCTGCAATCCGAAGCGGGCGAGAAAGGTGCTTGACGCGATCGGTTCACCGAACCTTCAGATCATTTTCGATCCGGTCAATCTGCTTGATATTTGCAATTACAAGGACAGGGATGCTATAATAGCAGAAGCGATTGATGTGCTTGGCGAGGATATTGCGATGGTACATATCAAAGGATTTTAAAGGTGGAGAATAACAGCCTGGTATCGGTGGCAGCCGGAACCGGCGAGATGAACTACGACAGGATCATCCGCTTTATGAAAGAACGCAAGCCGTATATCCATGCAACCTTAGAGAACACCGTGCCGGAAAATGCCGTGGCATCGCGCAAATACATTCAGAGATTATGGGAGGAGTGCCATGGGGATAGATTTTTTGATCTCGACAACGTGGTTTGGCGTACCATTGATAAAATTGGAAAAATATTTTACTGAATCTGCTCTTGGCTGATCTGTTCCCTGCCGGTGTTTACGATTGGGGCATCGACGACCGCCCTGATTTATACCAGCATGAAGCTTTCGGACAATGAAGGGTACTGGCATCAGAATTTTTCTCGTCGTTTAAGGAGAATTTAAGCAGGCGACGGCGCTGTTTTTTTATTTATCTGGCAGCGGGTGCGTTTCTTGCGGGCGACTTTTTTTGGGCGGTCGTGCCGGCAATTCCTTCGGCGCCTGATGCAGGGAGTGGCGGCAATTCTGTTTGTACCGTATTTTCTGTCGCTCCTCTATGTGTTCGGCGTGCAGGCAAGTTTGTGAATCCGGTCAAGGCGACGATCCGTATTCCTTTTGTCGCAATGCGCAACATGAAGACGACGATCCAGCTTGCAATCTTGATGATTCTGTTTGTCTGGGTGAACACAACCACGCTGCTTGCCAATTTCCTGACGCTGATCTATGGAATTCCAGAATAAACAGACGGCGGCAAATTCTTTGACGCAAAATTCAAGTATTTCTTCCATACCGTCGCTGGCATCCCATTCCGTGTCTTTGCCACGTTTGAACACTCACGGAGTGTGTCCGACAAGCCGCAGACAATGGGCGGACTTTCTGGTGTCCCTAATGGCACCTCTTCACAGACAATATAAAACCGCGCGAACCGAACTCGCCGGCATCTGCTATTGAAAATAAGGCAGATGCCGACTCAGACAGCGGCTTCGCGCGGTTATGTTTTATTCAGAGGTGCCATAAGGGACACACACGAAAGTCCTAAAATTGTCTGCCGGCTTGCGGACACAATCCGTAGAGTGTTCCAAACTTGGAAAGACACGGATCATCACAGATGCCAGCTGCGGCATGGTTAGAAATACCAGATTTTGGTGTCTTCTCACCGGTGGCAAGATCCGTGCGGGCGATCGCGTAGTTGCTGTCGCAGTCCATGAAATAGGCGGTGGTATCGTCTATGACAGTCGGCGGCATATAACAGTTCCCGCCGTAGAGCATGCCCTTTGAGTCGTCCGTGGTATTGAGCCGCCAGATATAGTGATCGCTGTCGGTTCCGTTGTAATACATATATTCGCCGTTTGCCGAGCAGGTAAAGTCGGGAGCGGTGTCGACCTGCTTGCAGCCAGAACCGTCGATTTTACCTTATAAAAAGTGTGGAACCCTCGGATTCATCATAGCGGATATAGTAAATATAATTCCCGTAGAGGGAAGCGTAGAGGCACGGCGCCGAATCCAGAATCAGAACGGGTCATCGCCGCCTTCCCTGTCAATGCGGCAGAGACTGTCGGTGTTGACAGAGAAAGGAGAGCGGCGCCCGTTGCTCCCGGATTGTTGCGCACATAGTAGAGATAATGTTCGTCCGCGTTGATATAGGATACCGTGTCATCACAGAGCTTGGCCAGATTGCTTCCGTCCGGAGACATCGAATACAGCTTCCCGCCGTCGGACGGGTTGGAAAAATATACCGTGCCGTCGTACTCGCAGAAGAGACCGCCGTTGTAGAG